>JAEIGA010001751.1_pt1 | contig 34379 bp, 31 predicted proteins | sample 9270691 | NCBI WGS metagenome assembly JAEIGA01 (sample SAMN17057246, study PRJNA624740) | gut metagenome | biome: biome; isolation source: fecal sample | host: Bos grunniens | place: China: Xizang | collected 2019
AAAAACGATGGCGTAGTGTACAGAAGTTACATGAGCCATCGTTTTTGCTTTTAGATGAATTATTAGATTTAATTTTAAAGGATGTGACGCTTGTTATTCGCATCAGGCCCAGACACAATACCCTCTTCTTCCATGCGTTCCATAAACCCGGCCGCCTTGTTGTATCCGATTTGCAGACGACGCTGAATATACGAAATTGTGGGCTTTTTATCACGAATAACATATTCTTTGGCACGGGCATAAAGATCGCCGTCTTTGTCACCACCCGATGCGCCCGGAATCGCACCCGGCAAACCAGACATGTCACCAGAACCTTCGCCATCTGTGACGCCGGCGGCATATTCTGGTTCGCCCTGACTGCGCAAGAAATCGCCAATTGTTTTTAATTCTGGGTCACTTATAAATGCGCCATGGATACGCACAGGCACACGACCTGCTTCGCTAAACAACATGTCACCCATTGCCAACAATTGTTCCGCACCGCCTTCGCCCAGACATGTCACACTATCGATACGGCTGCGTGCCTGGAAAGATATACGGGTTGGGAAATTCGCCTTGATGACACCTGTGATTGTGGTTGCGTCTGGACGCTGGGTCGCCATCACCAGGTGAATACCTGCCGCACGTGCCTTTTGTGCGATACGCTGAACACAGGCTTCTACATCCTTGCGCGCAAGGCTCATCAGGTCGGCCACCTCGTCAATAATGATGACCATATATGGCATATCAGACAAATCAATTTCTTGGGTTTCAAATAACAATTCACCTGTTTCTTCATCGGTACCAACCGCCACCTGCTTGGTCAATTTTTCACCAGCCGCACGCTTTTGCGCCGCAATTTCATTATAGCTTTCGATATTGCGCGCATTAAGAACCTGTAATTGCTTGTACCGTTCTTCCATTTCACGCACCGCCCATTTAAGTGCATTTACCGCCGGCTCTGGTTCCAGTTTTACAATCGGTGTAATAAGATGCGGAATATCATCCCAGAATCCAAAATCAACACCCTTTGGATCGATGATTATCAGCTTACATTTATCTGGTGTAAAGTGATAAACAATTGATGTAATAATTGATTGAACAAATACAGACTTACCAGACCCGGTACGCCCTGCAACCAACATGTGTGGCATCTTGGCCAAGTCGAAGTACATTGGATTACCACCAATATCAACACCCAACGCCAATGGTATCTTGTATTTCGATTCAACAAACAGCGGATTTTCTACCAATCCACGATAACGCACCGTCTGACGGGTCAAATTAACCATTTCCACCCCAATTAATTGTGTGCGTGGAATATGTGCAATACGAATACTTTCTGTTGCCATTGCACGGGTCATATCGGTGACAGTTTTGTTAACATCTGCCATGCGCGTACCATCATCTGGCATAAATTCATACAGTGTCACAATTGGCCCAGGTTTGATTCCAACAACCTTGCCACGCACACCATATTGTGCAAATTTCACCTCCATACTGCGTGCATTTTGCTTTAATTCTGGGGTCACAGAACACTTGCTAAACGCAGATTTTTCCAAGAATTTTGGATCCGGTAATTCAAATCGTGCCGCCACCGCTTTTTTCGGCACCGCCACCCCAGCCACCACCGCACTTGCTTTCTTTGCAACCCGTTTACGCAAGACGCCACGCCGTGATTCTTTTTCTTCTTTTTTAGAATCCGCATTATCATCCGCATCTTCTGATTCTTCTTGTTCTTCGTCTGCTGCATCTGATTCTTCTTTTGGTGCATCTGGCAAAATATGAGACATATGAAACGCCGCCGCAATCCAACGCACCCAACGCATAAATATACGCCATGCACCACGAATATGTGCCCATCGTATATGTAATAACATCCCCCCCATAACAAAGAATGTCATCATACACAAAATACCAACAATAACCGCCAAATTTCCCATAATTGCCGTTAAATCTGCCGCCGCCACGGCACCAAAAATCCCACCAAAAGACGCACTAGGTGAAATCAAACCAAAACCAACCGCCCCAGCGCACATCGCAATAAACCCACGCAAGAAATCATATTCTGGGGTATCTGTTCCACTTAAACCAAATAACTTTGCAAAACCAAATCGTGCCACACACAAGAACACAAACAATCCTGGCACAACACCAATGCCGTATCGTACCAATCCAACGACCCACCCCATCACAGATTGATTACCAAATGTACTGGCGGTCGAAAAACCATCCAAATACGAATTATGAAACATTAACGCCAATGTGGCCCATACACCCAACACACACACCAACGCACCCACCATGCGTCCCATCAGCGAACGCAACGCCCCAGAAATACTATCTGGTAAAAAACTAGATTTCTTTGCCATAACACATGCATTTTATCACAAAATCACCAAAAAAAATAGGCGATATTTTCTTCGCCCATATTTTTATTTCGTGTACTTTCCCAACAAGGTCAACTTTACCAAATCTGCAACCACCATACCGATGAATGCCCCCAATATTACATCAGACGGCCAATGCGCACCAATCGCCACCCTTGACACACCAATCATAATTGCCAAAGTCCATGTTAATGGCTTGTATTTTGGTGCCAACATACCAATCATAACAAGACCCGCAAAACTGACCGCTGTATGCCCAGACGGCATTGAATTAAATTCCCAACTAAGTGATGGCGGAAAGAATCCCGTCATATCCAATGCTTCAAAGAACACCGGTCTGGCACGACCAATAAATATTTTTAACACCTTGACCAGCACACCCGTCACGCCAACGCTGCAAAGTATTAAAAACGCATACGAACCCTTTGTTTTTACAACAAAGTCACGAAACGCCGACACCACATTACGGCAATTTTTACCCAACAAACATTCACCTGTGGCCTTTAATGTCTTTTTCAAGAAGTAAACAATATATGCAACCAAGGCTACCGCAATCCACACATGCCCATCAAACACCTTGGCAAAAATCGACCACAGTCTGCAATCCAACTGACGCAACGCCAAGAACAAGGGCTTGTCAAACCACAAAATCCCCATCGCAACCAATATGCCGGTTATCAATGCACCCCACCCCAGACGACGCCATAACATCTTATTATCACATGTTAAAAACATTCCACACCCCTTTCACTATATTATTCCACCAGCAATCGACCATACACCTTGGCATCCGTCAATATCTTTACAGATACCGCCGCCGCCAACGCATCTTCATCTGTACCGCTGGTAATAACTGGGCATCCACGACGAATAGTCGCCGCATCTATTTCTGGTTCTTTGTTAAAATCACGGGCATTAAAATTATCATTAATAACATTCAAGAAAAATACATCTTGTTGCTGGGATGAACGAATATTAGATAAACACACAATCGGGAACACCCCACGACCATCCAAGACATTTCCGATACCGGTCTTGATTGATTTGTTCAATAATTCCAACGCCCCACCATTTTCTAAATCAATATGTGATGCGATTCTGGCACTGCCTGCGGTTGGCGTTCCAACCAATACCCCACGCGCATTTTCATAAAATGCCGCAACCAACGCTTCGGCCGTTCCCCGTGTCATATTAGACATCAATACCACAACTGGCGCATCCGTGACCGCATCCCCCCCTGGAACAACTTCAACCTCATCCCTGGCTGTTTCAACAATGCGCATAACCGGTACCTGCCCCATAAACAGTCCACCAAATTTTGCCGCCGCCACTTCATCATCACCAATCGCAGAACGCAAATCTAACACAACCCCCGATATATCTGGATATCTTGCCAATGCTTCATTCACAATATCAACGGCGCCATCTGAAATATTATGTACAACAATCTCTAAGATACCACCCGTATCTGGATTGCTGCGATGAATAATATCTGCATCTGCCAAAACAATTGATGCACGACGCAACACAACATCCTTGTTCCCGGACGGCGTTAATAACTTAATCTTGGATGTTCCAGAATTAAATCCATGCATTACACGCAATAATTCTGCATCAGACATATCAATCACATTACGACCATTAATTTGCGCAATTAAGTCACCACCACGAATCCCTGCTACATCGGCAGGCGCCCCCTTGTAAACCCCAGAGACACGGAAATTACCCCGTTCATCACGGGCACCTTCTAATCCCACACTGGTAAGCAAGCGGTTATCTTCTGCAATTTCGGCTGCTTGTGAATAAATATATCGACCGTTTTCATCAACACCACGCACCAAGCTTTCAACAACCGCCTGATAAACACCACTTTCTGACAAGGCACGCAAATTTGCATCATATTCACGCATTTTCAGAATCAATGCCGTTGTAATTTCGCCAAATCCACGCCAATCCCCATCGTCTGGACGCGGATAATTTGCAACAATTGCATCCCCCCACACCAACACGACCCGTTCATCTGTCGCCGCAATGTGTGCAGATTTATTTAAGTTTTCCAGACTTTCAATTGCCACATTCAAACTTTTTCCGGCCCAGTTAACCCCATCCAGCTTTTCATAAATATCCGCAAAGGTATCCGACATATCAAAAACATGCAGACCACCTTGAACCGGTTCATCTTCAAAGAATAAAGCATCTGCATGACACGGCACCGCCCCAAAAGCCAACATTAACCATACCAAGAATTTATTGATTCTCATATGTCCATCTCCCCCTTTTTTCTGAACGGCGCCCAATCACTTATTTATCGCTATCACGCAGATTAAAGTTATACAAAATCATATTCGAGATATAGATACTTGTAAATGTTCCCATAATGACCGAGAAGCCCATTGCATATGCAAATTGTCGCAACATCTCGCCACCAAACAATGCCAACCCCACCATTGCCAACAATGTAGAAACACTTGTCAGCATTGTTCTGCGCAACATTTCATTCACAGACAAATCAATCAAATCAGCCATTGGCATCTTATGATATTTTTTCACATTTTCATCTATTCGGTCATAGTTCACAACCTTATCATTAATAGAATAACCAATACCCGTCAGAATAATCGCAATTGCCGTCTGATTAAATTCCAATCCTGTCCACGAATAAAATCCGAACATTAACACAAAGTCCAAAAACAAAGACACCAACGCACCAACTGCATATCCACCCTTGTACTGGATCCAAACATAAACAGCCATCATCAAGAACGCAAACAATATCGCCAAGATACCGCCACGAACCAATTCGCCACCAATTTTTGGACCGACAATTTGAACCTGGGAATATTGAACATTGTCGCCCAAGATATTTTTAATTTCACTAACACGTTCATTCTGTTGTGCATCCGTAGACCCCTTTGGCAATCCGATACGCAACAAGATTGAATTACCATCTACTTCTTGTAATTCTGGATTAAATTCATCCAATGCGGAACGCATCTGTTCAATACCATAACCTTCTGTCACAGGCGTTACTTCCATTGAAATACCACCTGCAAAGTCGATACCATAATTCAAACCACGAAATACCAACCCAAAAATAGACAGCGCAACCAATGCCCCGGAAACCCAGTATGCAATCTTGCGATATTTCATAAAATGCAGTTTCATAATACTTACCTCTTTTTGCATTCTTTTACTTATTTAACATAACCAATTTTTTTATTCTTACCACCCATATACCAATCAATCAACAATCTCGAGAACCACACACATGTAAACAAGGTTGTTAAGATACCGATTGATAATGTCACCGCAAAACCACGGATTGGACCGGCGCCAAATTGGAACAACACCAAACCACAAATCAAGGTAGTCAAGTTTCCATCCAAGACCGTCTTTAACGCACGATCAAACCCAATATTCACCGCACGCAAAGTCGGAACCCCAGCCTTAACTTCGTCACGAATTCTTTCAAACGGCAAAACATTTGCGTCCACCGCCATTCCTAATGTCAAGACGATACCTGCGATACCCGGCAAAGTTAATGTCGCACCAAACAATGCTGTCAAACCAACAATCATCCCCAGATTCACCATCAGCGCAACACCTGCCAACGCACCAAACATATGATATACCCAGAACAAGAATACAAAAATAAGCAATACACCTGCAATCGCACCAACCTTACCTTGGGCAATTGTATCGGCACCAAGCCCCGCCCCAACAACACGTTCTTCTATAACCTGTAATGGCGCCGGCAACGCACCAGAACGCAACAATACCGCCAAATCCTTTGCACCCTGCAAACTAAATCCCCCAGAAATTTGACCACGACCACCTGGGATTGGTTCACGAATAACCGGTGCAGACAAAACCTTACCGTCCAAAACAATTGCAAATCTTTCATTCACATGTTCCGTGGTCAGCTTTGCAAATCTGCGTGCCCCAGATGCATCGAACACCGTTGACACAACCGGCATATTATGCTGATCAAAATCTGCCTGGGAATCTTTTAATGATTCACCAGAAACTTCGACACGCGAATAGACCGGAATCATCTGACCAGGCGCATCAATATATGGCAAGAATTCCGTACCACTTGGCGCACGACCAGACGCCATCTGTTCTGGCGACACATTTTCATTTACCAAATGAAATGTCATCTTTGCCGTCTGGCCGATCAATTCTTTGATGCGTTCTGGGTTATCCACACCCGGCAATTGCACCATAATGTATTTACCACCCTGGCTTTGAATTGCAGGTTCCTTGGTTCCCAACGCATCAATACGACGACGCACAATTTCCACACTTCGTGCCAACGCATCTTGAACCATTTCTGCCTTTTGCTTTTCCGAATAAGACAATTCAATCATTTTGCCATCAGACGCAATATCAACAGTATTGCCAAACACACTCTTCAAGCGCCCCTTGGCATTTGACACTTCGTCTTCATTTTTAACAACCAACGACACAACACCATCATGATTGCGCAAATTAGAAAAACGAATAACCCCTTTGCTTCTGTCAATCAAGGCACTGCGCGTTTCATCATACAATTGTTCTGTCTTTTCTTGGAACATTGTTGTTGTATCAACCTCTAACAACAATTGCGCCCCACCCTTTAAGTCCAACCCAAGTGACACAGGATGAACCCAAGACGGAAAATAAGGTGCCAATTTTGGCGATATTGTCGGCACTGCCAACAATACACAAAACACCGCTACAAAAATTATCGCCAATTTCTTAAACATACCAAACCCTTTACTTATTCAACAGACGCCACTGCATTTTTGTTAACTTCGATAACAACGCCCTTGGCAACTTCTAATTCAATTGTTTTTTCATTTATTTTTTTGATTACACCGTAAATACCTGCGGCCATAACACGATTACCAACCTTTAACGAATCCAGCATTTTCTGGTATTCTGCCATGCGTTTTTTATTTGGGCGCACCATAAACAGGTAAATAATCCCAAACACAACCACGCAATATAACACCATTCCCCAGAAACCATTTTGTTGGGGCATCGCTGTTGTTTGTACAACAGTATCTACAACTTGTGCTGTTTGTTCCATGTATTTCTCCTTGTCTTTGATACATGAACATTAGTAAAAAAACCCAGTATTGTAAAGGGAAAATACAGAAAAATAATCCAAACTACTTTTATCTTTCAAACCAAGCATCAATTTCATTTAATGGAATGATTTTATAAACCGGTCGCCCATGATTACATTGCCCCGCCCGTTCAGTATTTTCAATATCACGCAGCAACGCATCCATTTGAATCAAGTCTAATTTTTGTCCTGCACGCACAGAATGATGACACGCATAATTCGCCAACTTCAAATGCAGTCTTTCATTTAACCCAGACGAATGACCATTGGCACGCACCTCATCTGCGACACTGCGCAAAACATCCCCCCAATCTAAATCCCAATCTGCCGGCTTTTCAAATATCGCAACTGCATCATCGCCAAACGCATCAACCACCAGCCCAGACATTTTTAATTCGTCCACAATCGACACAACCGCCATTACATCTTCGGCACGCATATTTATGACAATTGGCGTTAATAACGGTTGGCTTTTTATTTTATGCGTACGCAACTTTTCATAAGTAATTCTTTCATGCGCCGCATGCTGATCTACGACGACCATATTATCGCCTTTTTGTGCAATGATATATTTATTTGCAACCTGGCCCACAACACGCCCCAATGGTGGTTCCGTCACAACAACATCTTCTTTTGTTTCCACCCCATGGAACAGTATCGGCGCATCAGACGCAACCATATCATGCACCTGAAACAACTCTTGCCTGATTCCAAAATCGGTTCGCTGGGGCGCACTGAACACCACCTTATCAATCGCAACAGACGGCATACTAATTTGAATCTTTGGCGCATCTGGCATTACATCAACAGCATTTTCTTGCACCATTGTCTGGGCCAATCTGTCCCGAATAGATTTTATATTAAACGACCGCACATGCGTTGGTTCCAAGAAATGCACTTCTGTCTTAGCGGGCGACACATTCACATCAACAAACCCCGACGGCAATGTAAGATATAACGCACACAACGGAAATTCACGTGCATGCATCACATCCATATATGCCGCACGCAACGCACCAACCAACACTTTATCTTTAACAGGACGATTATTTACAAACAAATACTGATCCACAGAAGATGCACGACGCAATGTTGGCACCGACACAAACCCCGTCAGTTTCATATCTGCATTTGTTCGTGATTGCGTATTGATTTCCAGCATCCGACCACGCACATCTTCACCCATAACTGCAATGATGCGTTCTAATAAATCTTGATTTTTTGGAAATCGCCATTTGTTGTTCAACACAAACCCAACATCTGGGCGCGCCATTGCCAAACGCTTTACCACTTCTAACACAGATACTAATTCTGCCCTATCCCCACGCAAAAACTTTAATCGTGCAGGTGTCTTGGCAAACAAATTATTAACCCGAATCCGTGTTCCAGATTCCCAATCAGACGGACGAATTTCCCCTGTTGTCGCATCAATCTGCCATCCGTTTTCATCCGCCCCATTACATGTATCAATCACCATATCAGACACAGATGCAATAGACGGCAACGCTTCACCACGGAATCCCATGAAGTTAATATTTAACAAATCATCATCTGGCAGCTTAGATGTCGCATGCCGTGTAATTGCCCGTGCCAAATCATCACGCGACATCCCCGACCCATTATCAACAACACTAATCAGCGTACGCCCACCATCAACAACATCAATCATAATCTGGTCTGCACCCGCATCCAGCGCATTTTCCACCAATTCCTTGACAACACTGGCTGGACGTTCAACCACCTCGCCTGCGGCGATTTGATTGATAAGGAAATCAGGCAACACACGAACAGACATTCTTGATACTATTCTTTGAATTTTACTTCCAAGATTTCATATTCCTTTTCACCGCCTGGCAACTTTACGATACATGTATCACCGACACATCGACCAATCATTGCACGACCAACTGGCGATGTACAAGAAATCACCGTACGACCATCCGATTCAATATCAGATAAAATTCTGCATTGCATTTTGTTACCATCTTCATCTTCGGCAACAACCTGTGCACCAAACACAACACGATTACCTGACAAAGAATCAATATCAATTACCGCCGCACTTTCAATAACACCTTCGATAAAACGAATACGATTATCAATCTGACGCTGCTTTTCGCGTGCCGCACTATAATCTGCATTCTCGGACAAATCTCCCAAAGACCTTGCCCATTGTACTGTTTTTAATATTTCTGGGCGCTGAACTTCTTTCAAATCTTTCAGTTCTTTCAATAACTTATCAAATCCAGCGCGTGAAATCGGTTTCTTTTCCATAATTTAATCCTATGCTTTATATGTCTGGAAATTATACGCAATCATTTTAATTTTGCAAATATCAAATAAACAAGGTATACTTTATATAATATGTTTAGGTTAAATATCTTAAATAGATTCTTGTTGCGCCGATTTTTTTCCGGCGTTGGTCTTGTTATGTTGGTTGTATGTGGAATTATTTTGGCGGTCACATTTGTTGAACGCCTGCCTTCGAATGCAACTGCAATGGCGGCATTATACGATTCATGGATGCGCCTTTTGGAATATGTACCAATGTTCTTGCCGTTGGCAGTATTTATGGGAACATTATTAACATCATATAATCTTACCAAGTCCAGCGAGAACATCATCGTATCCGGTGCCGGCATGTCACCATTTCAATCAACCCGTCCTTTTTTAATTGGTGCTTTTTTAATTGGCCTGTTTGCAACAATGGTCGTTAACCCCTATGCAGTCAGCATCAGTTCCAATCACATCACAACCGACAACCTGCAATTGATTGACAAGATGATTTGGTTGCGCGAATCTACGGATGATGGTTTTATAACAATGAATGCCCACAGCATAAAAAAAACATCAGATGGCCTGATATTTGAAGACGCCACTATTTACACCCAAGATGCAAAATTCAAATTATTACAGCGTATAAAATCCGATACTGTCACATTATCCGAAAACAAAATAGATGCCCCCGATGCCACAATTTGGTATGCCGATGGATCCAGCAAACAAACCCAATGGTCAACACAAACACTATTGACCCCACAAACCGTTCTGGACAGATATCTTCAGCCCGACCAGATATCATTCTGGCAATTACCAAACTTTATTGCCAAGATGGAATCCATTGGTGCCCCCGTGCGTGGTCACTTGGTACAATTATGGACATTAACATTTCTACCCCTAACCATGATTGCGATGGCAATGCTTGGCGTTGCATTTTCCCAGACCAAACAGCGTCGTAATTACAGTTTTGGAATCAAGTTCAGCCTTGGTATCATCACTTGTTTTGCACTATATTTTTTAATCAATATGTTTAATGCATTGGGCGCAACTGGAACATTACCTCCAATACTGTCAATTATTGCCCCACCATTGATTATAATCGCAGCTGCCGGCACATTTATCACCAGTTTTGACACAATATAATGACGCAAAAGGAATTCATTATGCCTATTAAAAAGAAGAAAGACACAAACATTCGCAAATTTTTATTATGGACAATATTAATTGCACTAGTTGTTTTGATGATTATATCTTTTGCGCCCACACAACACATGACAGAAATCGTAGTTTACCCATGAATTATATCGACATTTTTCTGGAAGCATTATCTGCCGAAAAAGGACGCAGCAAAAAAACCATATCCAGTTATGAATCAGATTTGCGCCTGGCTGATAGCACACTAAACGGTGGCCTGATGAACGCATCCGAATCAGACATCCAAGATTATTTATCATCCCTGCCCGACAAGTCATCATCTATATCACGCAAAGCATCTGCACTTCGTGGATTTTATAAATTTTTAATGTTGGAAAAAATAATATCAACAAATCCGACCACCAACCTTGAAACCCCTAAACTAAATCGTGCCCTGCCAAAGTTTTTATCGGTCGACGAAATTGAATTATTGATTTCCAGTGCCGGCGACATAAGAACATCTATTCGACTGCGTGCCATGATTGAATTATTATACGCATCTGGATTGCGTGTATCCGAATTATGCGAATTACCAATGACCGGAATTTTGGGCGACAAATTACTTATTCACGGCAAAGGCGCCAAAGAACGTCTGGTACCGATGCACGATGCTGCCATACAAGCCTTAAACAAATGGCTTGACATGCGTGGCCACAACGAATCTAAATATGTATTTCCATCAAACGGAAAATCTGGTCACATAACCCGTGACGGATTTTTCAAGATATTAAAAAAATGTGCCACATTGGCCGGCATTGAACCATCCCGTGTATCACCACATGTTCTGCGACATTCGTTTGCATCCCACCTGTTGGCGGGCGGTGCAAACCTGCGTGCAATACAAACAATGTTGGGACACGAAGACATATCAACAACTCAAATTTATACACATGTAATGCCAGAACAATTAAAACAAACAATTGAAAATCATCATCCGCTGGCACACAAAAACAAAGGTAAATAGAAATGATAAAAAAATGTGACAAACCTGGTTGCACCAAGGCTGGGACATGCCGTGCCCCAAAATCACGTGATTTGCGTGACTATTGGTTTTTCTGCCAGGAACACGCCGCTGAATATAACAAGAACTGGAATTTCTATGCGGACATGACCCCAGAAGAAATTGAAGCTGACTGGGAAAGACAAACATTTGGCGCACCATTAAAAGACAAAGAAACGGCCAAGGTCGACGCATCTGACTATGCAAAATTTATCAATGATTTTATCACTGGACGCAGCAAGTTTGACAAGATGCCAACAAAAAGCAAATTACCAACAAATGTGGTTTCATCGCTAAAAGTATTTGGTTTGGGCATATCCGCCACATGGCGTGAAGTCGGTGCAAAATACCGTGCATTGGCAAAACAATATCACCCCGACACAGCCACAGACAAAAAGAATGCTGCCACAGAATTCGCCCGTATTTCTGCGGCATATGAAATATTAAAGAAACATTACGGCAAAAAATAAAATCCGGCATTCGCCGGATTTTTTAATGTTTTCCACCAATCTTTGTGCGTCCACCCATCAATGGTTGCAATTTCTTTGGAATATTTACAGACCCGTCTGGATTTTGATGATTTTCAATCACTGGCACGATTGCACGTGGTAACGCAATTCCAGTATTATTCAATGTCGCACAGAATTGCATATTGCCTTCTTTGTCACGATATCTCGTATTTGTACGACGTGCTTGGAATTGACCAATTGATGAACAAGACCCCAATTCACGATATGTGTTTTCGCTTGGGAACCATGCTTCGACATCATGCATTTTAACCTTATTGAATCCCATATCGCCTGTACACGCTGCAATAACACGATAAGGCAATTCCAAATCTTCCATAACCTCGCACAAGTTATTTAACAAATGTTCATGCATTTCATCAGACTGTTCTGGTGTGCAATAAATATATTGTTCAACCTTGTTAAATTGATGTATACGCACAATTCCACGGGTATCACGACCGGCCGCACCTGCTTCTTTACGGAAACATGGTGAATAACCCGCATATTTAATTGGCAAATCTTTTTCATTCAAGACTTCATCTGCATGCAAAGAATTCAAAATAATTTCTGCAGTACCTGCCAAACATCTGTCTGTATCTGTCAACATGAACACATCATTATTCATCACCGACAAGTCAGCCCCCATAAAATGCCCTGCATTAAATATAGTCTGTGGCTTTGTGATTGATGGACAGTTTACAAAAGTAAAACCCTTGCTAATCAATTTCTGCAAAACATATGTCTGAATCGCCAATTCTAATTCTGCGGCTTCACCAAATAATGCGTATGTTCTGGTTCCACAAATCGATGCAATCTTATCATTTTTCCACCAGCCATTCATTTCCAACAATTCCCATTGTGGTCGTGGTGTAAAGTCAAATTCACGTGGTGTCCCGACACGACGCACTTCGACATTTTCCGTATCATCTTTACCGATTGGTGCATCTGCCGACGGAATCTGTGGGATACGCAACAACAAATCATGCAACGTTTCTTCTTTTTCGGCCAACTCTGCCAAATCTGCTGCAATTTCTGCACCTATTTCCTTGCTGCGTGCAATCAATGGCGCCTTATCTGCTGCGGTTGGAATTTCACGTGTAATTTTATTTTTTTCTGCGGTCTTGGATTGAGTAATTGTTTTCAATTCACGCACCCTCATATCCAACGCCAAGACATCATCAACCCGACTTTCATACCCCTTTAATTCACATGCTTTTTTAATCACATCTGGGTTTTCACGAATAAATTTTATATCCAACATAACAGACATTCCTTTGATTTATTATTTGGCATGATAATATTACTAAATTTTAATAAAATCAACAATATCATAACATGGCGATTTTATTTGCATAATATTTTCATGTCGTGTATGCTTGAGGCGAATAAAAATAACAAGGAAGGAATTACTATCATGTACGATGTAATTATATTGGGGTCTGGCCCCGCAGGTTTAACCGCCGCATTATATACCGCCCGTGCAAACAAGAAAACAATCGTCTTGGGTGGCGATCGCCTGGGCGGTCAAATGGCCGGAATTGCAGTATTGGAAAACTATCCAGGATGGGCGGGTAGTGGCACCGAATTGGCTGAATTTATGAAGAACCAATGTGAAACATTTGGTGCAACCGTTGAATTTACATCTGCGAAACAAATATCTGGGGATGCCGACAACGGCTTTACCGTCAAATGCGACAATAACAAAGAATATGTTGGTAAAACCATAATCATCGCAACTGGCGCATCACCACGAAAACTGGAAATCGAAGGCGCACGTGAATTTATGGGGCGTGGCGTATCATATTGTGCGACATGCGATGGATTTTTCTATTCTGGCAAAACCGTCATTGTTATGGGTGGTGGCAACAGCGCACTAAACGACGCCCTGTATCTGGCAGATTTGGCCAAGACCGTAAAGATTGTTTACCGCAAATCTGAATTTTTCCGTGCCGAAGCCGTCCTGCGTGAACGCGTTGCGACCCGTGACAACATTGAATGTTTGTTTAATACAGACCTGGCAAAAATCGCCGCAAAACCCGATTCCGAAGACGGCGAATTGATTGTGACAACAACAAATGGTGACGAAATGGTTGTCGATGGTGTGTTTGTTGCAATCGGCCACGAAGCGAACACAGACTACTTAACCGAAGATATTAAACGTGATGGCATGGGTCGATTGGCCCCAGGTGCACTACCTGTTGGGATGTTTGTGGCTGGCGACGTGCACAGCGATATAAAGATGCAAATTGCAACAGCGGTTGGTACAGGATGTACCGCTGGCATGGATGCAATCGCCTTTATAAATTCACGATCTTAAAAAATCCGCCAAACGGCGGATTCTTTTATTATCTAACTAAACTTCTTAAATTCTTTTTAATCCATGCTTGGAACTTATTTGGTTCTTCAGTCTTGCGGAATGCCGTATATCTTTTTGACGCCATTACAATATCTTCTGCGACTTTATTTGCCATACAGAATTCTTTATTTTCATCAGATGTGCGTTTATATTCCCAGTCCTGCACCATACTACAGAATCTATAAAACATTTTCGCAATATCTGCATTATATATCCACGCAGCCTGTGCCTTGTCTATAACTATATCCTTTGGTGCTAGAACAATATAATATGCATGATGCATATTTGCCGGTGAAAATCTATGTTCTGTTGCAAAATCATTTGCACGTTTCACCCACGCAGCACCCGTATTTGCACGTGAAAAATATTTTGCTGGGTTTGTCGCAACATCTCGCATAAAGACCAAACTGCGTGCAGCCGCAAATTTTTCTTCACGCTTCAACGACTTCCAACGTTTTTTCAGCCCCATCCGTGCCAAATTATAAAATTCACTAAATGCCCCCTGAATAGAACTATAAATAACTACTTCATTTTGTTTCATACACAACTCCTTAATACACTTAACACATATAAATATAGACAAACTTACACCAATGTCAATCCTTGACATAAAAATTATTGAAAATAGGAAATTTTAGGTATACCCTGTACCCGATTAAACAATAAATATGGGGCAAAGACATGAAAATTCGCAATATCGCAATTATTGCACACGTTGACCATGGCAAAACAACATTGGTTGACAATATGTTAAAACAGGCCGGAACATTCCGTGAAAACGAACGTGTTGACGACCGTGTTATGGACAGCGGTGACATCGAACGTGAACGCGGCATTACAATTTCCGCAAAACCAACATCCATTCAGTGGGGCGAATACAAAATCAATATTGTTGACACACCGGGTCACGCCGACTTTGGTGGCGAAGTCGAACGTATTTTATCCATGGTTGATGGCGTTGTTCTGTTGGTAGACAGTGCCGAAGGCCCCCTGCCCCAAACTAAGTTCGTATTGTCCAAGGCATTAAAACTGGGACTGCGTCCAATCGTATGCATTAACAAGGTTGACCGTTCCGACGCCCGTCCAGACGAAGTATTAACCGAAACATTTGATTTGTTTGATAAACTGGGTGCCACAGATTCACAACTTGATTTCCCATATTTATATTCTGTGGGCCGTGACGGTTGGGCGGTACGCAATCTAAATGATGAACGCAAAGATTTAACACCATTGTTCCAGTTAATTGTCGACCATGTACCGGCACCTGATTGCAACGGCACCCGTTGCCAACTGGATGCACCATTTACAATGTTGGCAACTACATTAGAAGCAGACCCATATGTTGGCCGAATTCTGACCGGAAAAATTGAATCGGGCACGGTGCGTGTTGGTCAATCTGTCAAGGCAATCGACCGCAACGGTAATTTTATTGAAAATGCAAAAATCACAAAAATTATCGAACATCGTGGCATTGAAAAGATTTCCCGTGACACGGCATCTGCGGGTGACATTGTTGTTGTTGCTGGATTTTCCAAGGCAACTGTGGCAGATACCTTGTGTGACCCATCCGTCACCGAACCAATTCCTGCGATGCCAATTGACCCACCAACCCTGACAATGACATTCTTTGTAAATACATCACCATTGGCGGGTAAATCTGGCAAGAAATTAACATCCCGCATGATTGGCGAACGCCTTTTCAAAGAAGCAGAAACGAATATTGCCCTGCGTGTAGAACAAAGCGAAAACAACGAAGCATTCGAAGTTTCTGGTCGTGGTGAATTACAATTGGGGATTTTAATTGAAACAATGCGCCGCGAAGGTTTTGAATTATCTGTATCACGTCCACGCGTTGTGATGATTGATGGTGAAAACGGCGAAAAACTGGAACCAATCGAAGATGTTGTAATTGATGTTGACGACGAATTTTCTGGCGTTGTTATTGAAAAAATGACAAAACGCAAGGCAACTATCACAGAAATGAAAGCATCTGGTGGTGGCAAAACCCGCATTGTATTTTCTGCCCCATCTCGTGGTTTGATTGGATATTTATCTGAATTCCGCACAGACACCCGTGGCACCGGTATCATGAACCGTGTATTCGATAAATACGACACATATCGTGGCGCAATCCAACAATATCGCCCGGGCGTATTGGTATCAATGGAAAAAGGTTCTGCGGCAACATACGCATTGTTTAACCTGCAACCACGTGGAACATTGTTTATTGACCCACAAACCGAAGTATATTCTGGTATGATTATCGGTGAACACAGCAAAGAAAACGATTTGGAAGTAAATCCGATAAAGGGTAAAGAATTAACAAACATGCGTTCGGTCACCGCTGATGAAAAATTATTCTTGGCCCCACCGCGTCGCATTTCGTTAGAAGAAGCCCTGTCTTATATCTTGGATGACGAATTGGTTGAAATAACACCTGACACAATCCGTCTGCGCAAGAAAGAATTGGACAGCAATACACGCAAAAAATTAAAAAAACATATCGAAGAATAAAAAAATCCCCGTTTGGGGATTTTTTTATAAATGTGTCTTCAACCATTTACGCACCCGACCACGATTAACGCGTCCAGGCACAAACAACGCAACAATTTTTATAAATAACTTTTTGAATTTGATTCTAAATTGCCCACCATGGCTTTTCTTGAATATTTCTAATTGAGCCAGATATTCTATCCTCGCATCTTCATCTGGCAACAAATCACTTTTTGCAACCTTGAATTTATTATCTTTCCAGAACTTTTGCATCCATTCATTTGCACCAATAATCTGGGGCGCATGATCACCACCATGCACAGATTTAAATGTTTCAACCGATCCAGAAATCACATCAAAATCCAATCCCGCCGCCAAACACAGACGATATTGCAATGCCGCATTATCATTTGCAACCTGGGTACGATTTATTTGAATAACCCGTCCACCTGGCCGCATAAAAACCGACAAATGCAATGCAGTCCCTGCACATCCTGCCAAGACACGACAATTTCCAACAATCGCAATCTGCTGGGCCAACGGCAATGTTTCTGGATAAATAACCTTGAACCCATTCTTTTCAAAGACCGCCTGAATTTTTTCTTCGCCGTATGTACGCATATCGTTTGGTAATTTTGCACGTGACACATATACCTTGTCATATACCACATCTGACACAACATGTTCACGCATTGCATTATATCCCACCCGAAATTCTGGCGCATACCAATTAGCCTTGATATTCAGTGTTTGCGTTGGAATAAAGATTTTGTTAAATTTGACCGACCGTGTTAACACCAATATATCTTCATGTCGAATTCCAAATATCTCCAAGAAATCATACATCCACTTTTTAGCACCAATACCTTGGTTATCAACCAATATATACTTTGTATTCTTGCCATTTACCCGTTCAACACCCCACGCACGATTTAGGTGTTCTAATAAGAAATGACCAAAATGTGGATAGACATTCCCGATAAAAACCGCATCACAATCCATATATTCGGTCGCCGGCACAAAACGTGGAATATATTGAGAATGATTACCACGATATTGACGACACGATTCAACGAAATTCCCTTCTTTATCAAACACACCAAATGCCGTTGTCTTGTTATCAATAACCAATGTGGCATCTTTGACTGCATCAATTTTCATGTCATCATGAACGCTAATTTTAGCAATTTCTGATTTCAAGTGAGAAATATATCCATCATTTGCATAAACATTCAAATTCATATTTGGCCCCCTAATATGGTTGCAAATTGATTATAAAACATGTAAATTATATATTATGAAAGCATTGAACCCAAGGAAAAAAATCCTATTCCTGTTCGCAGGTTATAATCCGCAAAATGTGATTGATGCGGCCTTGGTGTATTATGTCCGTGCATTATCAAAATTTGGTGATATTGTATTGGTAATGGATTGCGATTGTCCAGACACAGAATTAAATAAACTATCACACATCACGCTATACGCATCTGGTATTCGTCATGGCGAATATGATTTTGGTTCATACCGGCGTGCATACGAATGGGCAACAAAAAATCTGGATTTATCAGAATACGACTTTATGTACTTGGTAAATGATTCTGTATACGGCCCGCTGTACGATATGACACGATATTTTAGTGCCATAGAACACATGGGCCACGATGCATTTGGCATGGTCAAGAACCCACACCATGACCACCCACACATTCAATCATGGTTTATCGGTCTGACCCCAACGGTCTTTTTATCCGATTGGTTTGATAAATTCATGCGCCGCATCACCAAACAGAAATCCAAGGGCGCAATTACAAAACTTTACGAACAAGGTTTAACTAAATTAATTTCAGAACACGGCATAACATGGGATTGTTTATATTGTGTCCCCGGCCGTGGCGTATATAACAAGATAAGTAAGTTATACAAATCCGGCATGCCATTCATGAAACGCATTGCATTCACACGCAATCACGGTGCCCTGGGGACCCAGATACAATATGTATTAGACAGCATTGAACCATCATGTTCCGATGCAATTTTATCATCTGTAAAACAATTACATGGCGATAGGTATATAAGTTGGTTGCTGACACGCAATCCGATTAAAATACTTACTCGCAAGATTCACCACGCACTACGCAAAATTTTTATCGAGGGGCTATGACAAACACAACACACACATCACAGAAAAGAATTGCCGCCATTACGATGGCACGCAACGACGAATTCTTTTTATCCCGTTGGATAAAATATTATGGCGATCTGTTTGGTACTGAAAACCTGTACATATATCTGGACGGCACAGACCAGGTTATTCCTGAAAACGCTGGCAACGCCCACATAACAAAATTACCCCACACAGACATGTCACGCAGTGCGGGCGACAAATATCGCATCAACCTGATGTCTGATTTGGCAAACAAATTGTTCCAAGAATACGATATCGTCATCGGGTGTGACTGTGATGAATTTTTAATTCTGGACCCAAACACAGGCATGACCCTGCCTGAATATCTATCTCAGAAAAAAATCAACACGACCTTGTCTGGCCTGGGGCTTGATATTGGCCAACACATGAAAACCGAAGGCCCGCTGGATTTAACAAAATCCTTTTTATCACAACGACACCATGCCCTGTTATCGACCAGATACACAAAACCCGTTGTAATTAATCGTCCCGTCCGCTGGGGCAGCGGCTTTCACAGCATCAACGGCCACAACTTTCATATCGACCCGAATTTATACCTATTGCATTTCGGTGCCGTTGATATGAACATGTTGATTACCAAGGCCGAATCCCGTGGACCTGATTGGGTCAATCATTTGCGTCGTCGTGGCAACGGCACAATAAACGATGTGACACACCGCCCTGCACACGGCGAAAGATGGTTGCGTATTGCCCGCATTATGCAACGCATATTCAGACCAATCTATGCATGGGATAAACCTGGTATGATGGGATTAAAACGCATTGTAAAAATACCATCAAGATTTGAAAATTCAGGGGTTTAACAAAACAAATGAAACCAGACACAAAAATCGATATCGTTTATCTGTGGGTTGATGACACCGATAAAAAATGGTGCAAAGAAAAAGATAAATGGCTAAACATCATTCGTGGCGAAAAGAGTGTATATCAAGATGCCGCTATTGATGCCCGTTGGCGCGACAATGGTGAATTAAAGTATTCTATGCGCAGCGTTGATAAATTTGCCCCATGGGTGAATCACATATATATCGTGACTGGATTTGGCCAAATACCAAAGTGGTTAAACACAAAACACCCAAAGATTACAATTATTCCACACGAAACGATTATGCCAAACGACAGTTTGCCAACATTCAATGCCACCGCCATTGAAATGTGCATCCCAAACATCCCAGGGCTATCTGAACATTTTCTGTTAATAAATGACGACATGTTTTTTAATCGTCCCCTAACCCCAGATTTTTTCTATGACAACCATGGTCGGGCACGCATTTTATATTCCAATCATTCTGGATTCAGTCACAATATCGGTCAATGGATGTCACGTGTTGACGAATATTCCCAGACATTGATATTATCTGCCCGACTTATTGATGCAACATTTGGACACGCATTATATAAATATCGTCCATCGCACGGCATTGACCCATACCTTAAATCTTCATGGCTGGAATGCAGAAACCATCCAATGATAACCGGTTTAATAGACAAACAAATTCGCAACAAATTTCGCACAAATAACGAAGTTCAACGATGGATATTTAACCTGTATGATTTAATGATGGGCCGTGCCGTCTTTATACACTCACGCGCACACAAACACACCCGTCATAAAATAACAGACTTTATATACAACACAATATTTGCATCCAAAATTTCTAAATCTCCGGTATGTTGCACCGACACATCATCCGCACGCAGCGCATTATTAAACGCACCAACATTTTGCATAAACGATTCGCATGATACCAACGAAACAATCTTGCGTAATAATGCAAAATTTTTACAAGAATTGTTTCCTGATAAATCTTCATTTGAAAAATAAAAAACGGGCAAATGCCCGTTTTTTATTTATGCATTAATAAAGTCAAGTATTTGCATCCGCAGTTGCTTTGCCCACTTATACGGCGGTTTGTCCAGCGCGCCAATATGTTCCAATTCACGGAAACATTCACGTGCAGCCGCCATATCTTCATCGCTGGAAATATATTTAATTTTGCGAAACGCCCAATTAATAAAATACCATTGAAAATTTTCAGACCATTTTTGCATCTGATATGGCGTCGCCGATTCTTGATATTTCAAGAATGCTGTTTTAATACCCGTGCATAAACTTTGCATAATACGCAACTGCTTTGCACCTAAAACAATCCCACCAAAATTTGGAATATAGAAATATAATGGCAACGGCGCAATCGTCACCCGTGGATTACGCATCATAACCTGACTCCACCATGGGAAATCTTCGAACAAGATACCCTTGATAAATGGAATATCTGCAATCAGTTCGCGTTTATAAAGATTTTTCCAAACCTGACAATGTTTAATCAGCCATTTCTTTTTCTTGCCCGGTTTGTTATGCGTGCGTTCTGTGGCATATTCATAAACATTATCTGTGATAAGTGTTTTAATTTTTGTCACATCATATTTTTTATGAATGCGTCTTGGAATTACATTATCTGTATCCATTTTCAAGACATGACGCACCATCAATTGTGGGCGATATATTCTGTCGTATGTGAATGACACAATGTCCGACCCGTCACGCATCGCCATATAGTGCGCAATCTCCATTGTCTGGGGATGAATAAAATCATCACTATCCAGATACAAGATATAATCCCCTGTTGCGACCTGCATACCAGCATTTCTTGCATCTGACAACCCACCATTTTTCTTGTTCACAATTTTGAATCGTGCATCCCGTGCCGCATATTCTGCCAAGATAATATCACTTTTATCTGGGCTGCCGTCATTGACACAAATCGCTTCCCAATCTGTAAAGCTCTGATTTAACACACTATCCAGACATCTGCGCAAATATTTTTCCACATTATAAATCGGAATAATCACCGAAATTGCTGGCATATTATGCTCCCTTGTTATTTGTTCATATCGCAAATTGCCTGTGAAAAGGTCCCCGGTCTTGGTGCATCTGCGTATGCAGTCTTTTGAAAGAATGCATCCTTGGTCAATTCCTTGAACAACTTTTCATCATATGGCTTGAACTTATATTCATGCCACAAACTGTGTGTTGGGTATTGATCAACATGTGGCATTTCTGCAAAGTATTTCTTCGCCCGTGGTTCATTTTGAACCAATGTCTGGAACAACATCTGATGCATAAAGTAATCAAACGATTTATTTTCGTGCATCCAGTAATCCAAAATCATGGCACGCCACGCCCCCAACAGGAATGACCCCTTGCGCCCACGAATAAAGCAGTTCTGACAAAACATATATTTCTGACCAACTTTGTCACCAACCAAATACATAAAGAAATCTTGGTCTATAATCCATTTTGGAATTGGGCTTACTACAAAGTCCGTTGAATCCAACCAAATACCACCATATTTATATAACAATTCAACACGACAAATATCTGCAAAGTGTGCACGACGAATTTTACCTTCTTTATACTTTTGTACGATAACATCTGGCAATGTAATATAATCAAAGATTGTTTTATCATCCAACACAATCAGTTCTTGTTTACAATGTTTTCTGATGCTGCGGAAACAAGACTTTACCAGTTCTGGTGCATTTTCTTCACCTTGTTGCCAGATGGTAAAAATCTTTTCGTTTTTATCATCCTTGATAACTTCCGTTTCTTCTACTGCCATTGCCGCTGGCAAATATCTTTTGAAATAATTCGGTGCCACACGTGACAGAACATCCGTTCGCACATCACGACGATGTTCACGCGATCTCCATGGCCAGTTAAATACATGTGATTGAAAAAAGATTTTTGTTAATGCCCACGCCCTGTCTATATTCATTTTTCATCCCCTTTGTTTATTTTGACAAACAACCCCAACCAGGAATTCCCAGTTGGGGGCTTTATTTTTTACCATTCATCTATTTCCGGTTTCATAAGCAACTCCTTTGTTTATCCTTCTGATAAATCGGTCATCTTATATCTCCTTATTCTTCGACTTCCCCAACCATTGTATCCCCCTCATCATCAATTGGTCCTGTTGTCATCTCTTCAGCAATCCCAGATGCACGCGCCATAATTTTGTCCAACAATTCTTTCTGCACATCTTCGTGATCTTTTAACCATTGACGTGCATTTGCTTCACCCTGACCCATGCGTTCACTGTTATAAGAATAGAAACTACCCGCTTTTTCAATAAAGTTATATTTCACACCCATATCCAAGATTTCGCTAATGCGTGAAATACCTTCGCCATACATAATCTTGAAATCAACTGTACGGAATGGTGGTGCAACCTTGTTCTTTACAACCTTGACACGGGTTTCATTACCGATAATATTTTCTTTGTCTTTAATCTGGCCTGTACGGCGAATATCAAGGCGCACAGAGGCATAGAACTTTAATGCATTCCCCCCAGATGTTGTTTCTGGATTACCAAACATAACACCTATCTTCATACGAATCTGGTTAATAAAGATTAACAATGTATTACTGCGTGATACAGACCCCGCCAGTTTTTTCAATGATTGCGACATCAAACGCGCAGTCGTTCCAACAAACGAATCGCCAATATTACCTTCTAATTCTGCCTTGGGCACCAATGCTGCGACCGAATCGATAACGACAACATCAACCGCCCCTGACTTAATCAAAGTATCTGCAATCTCCAATGCCTGTTCCCCTGAATCAGGCTGTGAAATAATCAGATTTGCAACATCCACACCCAACTTTTTTGCATAACTTGGGTCCAGCGCATTTTCCGCATCAATATACGCACATGTCCCGCCTTTTTTCTGGGATTCTGCAACCGCATGTAATGCCAGCGTTGTTTTACCAGACGATTCCGGACCATAAATTTCAACAATACGCCCTTTTGGATAACCACCAATTCCCAACGCAATATCCAGCCCCAACGACCCAGATGAAATTGCTTCGATATTTTGTTGCGAACCATCACCCATTTTCATGATGGCTTCTTTACCAAATTGTTTTTGAATTTGTGCCAACGCAGATTCCAACGCCGGATTTTTTACCGCCGCTCCTGCCTCTTTTGAAACTTCTTTCTTTGCCATAAACTTTCCCCTTTTTTCTTAAGAAAATCATACAAAGAAAATCCCGAAAATGCAAGCATCACTTTCGTTTTATCAATATACCAACACTTATCGCACCAATGGTCGCAGTTATTGCCCAAACTGCCGCCGTCGCACCATAAATCGCAATCATTGCTGCCCCAAGTGTCGGCACAATCACGCTTGGTAAATTAGAACTGGTCCGAAAGACACCATAATATTTTGTCTGTTGTGCCCGTGTCACATTATCAAAGAACAATAAATCATGCACAGATTCCATCAACGCCCCAGAAATCTGCCATACGACAAAGATTGCTAACAACGGAATACCCGTCACAAATGTTGCAAACATTGATAATACCGCAAACGAACCAAAACCCAACATCAACCAAACCGTTTTACCATACCGTTTAACAAGCCGCCCCATCAAATCACTAAGTAATAAGTACGGTATAATTCCCAATGTTAAAACCCAACCTAATACATCTTTTGAAAAACCATTTTCAATAACAACAATAGGCACATACAACACACGCAACGCACGCAATGAATAGTATGCAAAGTTTATCGCATAGGCTTTCTTCATATTTGGCAACTTAAAAAACGCAATCGTATTTTTCCATAATGCACGAAATGTCCGTCGTGGGTTAACAGGCTTCACTTGTTTATCATGCTGAACAATTTTAAATAACTTAAAAATCGCCCACGCCACCAAATAAATTACCGCAGACCCAAAAAACGCCGCCCGATTATCAAACCTGTTTGCAATAAACACCGCCACCGTTGGCGCAAACAACGCCCCAACATTTAACCACAAATGATACCGTGAATTAAGACGTGCCATACCAATATTTTTTGAAAAATCAGACATAAACAGTGGTATCAATGCCGACGATAATGTAATCGCAATACCTGTGGTCCAATCCAATATAATAAATGTCCTTGGCAAAATCGAAAAACTCATCATCGCATAACATATTGCCAACATCAAAAGTGCGAAATAAAACACCCGTACCTTGGAAAATTGACGCAAAATTTCATTTGCAAACAACCCAACAACAAAACAAAACACAGAATATAGCGCAACATAAATACCAACAACTGCACTACTGCGAAAAATTTCCAAAATCACCAACGAATAAACGGCATTATAAATACCGTCTGCGAACCCAGTAAACAACCCCAGATTTGCAAACGAAAAACCATTTACCCTTTTACCAACAGAAATATACTTATCTCCCGCCATAGCGGATATATTATACCATAAAAAAAGTTTTTAGGTAAGCACCCACCAGAAAAAATTATTACCCGCCCAACTCATTGCAAAGGTAAAATAAATTAGAATGATATAGATGCAAGTAGTGCCGGCAATGTAGTGTACATGACGCTACATGAATTGCCGGCACCGCTTGCAGATATATTATTATAATTTATTTTTACTTACGCAGCAGCGGTGAACACCTTCTGCACATCATCATTCGCATCCAACGCATCTACCAATTTTTCCAACTTGGCATACGCTTCGTCGTCCAGATCCATTGGCATGTTTGGAATCCATGTCAATTCTGCCTGTTCTGGTTCGCCCAAGATATCAGACAAGTATTTTTGCGCTGTGATAAAATCTTCTGGTTTTGTTGTAATGATAAAGCCTTCTTCGGAAGTTTCCAAGTTGTCTGCATTGGCTTCCATAATAATTTCCATCATTTCATCTTCGGTTTTACCGATTGATGCAGGATACATAATTTGTCCCGCACGTGTGAACATGAACACAACAGAACCTTCTTCACCCATATTACCGCCATTTTTACCAAAAATATTACGAATTTCTGGCACAGTGCGACGTGGATTATCTGTCAACGCTTCGACAATCACAGGAACAGCGCCCGGACCATATCCTTCATAGCGCACCGCTTCATAATTTTCTGTATTTGAACCAGACGCCTTGTCGATTGCACGTTTAATATTATCATTTGGCATTGAATTCTTGCGTGCCGTTAAAATAGCCAAGCGCAAGCGCGGGTTATTATCTGGGTTTTTATCGCCCAACTTGGCCGCCATTGTAATTTCACGCGCCAGTTTTGTAAACAAACCACTACGTGCGGCATCAGCTGCGCCCTTTTTATGCTGAATATTATGCCATTTACTGTGTCCACTCATATTTGACCTTTTTATTTATTTAGATTAAAATCACCCCAAAAGGATAACAAATGATTGGAAAATTGCAAGGCATAGTTGACTATATCGGTGATGGTTTTGTTATTTTATTGGTAAATGGCGTCGGATACAAAGTCTATACCGCCGAATACCTGACCCACAAATCGACCGTTGAATTGTGGATTGAAACGGTTGTCCGCGAAGATTCCATCCGTCTGTTTGGATTTACAACACTAAACGGTCAGAATCTGTTTAACATGTTAACAACCGTATCTGGCGTCGGACCCAAAGTTGCATTGGCAATCCTGGGCACAATCAGTTCCGACATGTTAATGTCTGCAATTGCAACAGGCGACGCCAAAACAATCGCAACCGCCCCAGGCGTTGGCAAAAAGATGGCGGAAAAAATCATTGTTGAATTAAAGAACAAAATCGGTGGCGCATCTGCAACATTATTTGCCCCGGACACCAATATCACATCCGGCACATCATCTGCCCTACCCGATTTACTGATGGCTTTGGAAACCTTGGGCTATCGCCGTCTAGACATTATTGAAATGGCACAAAAACTGGTAACCCAAAACCCAGGCACAGACATATCCAAACTGGTCCCAATGGCATTAAAAGAAATAAGTGGAAACAAATAACATGAACAATGATACAATTTTTGCATTATCATCCGGTCACGGAAAATCCGGCGTTGCGGTTATTCGTATATCTGGGAACAATCTGCACGACATATTTGCAAAATTTATAAACAAACCTGATTTTACCGGCAGACACGCATATTTTACAAATATGACTGACAACAATGGCGATTTGATTGACCAATGCCTGGCAACTTATTTTCCAGCGCCATACAGTTTTACTGGCGAAGACGTTATTGAACTGCACACACATGGCGCACCGGCGGTAATAAATGCAGTATTTACGCATTTGACACACTTTGGTATGCGCATGGCAGAACCTGGGGAATTTTCAAGACGGGCATTTTATAACAACAAAATGGATTTGGCGGATATTGACGGTTTGGCGGCATTATTGGATGCACAAACAGATAAGCAGCGTCAACACGCCCTGAAATCTATGCTGGGGCACGACAGTAAAATATACAACACCTGGCGCAAACAGATGGTTGAAATATCTGCCTATGCGGCAGCAATACTGGATTACGCACCCGACGACCTGCCCCAAAATATTGGCGAAACAATTCGCATACGCACCGAAAAACTATATACTGAAATAAGCAATGCCTTAAACGGTTATCGCACCAGTCGTGCAATCCGTGGCGGTATAAATATTGCACTGGTTGGTGAAACAAATGTTGGAAAATCATCAATATTTAACTACATGGCAGGCACATCACGTGCAATCGTATCAGATATCGCTGGCACAACCCGTGATGTCGTATCAATAAATCTGGACATCGACGGATACATGGTCAACCTGTCTGACACGGCTGGCCTGCGCGAAACAGATGACACAATTGAATCAATCGGCATCGAACGCACAAAAGACGAAATTGAAAATGCCGACATCATAATCCATGTCTATACGCCAGAATCTGCAGAACACAGCCGCATATCAGAAACCGAAATTGTTGTTATAAACAAATCAGACACAACACAAACACATAGCGATAAAAACGCAATTTATACATCTGCAAAATCGGGTGACGGCATGGATAAACTGCTAAACACATTGCGCACAAAAATCCACGAAATAATGGACAGCTCGGAAAACAATCTTGTCATCAACGAACGCACAAAAAATTTACTAGAATCTGCACACATCGAACTAAGACATGCGCTAGACGCTGGCGACAACTATGATATCTTTGCAGAACACACCCGTCGTGCAGGTGACGCCATCGGAAAAATCCTGGGCACAATCACAACGAACGAAGTCTTGGATACAACATTCGGCCAATTATGCCTGGGCAAATAAAAATCCGCCACCTGGCGGACTTTTTTTATTTCAATTCTAACATCAACCCACAATGATCAGTTGGTTTTTCTGCCAATCTTGGGTTCAAATCTATTTCACAATTTTTTATCATTTCTGCTGCTGTTTTATTGCACAAGAAATAATCCAATCGCAACCCCTGTTTATTTCCAACAGTATCACGCCCACGATACCCATACCAGGTATAATCAACATCATCTGGGTGCAACATACGCCACGCATCAACCCAACCAGCTTTTAACCATTCATTCATAATATCACGTGCCGCTGGCGCAGAAATCGCAATACCTTCGTAATTTTTTGGCTTCCAAATATCCCTATCTTCAATTGCCACATTAAAGTCACCACCAACAACAACCGGTTCTGGAGAATCCAGATATTGTGAAATATAATCTGTAAACGCACGCATCCATTCTAGTTTATAAGGAAACTTTGACGATATGACCGTATCACCATTTGGCATATACACATTTATCAAACGCACACGTCCTCCAACCACACATTCCAAGAAACGTGCATTTACATCTGCATAATTTGGCAACCCCAATATTGTATCTTCAATAGAATCTTTTGAAAAAGTCGCCACCCCATTCCAAGACTTTTGCCCAAAAACCTTAACATTGTACCCGAATTCATCAAACAACATGTGCGGAAAGTTAGCATTTTCAACCTTCAACTCTTGCACCATAATCGTATCATATTCCCCTTTACGCAGTATTTCCAAGAAACTTTCAACATGTGCACGAATTGAATTTATATTAAGCGTCAGAATTTTCATATTTGATTTCCTTTAATTCATTAGTATAATATCGACTGTCCAATATAAAAACAACAAGGAATTTTTTATCATGAATATGTATCAGTTACTAGAACGTACCGCACAAACATATCCAGACAATTTGTATCTGGTCCGCGAAGGCGTTACATACAAAAATTTTCTAGACTTGGTCAAAGCACGTGCCGCATCACTAGATAAAGCGGGTGTAAAGAAAGGCGATGTTGTTGGTATTTTGTCCCACAACATTCCTGAATTTCCAATTTCTTTATTCGCAATTTGGTATTTAGGCGGTACAGTATTATTGCTGGACACAAACCTAACACCATTTGAATATGATAACATGGCCCAGATTACAAACTGTAAATTAGTTTGTGCAGAAAAATCTTTTGTTTATAAAACAGACCATTTCAAATTCTATGAAATCACAAAGAAAGACGGCAAAATCAATCCAGATTTGAAACCTGCTGCAGTTGAATCATTAGACATTGCAACAATGTCATTTACATCCGGCTCAACAGGAATACCAAAGGTTGTACCATTAACACACTTTAACATCGTTGAATGCACAAATTCTTTGGAATCAATGGCAGAATGGATTAAACCAGGTGATTATTTATACGGATTCTTGCCAATGTACCACGTATTTGGTTTTGCGGTTGAAATTCTGGCCACCCTGCACTTTGGCGCTGGCGTATTGTTGCAACCAACAATCAATCCAAAAGAAATCATGGCAGACTTCAAGAAATTCCGTCCCCAGGTTATTCCTGCGGTACCAAGATTATGGGAAGTTTTCCGTAATAAAATCATTGATAATATCAAGGCTCAAAAGAAATGGGGATTGGTATCCTTTATATTAAAGTACGGCAAAACATTGGAAAAGTTGGGACTTGGCTTTTTGGTACGCAAGGTTCAAAAACCAATCCTGGATGTATTTGGTGGTCGTGCCCGCTTGTTGATTGCTGGTGGTGCTGCGACTAAACCAGAAGTTGAAACATTCTACGAACGGTTAGGAATGACCTTTATCCAGGGTTATGGTTTAACAGAAACCGTTGGACCAATCTGTATTTCCAAACCAACCAAGAAACGTTTTCCATTTGCATTCGGCGGTCCAACATTAAACAACGAATGTGAAATTCGTGATAAAAACGAAGATGGTGTTGGCGTTCTGTGGTTGCGTGGTCACCAAGTATTTGGTGGTTATCTGAACAACGAAGAAGCCAACAAAGAAGTATTTGACGAACGTGGATTCTTTAACACTGGCGACATGGTGACAATGGATAAAAATGGCGAATTGCACTTTGCTGGCCGCAAGAAACAAGTAATTGTTTTAGATAGTGGTAAAAATGTATATCCAGACGAATTGGAAGGTATGTATATCACCATCCCAGGTGTCAAAAATGTTGCGGTCTTCGAACACAAGGTAAAAGACAAAACTGTCACATACGGCGTGTTCAGTGTTGAACCAGACATGACAATTGAAAAACTGGGTGAACATATTGCTGCGGCAAACAAGAAAGTTGCCAGTTATAAATGGGTGACCCACTTTGCAATGACAACCGAAGAATTACCTTTGACAAGTACACAAAAAGTAAAACATCACAAGGTTCGTCAGAATTTAATTGACGGAAAATATCCGGACCGTCACGAATAAAAAATCCCCCGTTTTGGGGGATTTTTTTTAATCTTTCACCCGTGCTAAATCATCAAACACCTTATACTTCTGATCGCCCGTTTCACGATATTCATACGGGGCATTACCCACTGAAAATATATTGAACAACTCTGTCACCTTGTCAACTGCTACACGCATCATTTCTGCCGTATCTGACACAGAATACTCAATAACACGCACATCGTTATTTTTTAATTGCAAGAATTTCATAATCGGTGATTTTGATACCGCTGTTGTACGAATATGAAAACCACCAGACGACAACATAAATGCTTCTAATGGTAATTGTGGCATATTACCCAACATCAATTGCGTTTTTGATGGGGCGGCACCAGTCTTAAAATCCATTACACCACCGTCCCAAATTCTGTCTGCACGGGCACGCACATTACGCCCCGCAATTTTTACCGCCCCCGATATTTCTGAATACGCATCTACTGCACCCGATAATTCACGTGCCAGCACCGGTGCAATTTCCAAGAACCTTTTATGCCAAAAATGAAAGACAACATTTCCACGTCCCAAAACATCCAAAGCCTTTGCATCCATTTGTGCGATTAAAATCTTTTCATCAAAATTCTTTGCATGTTCAATTACTTCATGCACCAGATTCCCAAACGCCCGTGCATCTGGCATTGCCCAATAATCGTCCAGTACTTTCAATTTCAAAATATGCTTTACATAAAAAGAATACGGATTATGAATCAAATGTTCCAATTCTGTCACATAAACATCACTCCAATCCGATGGCGGCGTTGGTGCCGAATTATCCAGCGGACGATATTCGACATTGTCATATAATAAAACACGATTTAATATTTCATCATCTGAATTAAACAGCCCCTTTCGTGCAATCACCCGTGATATGAATCTAGATTCAGTCGTTTGCACCCCCCCAGACACCCCAGACCGCAACCAATACACGCATGCCCCACACGACAAATTCATAAAATCCAATGCCTGTAAAGATACTTTTCTATCACCCGACGGCAATCCTATTTTTTCCGCCGTCGCCCGTGGCAACCACGCATTTTCATATCCCCGTGCTGGAAACATCCCGTCATTTAACCCGGTAAGAATCACAACATCTGCGGTCTGCATACGTGATTCAATTGTACCCAAGACCACAATCTTGGCATCTTCTTGGATTGCGCCACGCACAGAAACAGACGACAATGCATCTGCAATAAAAACTCGCGCATCCGCCAATGTCAATTTTACATCTGCCACCACACATGCATCTGACAACTCTTTTATCGCCACCCAAATTTGACTATTATCTTCCGGCACAAATTGTGGCGAAAATTCCGGCATATAAATATCAACAAGATTTGCAATTGTATCAAACAGATTTAAATCACAACCTATATATAATTTATCAAAATTATCTGCCCCTGTTTCAATCCACCCGTCCAATAAATTAAGAATTGCACGACCAGCATCTGTCATTGTTCCAGACATTCCGCCCGAAAAATCTGCCTTTAATCCACGTGCTACAAATGCAGACGCAATTCGCTGATTCCCGGCGGCGTCTGGGGTAATTACCAGCACAGACTTGTTTTCTTTGACGGCACATTCTGCGATTTCTGCAACAACATTTGCCTCAACCGATTCACGTGGCGCAACAATCAGATTACAATGAGACAAATCTGTATGTTCTGGTCGCACAACACAATCATTTCCAAATGCCACATTCATAAAATCAATTGCAGATTCACCAACATCAATCGGCACAACATCACTTGGTGCCACACCAACCCGTCCCAAGAATTTATATTCTGAATTATATGGATTTGTGTCCAATTCAAAATCAGAATCCCGCCCAGCGATTTTTCCAGATAATATTATACGCCCATGTGACACACCCGCAATCGCCACCATCAAATCAGATGTCGCAGGCACACTGGCGGTTGAACCACATACAACAACCAACTTGTAATTATCTAATTTATCAATCCATGCCCGTATATCACGGTTTCGTGCTGCCGTCTGGGTTATACGCCCATTTGCATAGACTGGCATAAAAGATGACAAGACCCCCAATATTTTTGCCTTGGATTGAAAGTGTGATGCATACTTTTCATCAACCAATTCTTCCCAATTAATTTCTGCCGCATCAATACCTTCGTTTTCCAGATAATCCTGCATACGCACCAAATCATGCGCCACAGACAATGCTGTTGTTAAATTTCCAATATTTCCATCTGCCGCCAACAGCTTGGTCAGAACTATCAGTCGTTCTGTATTTGAAATAACATCTGGGACATCAACTTCTTCATTGGCATCATCAACACCTTCACCTAACGCCACCAATGTCGGCAAAATCGCCACACCACCACACCGTCCTGCAATCATTTTTTCCACAGTTCGCACAGCACGACGACTGGGCAAAAAAATCAGCATATCGCACAAATCAACACCGCTGTCTGACATTATTTTCCATAATGCATCAGACATTTTCGCCGGATTTGTTGCACAAAATAGATTCTTATTTAATCCCAAGTGTTTCCTTTATCGCATCTAATCCTGTTTTCTTTTCCGCAGAAGTTTGCAAGATTTCTGGCACCATCGCCCCATGGTCTGTATGTTTAATTTCGACCTGTTTTGACTCACGTACTTTTTTATCTTTTTTTGTATAAACAATCTGATACGGAATTGCATTTGCATCACAAAAATCCATTAAATCTAAATCCGCATCTTTTGCCCCAATCCGTGAATCAATCAAGATAAATAATCGCTTTAACTGACGGCGATTTAATAAATATTCTTCCAGTCTTTTTAACCATCGCATTGCATCAACCTTGGACACCTTGGCATATCCATATCCCGGCAAATCCACAATCATAACCCGATCGTCCATATTAAACAGATTCAAACTTTGCGTACGCCCTGGGGTATTAGATGTGCGTGCAATCGGCATCCCCACAACGGCATTTATCAACGAAGATTTTCCAACATTACTGCGTCCAATAAACGCATATTCTGCAAAATGAGAATTAGGCAATGATTTAACCGTTTCAAAACTGCCCACAAATTTAATCATTATCATCCCCCTGACCTTCCAGCAAACGCTTATACGCTTCTTTTTTTGAAATACCACTGCGCGCCGCCAATTCTGCCGCCGCAGATTTCATAGAAGTCGCCGCAATTTCATTTACAATCGAACTGATTTCTGCATCAGACATTTTTGACACCGGTCGTGGCGCAACAACAATAACAATTTCCCCACGTGGCGGTGTAATTGACATCAGTTCTGCAGGATATCCAATAATGGCCTCTTCAT
>JAEIGA010001752.1_pt1 | contig 34376 bp, 28 predicted proteins | sample 9270691 | NCBI WGS metagenome assembly JAEIGA01 (sample SAMN17057246, study PRJNA624740) | gut metagenome | biome: biome; isolation source: fecal sample | host: Bos grunniens | place: China: Xizang | collected 2019
ATTTGAGGAGTACCAACCCTTTGTAATCTAACCACCTCATCGCTACAACCCGAAGGCTGATCTCGGCGTAGAGTATTAGCACGCCATTGGAATAAGCACCTACCTCGTAATATAAAATTTGTTGAGTTTTCCGGTCTCTAAACAGTGCAACAATATATTTTAAGATCGCTTTGCGAACGTTAGTGGCTTCGCGTTAATGGTCTTCAACATTAATGGCTCACTCTGTTCGCGTATGTAAATTCGCATTTAATGATGCATCATATTCCTTACAAATTCCGTGCCAAGTATAGTTGAATGTGGAAGGTTTAATGTCTAAAGGAATGATTTTTTCGCTAGCACTCACTATAGAGCGCTTCGCTGTAGTATTCCCTACCTTTAAACTCTAAACTTTAAATAGTAGGCGCTATGCGCCGTTCACTAAACACTAAAACCTCCACGCCAAGGTAGCCACTATGCGGTGGGTAGTAGTATGGATGTCCATAGGTGTCATGTGCATCTCCGATGCATATTGGTGGAGCAACTGCCAACGATACTGATACGCCAGCTGTGCCACCAAGGCCTTACCTCGATACCCCAGACCTACACTAGCATATTGCGAGTTCTGCGTATAGCGATAGTCCATATCCGTGCGTACCTCATTATACCCCAACATCCAAACAGGGTCTTCCTTTAAGAACGACGACTCATATACATAACCCGCATTGATGAACAGTCCGCGCACCACCTGCGCTTCAGCACCCACACGCAAAGTATGCACGTCCTCCATTGGCGATATACCTAAGTCCTTATCCTTCAAGGCGTGCGCATAATCGTACTGCACCGCTAGCAAGCCATGGTTACCTAATTGTCCTGCCACACTCACACTAGTGCGCAACGGCGATGCTACAGACATACTAACCACTCCGCTGGCAGGAGTAAGAACCTCGTATTTTTCTCCCGATATCGTAGCATACATATCGCCTTCCGTTTGCATGGAAAGACTCATCATCGTAGGCGTTTGCAAAGATGCCCCCACACGCAAAGCACGCATAGGGCGATAAATCAAACCAAAAGAACCTGTAACACCTACGCCCGAAACGTGAAACATCGATTTCAACTCGGCTGAAGAGATACGATTCGATTCCACAAGAGAGATATGTTTGGTATAGCTGATAGTAGGCACATTCAATCCTATTCCCACATACCACTGATTATTGATATTACCCGCCCAAGAGAGGGTATATTGATCCATATTACCTAATTCAGAGATAGACAACGAACCATCGGTAAAATCCACAGCAGGCGACCATTGATTATCCTCAACAGGGTCAATGAGATAAGTCTCATAGCCCAAGATACTCAGCCACCCCACCTCGACATCCGTCCAAGGTTTGTTCTGCAAGTTCGATTCTGATAAACCATTGGTCAGTTGGCAAATAGTTGACACCATGCCCAATTGTTCGCCCATCGCCACCACATCGCGATTATAATTAGCCAAGCGATTGACAGACAACATCATATTGCTATATATCAGTCCGCGCTGTTTACTAGGATTCCCCCACGCCCAGATAGCAGCAATATTAGGCGCTGCAAAACGGAAACGGGTGGAGCGTTCGGTAGAAGTAGAGAGCGTTGTTGAGAGTTGGCTAGAGTTGTCAATGGTCTCGTCGATGGTCAGCGTAATCTCGTTGCGGCGATACAGACCAAGTCCCGCAGGGTTGTCCAATGCAGCCGAAGGGTCGCCGCCAATAGCCGTCATGGCTCCACCCATACCCACATAGCGCGCTGTACCCATCAAATCGCGCTCAGCAAAACGTTGTACGTCTTGGGCTCTTAGTGTATAAGAACCAACCAAGAATACAACTGCTAATATGTAGGAAAGGTGCTTCATTTTATAGAAGTTTTTTCATTTCTCAATGATTCGCATACGGACAGTATCAGGATGTTGCACCGTATCTTCTAAGAAGATAAACTCACGCGCATTCCTATCATATCTAGGTTCGGAAGAGACCAGTGTATCTAAAACAGGCCAATAATAGGCATCGTCAGTATAAGGCGATGAAGCTATTAGGCGATAAGGCAATAAGGCGAGAATACACGCCCCGAAAACGAATAATATGAATAGTCTGCACTTCATGTGAGTAAAGACCATATGGTCGCTACTGGGGGATTAGCAAAGATTGTGCCAAACTCTAAATCAGTTGCGGAAGCCAATGATCTCACGCACCTCACGGATGGTTTTCTCCGCACTGGCAGCTGCAGCCTCAGCACCCTCACGTGCTACTTTGGTGAGCAGTTCTTCGTTGCTCTTATACTCCAAGATACGTTCACGGATAGGCGCACAGAAAGCATTGATATCCGCAGCGAGTTGCTTTTTCATATCGCCGTAGCGGATGGCCATATTGTTGTATTGGTCGTTGAAATAATCGTAGGTATCAGGAGTAGAAACGAGTTGCATGAGCGTAAAGAGATTCTCAATTGGCTCTGGCTTCACTTGGTTGAGCATAGTAGGTCCTGCATCGGTAACGGCGCGCATCACTTTCTTCTTGATAGTAACCTCGTCATCACATAAGTAGATAGCATTGCCTTCGCTCTTGCCCATCTTGCCACTACCGTCAAGACCAGGCACTTTCACCGCTTTGGCGTTGAAGTGGAAAGACTCTGGCTCCTTGAAATACTCGATATTATAGATACGATTGAATCGACGTGCAAAGAGGCGCGCCATCTCCATATTCTGCTCTTGATCCTTGCCTACAGGCACTTTATCTGCCTTGTGCACAAGGATATCCGCAGCCATCAGCGATGGATAAGTCAATAGACCTGCATTCACGTTATCAGGCTGCTTGCGGGCTTTCTCCTTGAAAGATGTCACACGCTCAAGCTCGCCCAGATAGGCGTTCATATTGAGATAGAGATAGAGCTCCAACACTTGCTTCACATCGCTCTGCACATAGATAGGCGCCTTCTGAGGGTCAATGCCACATGCCAGATATTCCGCCAAGATGGTGCGAACGGAGGTACGGATATTTTCAGGGGTTGGGTGCGTAGTGAGCGAGTGCCAGTCAGCGATGAAGAACATACAATTATACTCCTCTTGCATCTTCACAAAACTCTTTACAGCACCAAAATAATTACCGAGGTGCAAATTACCTGTTGGGCGAATGCCACTAATTACTTTTTCCATTGTTAATATAGTTCAATTTGTGCAATATAGTTCAAATTTGTGCAACGTTGCTTAAATTGGTTCTAAATTATGCAACGCAACGCAAAATTGTTCAAAATAGTTTAATATGGGTGCAAAATTACTACTTTTTTTTGAGATATGCAAGTTTTTTTGTACTTTTGCAGACAAATAGAAAAAAATAGCATGACACTCAGCGAATATATCGAACAACACAGCTCGCCCGAAAGCGAAGTATTGCAGCGCATCACCCGCAGCACCCATTTGGAAGTAATCAACCCCCGCATGCTCTCCGGACACGTACAAGGACGCGTGCTAAGCATGCTCAGCCAGATGATTCAGCCCAAACGCATCTTAGAATTGGGCACTTTCACGGGCTATTCAGCCTTATGTTTGGCAGAAGGACTAACGGAAGATGGTAAGCTCATCACCATCGAGCACAACGATGAGATGGAAGATAGCATCCGCCGCAACCTAGCATTGTTGCCACTGGGAGAGAAAGTGGAGTTGATAATCGGCGATGCGAAGGAGACCTTGAGGCGATTAGGCGATAAGATAAAAGGCGATAAGGCGAAAGGAGAGGAGTTTGACCTAGTGTTTATTGACGCAGACAAGAAGGAGTACTGCGATTATTTGGATTTAGTGCTTCCACTCATGCGCAAAGGCGGATGGATATTGGCGGACAACACCCTCTGGGACGGACATATCATCGACCCCGCCTACGACAAAGACCGACAGACAGTAGCGCTCCGCGCTTTCAACGACAAAGTAGCACAAGACACTCGCTTAGAGAAAGTGATTCTGCCGCTGCGCGATGGACTGACGATTATTCGGGTTTGCGCCAAAGGAGCTATTGGTTAGAGAACGGCACAAAGTGCCTACTGTTTAGTGTTTAGTGTTTAGTGTTTAGTGTCGGGGATATATAAGGCGAGGAGTTCGCCTACCACGTAATTGCTGCCACCTATGAAGATAAAATCTTCTGCGGTGGCTGTTTTTTTTGCCTCCTCATAGGCCTCTTTTACCGATGCAAAACTGCGATTGGCATTGTGGTCAGGATGGAGCGACTGCCACTTCTGCTGCAACTGCTCCGCTGGCAAAGCACGCGAAGTAGATGGCTGCGTGAAATAATAAATCGCTTCCTGAGGCATAATACGCAATACCATATCAATATCTTTGTCGCTTACCATACCGAGGATAATTATTAGGCGATTAGGCGACGAGGCGATGAGAGCACAGAGTTGTTCAGCTACATAGCGTATACCGTGGCCATTATGACCTGTATCACAGATAGTTAGTGGCGATTGAGAAAGCACCTCCCATCTGCCACGCAAGCCCGTCAACGTACAGACATGCGCAAAACCATTAGCAACTGCCTCTTTAGACAACTCTATGCCACATATGTTACGCAGCACTTGCAATGCCACGAAAGCCGTTTGCTGGTTCTTATCTTGATACACTCCCTGCAACTGACAATCGGGAGCTTCTTTCTTGCGACGTTTACGCATATACCCACACTGATCCGCAAACCACAATCGGCAATCAGTCGTTTCCAAACCATCCGCTAAGATGCCACAATCGCTTGCTCGCGAAAGAAAAACCTCCTGCGTATCAGGGTGCGTTTCGCCAATCACACAAGGAGTATTGGGCTTGATGATTCCTGCTTTTTCTGAAGCTATCTGCTGTAGGGTACTGCCCAGAAACTCGGTATGATCGATGCCGATATTCGTAATTACCGATACAAGAGGCATTAGGATATTCGTGCTATCCAATCTGCCGCCAAGTCCCACCTCAATAACGGCGATATCCACTTGCTGCTGAGCAAAATGGGAGAAAGCCAATGCCATCGTTGTTTCAAAAAACGAAGGTTGCAGTTCGTCTAAAAACAACCTATTTTCCGCCACAAAGTCCACCACAACTTGCTCTTCAATCATTTGCCCATTGATGCGAATACGCTCGCGGAAATCCACCAAGTGTGGCGAAGTGAAGAGTCCCACATGATAACCTGCTTCCTGCAAGACCGCAGCGATTAGGTGAGACGTGCTACCTTTGCCATTCGTACCCGCGACATGCACCGCACGCAAGCGTTCATGTGGATTACCCAAATGCTCCATAAGACGATAGGTATTATCCAGTCCTGGTTTGTATGCCGCTGCACCCACCAAGTGGAAGGCAGGTTGGGAAGCGTAGAGGTAGTCGAGGGTTTGTTGGTATGTCATTGATGTATGAAGTTTGAAGTGTAAAAGCGGGAAATAAAATTTCACGCAAAAGTACAAAAATTTTTGCATATACGCAAAAAAAATTGTACCTTTGCAGCATTATTTGTATATTATGGAGAATTATATCGTATCAGCCCGTAAATACCGCCCAACAACATTTGAGAGCGTGGTGGGTCAAGAAGCATTAACGCAAACATTGCGCAATGCAATTCGCACCAATCACTTGGCACATGCATATCTCTTCTGTGGTCCTCGCGGCGTGGGAAAAACCACTTGTGCGCGTATATTTGCAAAGACCATCAACTGCCTAAGTCCTACAGCAGAACACGATGCATGCAACCAATGCGAATCGTGTGTGGCCTTCAATGAGCAACGTTCGTTTAACATCCATGAGTTGGATGCAGCGTCTAACAACTCTGTGGATGATATCCGTTCGCTGATTGACCAGGTCCGTATTCCACCACAAATAGGTAAATATAGCGTATATATCATCGACGAGGTGCATATGCTCACACAGGGTGCGTTTAATGCGCTATTGAAAACCCTCGAAGAGCCACCATCATATGCTATCTTCATCTTAGCTACCACCGAAAAGCACAAGGTACTACCAACTATCTTGAGCCGTTGTCAAGTATATGATTTTAGCCGAATTACCGTAGCAGACACTATTCACCACCTGCAATATGTGGCAAAACAAGAAGGTATTGTAGCCAGTGAAGAGGCACTCAATGTAGTGGCACAAAAAGCGGATGGTGGTATGCGTGATGCACTGAGTATATTTGATCAGTTAGTATCATTCTGCGGCACGAACATCACTTACGAACAGACGATTGCCGTACTCAATGTATTGAATACCGACTACTATTTCCGGTTGGTGGATGCCGCCTTGGCAGGCAATGTGAGCGAAACGCTACTACTACTCAACGAAGTACTGCAAAAGGGATTTGATGCAGGACATTTCGTCAGTGGTTTCGCGCAACATCTGCGTGATGTATTGGTGAGCAAAGATGCGGCTACAGCGCAACTGCTAGAGACGTCTGATGCCATCCGTCAACACTATCAACAACAAGCACAAAAATGCAATGCAAGATGGATTTTCGATGCATTGGATATCATAAACACCTGCGACATTCAATATCGCACAGCAAAGAACAAACGCCTAACAGTAGAGTTGGCATTAGTAAAACTCTGCAGATTGGTGGAGGCACCTGCAGCTCAAGCTATTGCACCGCAGCCAGTTCAACGTCCTGCAGCACAAGCAACGAGGCAGCCTGTTGCTCAACCTGCAACACCCAAAGCTAGTGCACCCATAAAAGCACAAGAAGCAATACCTACTCCTGCGGCAGCTCCACGTCCTGCACCACAACCTGCAGTAACGCCCATATCCACGATTAGCGCTATGCCATCGTTGGGCGACTTGGGAATGATCGGCAATAATCCTACCACGCCCACACAACCTGCTGGCACTAGCCTACCAACCAACGGTAGTCCACAGCAAAAAAACAGGAACAACCCTTTTACACATGACCAACTCAAAAGCGCGTGGGTTGGTCAGATAAAAAACTTCCAAGGTGAAGAGCGCTTTCAAGCTATGCTGACTACCTACGAACCAGAGATGGATAGTGAACATGTATTCCACATCACAGTGGCCAATGCGTTGCAGAAAAAGGAATTCGCCAAATTTGGGAAGCAACTAATGGATGCTATTCGCGACACGCTGCAAAACGATCGTATCGAGTTGCACGTGAAAGTGGCGGAATTCACGCCCACACAAATTGCATACACAGCAGCCGAAAAATACAAACTGCTCAACGAGTTGAATCCACATTTGGACAACCTGCGCACACGCATGAACCTGCAATTGGAGTAATAAACAGAAATAATCATTAAGTTTTTGCTATATGAACCTTTTATCTATTTTGTTATTTACTTTTGCTTTGCTGACTGATACGCACATCAGTACAGGCAATCAAAACAACACCGAGGACCTACAACGCTCAATTGCCTCTATCAACCAGAATCCTGCTATTGAATTTGTAGTCGTAACAGGCGATTTGACCGAGTCGGGAGACCGTGCCTCTATCGAGCTTATCAAGTCTGAACTAGACAAACTAAACGTACCATTTTATGCAGCTTCGGGCAACCATGAGACTACTTGGTCAGAGTCGGGTGTTATGGATTTCACACGTGTGTTCGGCGATAGCCGCTTTGCTTTCACGCACGCGGGCGCATATTTCATAGGATTCAACTCAGGTCCAGTTATTCGTATGGCAGATGGCCACGTAGCGCCACAGGATATCACATGGCTCCAGCACAACCTAGATAGCGTATCTCGTGCGGGCGACACGCCAATCTTCGTATTTACCCACTATCCACTCCGCAATGGCGATGTGGATAACTGGTACGATGTTACCGATATTCTCCGCCAACACAACGTACAATGTATTATGGGCGGACACTACCACCGCAACCTCATCTTTGACTGCGATGGTATAGCCGATGTACTCAACCGCTCTAACCTACGCGGCAACGATACGATCAATGGCTACTCCATCATCACCATTACCGATAGCATTCGCTTCTTTGAGCAACGCATCAACCAACCCATGCCTCGCGAAGCATGGCTGACGCTACCATTTGGCAAGAAAGCATATGGCAAATCCGATGAGAGCCTTCGTCCTGATTTCTCGGTCAATAAGCAATATGCCAACGTGAAACGCACATGGCACAAAGCACTCAAAGGTGGTATCTACTCTACTCCAGTCACCGATGGTAAGAGTCTATTCATCGGCGACGATGTAGGTTGTATCTACTCGCTTGACCTTAAGACAGGCAAGACCCGCTGGACGTTTGACACAGGCATGCGCATCGTTGGTTCGCCAGCTGTCAGCGAAGGCATTGTAGTATTTGGTAGTGCTAACTACAATATCTACGGACTCTGCGCAAAAACGGGTAAAGAGCTCTGGCATATTACCACCGAGCAAGCCGTGATGGGGGCAGCCACTATCCATGAGGGTATTGCCTATATAGGTGGTGGCGATGGCAAGATGTATGCTATCAACATCCACTCAGGCGAAGTGAAATGGTCGTTTGATGAGCTGAAGAATTACGTACTGACACGCCCATTGGTATATAACGATAAACTCTATTTCGGCGCATGGGATACATATTTCTACGCGCTTAATCTGGCTGATGGTTCACTTTTTTGGAAATGGAACAACGGCAAGGGTAACCCTAAGTTATCACCTGCTAGCGTATGGCCAGTGGCAGCCGAAGGCAAGATTTTCATCACCGCTCCTGACCGCTATTTCACCTGCCTAGACGCAGAGACAGGCGCCGAGGTATGGCGCACCAAGGAATATAAGGTTCGCGAGACAGTGGGATTGAGCGAAGATGGCAAGACTGTATATTCTAAATGTATGTGGGATACTGTTGTAGCAATGAACGCTACCACACAGGAGCCAATCACCCGCTGGGCGTCTCATGCCGACTTCGGCTACGAGCACAACCCTGCGATGCCGCTGGAGAAAGAAGGCACATTGTGGGTAAGCACAAAGAATGGTCTGCTATTGGGTATGGATGCTGAAACGGGCAAAGTATTGTGGCGCCACAAGATTGGCAACTCCATTCTCAACACACCATTGCCACTGAGCAACAAAGAGTGTATCTTTACCAGCAGTGAAGGCACTATCACACGCATCACAGTGAAATAAATCAGAGCTATAAAAAAACTATAATCGAGTAGGAGGAAAACGATGTAGTTTTTCTCCTACTTTCGTTTTCCGACCTCTCACACCACCGTACCGGGTCCACATACGGCAGTTCAGTGCTTTTGAACCAAAACTCTCGCTTGGTTCCAAAGAACCAAGCGAGAGTTGTATTAAATAAGCAACATGCAAAAGGCATATTACCAACCCAACTTGTAAGTAAGCAGGATAAGATGCTTAGTAGTGTACTTATTGGTAATGGCAACGTCGCCAGTATCCTGGATCTTGATATCGCGACCATAGATATAATTATAGCGATAACTCAAGCCCAATGTATGCTGTTTGTTAATCTTCCACTGCAAGCCCAACTCTGGACGCCACTCGCTGATGTATTCGCCGTATTTCTTAGGCGAGGCAGCAAGGGCATTGATATAATCCACAGGGGCATTGAGGGTGCTGAGAATCTCCAATTTACCCACGATGCTAAGTGGCGTTTTAGGAATTGCATACTGCGCTTGCAAGCGACTGCGAAGCGTAAAATCGGCATTATTCTTCACACGATTATCCAACTCATCGGTGCGAGCATCCATCATCACGCCCTCGCGCACAGACAAGTTCCACTGACCTAGTTTGACCTGACCCGTCAAAAAAACATTCACACGATGACGGATGAACTTCTCAGGATCTTGCCATTCGTTGTTGGCTGCATCTTTACCATAGAACATAGTAGTATATGCAGCATAGATATTCAAATATGAAATAGGCGTATAGCCCAATCCCAAAGTAGTATGCGCACGGTGTGATGGCGCACTACGAATCTCTTCCTCGATGGTCAATGACAAACCATGGTTGAAAGACTTGACGAAGGTAGCAAAGATATGCGCCTCTGGTGTAGTGGTGTGCGAATCAGATTCCGTAATGGTCTGAGCAGAAACAACCAAAGGAAGGAATAGCAAAAATAGGGATATAAATCGTTTCATTCTTATGCAGGTTAATGTTCTTTTACTTATATGCCATTGCGTATTCTATCATCTTGCGGAGCATAGCATTGAGGCCATTGCTGCGCGTAGGCGATAGGTGTTCGCGGAGATTAATCTCATCAATGAAATATAGTTTTGTATTAACAATCTCCTTTGGCGTACGATCACTCAACACACGAATCAATAGTGCCACAATACCCTTTACCAAAATAGCATCAGAGTCGCCACGATAGACAACTCGACCATCCTGCATCTCGGCAGTAAACCACACTTTGGATTGGCAACCGCGGATTAGGTTCTCGTCGGTGCGGTCAGACTCAGGGAAAGAATCTAAACCATTGCCGTATTCGATAAGTAAACTATAACGGTCCATCCAGTCATCGAAACTGGTGAACTCCTCGATTATCTCGTCTTGTATATCGTTAATCAACATATTAATTATGATTTTAGAATTAATTCGTAGAGGATTTCGGCGATATTCTTATCATCTTCTTCTGCGATGTCCTTTACAGGTGCTTCCACCACGTAATCTGCTTTTTCATAAAATTGGGCACGGGCTTCAAGTTGCGGTGTAATGAACTGCAACAGTTCTTCTTCGGTGCGACCTTTCAGCACAGGGCGTTCATCTAAATTAGTGAGCATAAGTCGTTTAGCAAGATGCTCCGGTTTCCACTTTATATAAATGCTAGTACCCAATTCTTGCAGGCATTCCATATTATCTTCCCAACATGGATAACCACCGCCCGTAGCATAAATCACCTTTGCTATAGGCAACTCAGCTAAATCCTCCACCACATATTTCTCTTTATAGCGAAACGCTTCTATACCGTTCTCACGGATATACTCAGCTGGCGTCTTGCCATGAATCTCCACAAACGCTTCGTCTAAATCAACAAAATGCCAACCTAAACGTTCAGCCAACAGTTTGCCTATAGTAGTCTTGCCTGCGGCCATATAGCCAATAAGATAGATGGGTTGTTGCATATTCTATGTATCGTGTATAGTGTAAAGTGTAGAGTGTGTAGTTGAAAGTTGAGAGTTTAAAGTTAAAAGGTGGGGGTTTGCAGCTCGCCGCTATTCTGCGTCACTGAACTCTAAACACTAAACGTTAGATCTCAACGGCAGGGAGTGTAATCAAAGGTATCATTATTACGCCATAGTAGTTTACCATCTTCGATATATGCCTCGGGGAATGCCGATCGAAATGGTGGACGCAATATGCCAATCTCTTGCCACTCCTTATTATATACACGCACGCGCGAAGAGCATATAGGCGCACACACCGTGTGAATAACCAAAATGGAGTCCGAAGTTATAAGTGTGTCGTGCACGCTAGTCGGATGGACATATTCCGATTTGCTATCACTCATGTAGGACGATTCGCCTTGCTCAGATACAATGGTTTGCTCCGCAAACGAGTAGTAGCTCGCTACACTAGCGAACCATACAATGAGTAATATCAGTATCCTGCTTTTCAATTCTTACCTTTCTATATTCAACTTTTAACTATCAACACCACAGCCTGTGCTGCGATGCCTTCTTTTCTGCCCACAAAACCTAGTTTCTCTGTGGTAGTGGCCTTGATGCTGATTTGACTCTTAGCTACACCCATCACGTCTGCCAAACAGGTGATCATAGCTGGGATATGTGGATTCAGTTTGGGTGCTTCCGCACAAATAGTGCAATCACAATTACCCAACTCGTAACTAGCCTCACGAATCATTTGCATGACGCGGCGCAGCAGAATCTTAGAATCAATATTCTCAAACTCATTGCCCTTTATTGGCGGAAAATGATAGCCAATATCACGCATAGCAGCAGCTCCTAATAGGGCATCGCACAGCGCATGAATCAGCACATCGGCATCCGAATGCCCCAAAAGTCCCTGCTCTGCTGGCACGAGAATGCCACCCAACCACAATTCGCGATTGGGGGCAAAAGCGTGCACATCGTATCCAAAACCTATTCTCATATTTAAATTGCTGTTTTTAGAACGCATCGCTGGAGCTCCTAGTTATACTACAGGGCGCTAACTCAATCTACAGCACGTAGTGCGCTCAGCATATCCAGCACAAGGGTGTTCTTACTTCGCGTTATTTACAAGATCCTTGATTCCTGCGAGATCAAAGCCAAGAGTGAAACGCATTGTTCCATCCAATGGGTTAGATGGCGCAGTAGCAATACAATATGCGAAATCAAGTGAGAAAATACTGAGTTTGAAACCTGCACCCAAGGTCAGGTAGCGGCGGTTTCCCTTGTAATAGTTCTCATGGCTATAACCTATACGACCAAAGAACTGACGATTGTAGCTATACTCAAGACCAATACCCCATTGGATTTCTTGCAACTCTTCCAATGCAGTAGAGACATTCGAAGCTGCATGACCAGGAGCATCGCAGAAAGACATCCACCAACCATTAGGAGAAGAAATCTCGGTATACCACTCCTTCAATTGTTGTCCTGTGAGTTCTTCACCATTCTCATCTACAGCAAACTTAGAATATTGAGTTGGTACAAGCAGTTTATTTGCCTCAACACTAACCATCAAACGGTTGTAGTCATCAAATGGCAACTCATAGCTTACACCCAAACGCAAATTAGCTGGAATGAAGTGTTGTGTTTCGCCTTCATCATAGCTCATCTTTCCACCCAGATTGCTAATATTCATACCCAACGCAAAATAACTCTCACCCATAGGCAATGCGATTGGTTGGCGATAGAAGAGCGATACGTCAGCAGCCATAGTCCATGCAGGGTACATCTCAATAGCTGTTTGAGAAGCTGATGAATTAACACCATTATTGAGATCGCTGTACAAGAATCGCAATGCTACTGCCATACTAAAATATTCATGCAACTTACGTGAGTAAGCCAAATCCAAGGCCCACTCATTAGGACGTGCGTTGGCAAAGAACTGACCTTGATCGCCTACCAATTGCACTTCACCCATAGAGAAATAGGTGAAACTACCTGAAAGCGTACCCGCCATATCGCCCATATTGTAGTAACCTGCTATATACGCCAAATTGATGTCATTTACGAGTTTGGTGAGCCATGGTGTGTAGTTAACCGTAATACCACCCTTGCTCTCCATGAAAGCATACTTAGATGGGTTCCAATGTTGTGAATTGAGGTCAGGATTAGTAGCAGCACCGATATCAGCCATACCTGCAGCATGTGCATCAGGAGAAATAGTGAGTGATGGCATAGCCGTGGTCACAGGATTGGCATCACGAGTAGAAGCCATCATCGGCAATGCAAGACCAACAAGGGTCAGAATGGATAAAATAATTTTTTTCATTGTTGTAGTTTGTTTTTATTTTTTTATTAATTAATCAATGGATTCCAATCTATTCCATACGGATAAATTGGGAGAAAAGAACAGATTTTCTAAAAATGCTTCATAGGCTTTATTCACAAATTATAAGTTTGCCAGCCTTCGATACAAATGCCGAAGTAGGCGTTTGAATTTTCACTTGATATACATATACGCCTGGTGCGGCGTTGATTTCATTCATATTCCACTGTATTCCATTTGTACCTGTCTGCGCGTATTCCTTTATCATACGACCACCCAAATCATAGAGACGAATCTCGGTGTAAATTACCTCGTTGGGTTGATCAAATTCAATCTGGAAATTCAAGATACCCGTTGAAGCAACAGGATTAGGATAAGAAATCACTTGATAAAGTGTAGGATCTAATCCTTTTACTACTTGGAAATTCAATACAGCTGTACTACTATTATTTAGTAAGTCCCACGCACGGAACGTCATACGATGGTTTCCTTCCTCCATCTCAGGCATCTTGTAGCTGATTCTACCTCGCTGATAGCTATCGTTTTCTGCCACAAAATAGTCATTCAATACAAACGTGAGTTTAGGATTCTCATCAATAACCATCAACAAATCATGACCAATACCAGAACCCACCGTATTGATACCATGTTCATCATAAATATGGGCATAGAAATGAGGGAACTCATAAGTCTTATCACCATCTTGGAAAGCTGGATTATTCAAATATATCTGCAATTCAGGACCCAACGTATCCACTACCTCCACCGAGCTACTACCACCCACAACAAAATCTTCAAAATATCCCACGCCTTCTTCTCTGGTTTCCAAATCATAGGTATAATACGCTATACGACCATTACCATAGTCATAACGGATATCTTTTGGCACCATAAACGTAAATTCAAACACACCATCTTTGACAGTCGTTTGCCCGGAGAATAGCGTATTAGGATAATCATTAAAGAATAATTTTACCTTGTTCTCTTCCTTGAATTCATCGTTATCATTGGTTTGTATCTGCTGCATTTTATCCCATATAGTGACATCCATTGGGCCATTGAACCAAGTAGCAGTATCTCCAGTCACATCCTCAACGTATCCTTGTATGGTATGCAAGGTCAGTGCATGTAGTGTATCCAATTGTGAAGTAGTACGCACAGCATAATCCGTAGGATAATTCAATCGAAGAGCAGGGTCACCCAAAAGTACATAGGCCATCTTATTCGCATCCGCACCCGTTTCATTCTTCGCCGCAGCAACCGCCTGACCTAATGTCATATCATATGAGAATACATCCTTATGGCCAAAAATTGTATCGCATAATTTCGTATTCAACACCTCATTTTGGGTGGCATATACCGTACGACAAGCTGAGCATACACCTATAGCACCACCGTGCGGATTCAGCACAGCCTCCTCGCCCGCCGAAGCAATACCCGCATCAAAATGCGAGAAACTACATGTAGCTAAGAACCAAAAACCATGATTCACATTGCTCATATTACGAATATCCTTAGTAGTCATAAACAGCTCGCTGGTGATATTATTATATCCGCCATGGCCCGAGTAATTCATAAATAGGACTCCATTGGTCATCATATTATCAAACTGATTCTTAGCTAACGGATAGCGTTCTCCAGAGGCCATCACTTCCTGCGTATAGGAGTCAAGGTAGATTTTGTTGATTACGAAGTTTGGATTCTCTTTTCGTAGTATCTCAGCTCCTTTATCAGCTGTTTTCACGTGCAAGCCATGGTCGCCATCGTCCACTAAGAAGCAAACTTGACTCTTCCACTTGCCCAGCACACGATCGTCCATATACGTACAGAGTTTATCCACCACCTGTGTAGCCTGCTCTAGCGTGCGAACAGGCAAACGACCTACTCCTATATTCATCTTAGCTCGCACCTCATTAAAGCGTCCTTTATCCATACCCGCATCATCTAGCATGAAACCACAATAGTCATCCGTGCCGTATGCATTGGGCTCTTTCGTAGAGTTCTTTGCTTCAAAAACCAGCAAGCGATTAACACCTGATGTTTCACCCAATAGATTACGGTTATCAAAAGAGGCACTACCCATCAGCAATAGGTTCTTAGGTTGCTTGCGCACATCACCTTCTGCACTATCGTATAGCATCTTCATCAACCAGCGATACGCACTCACATCTGGTGTACCAGACGAAAACTCATTATAAACCTCCTCATCGGTAACCACAGCCCATGTAAGATGATCTACCTCTTCATGCTTCTTCGCCAAGCGTATAGCTTGTTCACGAAACTCTTCTGGACAGATAATCACATAATCCTTATCACGCAAAGCATGAAGATTCTGATTTTTCACTATGCCCACATAGCTAGGTTTGCGCCAGCCCGTAGCACTTACATCTACAGCCATATACATCTCTGCCTGCGCATTGCTGCCTATCCAGGATAATCGGCCATCGGCAGTCTTAGTAGTAGGCATCAATTCTATATCTACACCATTGGTCACATGCCAAATCTGCGTAGTAGCCGAAGCTGAAGACATGAGAAAACGCGTGTTATTCGGTTTTGATAGATATTGGGTATTGACAATAGCCATCTCTTGACCAGACATCACCAAATCGGTAGGCACGAATAATTCGATATAATTGAGATAGCCCACGGCATCCGAGGCCCCAGCCACAAACTGTAGTCTCACATCCTGATTGCCTCTCGTAGTAGCATTCGTTTGCAATATGAGCGAATCGGGCTCCGCTTCTGTATAAAAATCGGCTACACTAATTGCCTTCACATAGGTAGAAGTGCTGCCATCAGCCAACTGAAGAACAAACTTAGATCTCTCCGTTGAACTTGCAGCTACACTAACATAGCATTTCATCGATTGATCAAGACGCACATGCGAAGCGGCAAATGGAATCCTCAACGTATTGCTACCCTCTTGCAAAGATTCACCATAAAATTCTCTACCGCCACCACTAACACCCGCTTTATCTAAGAGATTCACTCTATCCACTTCGTGCAGCATGCAATTAGTAAACCAGTCCACCTCATATGCATTACTTCCATCTAAAGGTGCGGCATCCATAATCAATCGCTGTTCACCAGCCTCATCGCTTAGGAAATAATAGCCATAGTCGCTATATGGATTGCGGATATGACGCCAACGTTTACCACTATACTCCCAACCAATATTGCCTCGACCATAAAACAAAATATAATCGCCACTATTAAATACCTGATCAGCTCCCTTGTGCATATAAAACGCCACAGAAGGCACATCATCCCACTTAGGCAAGGTGAAATTCTCATTGAGCATATTACCACCATAACCCAATACGCGCACCTTGTCGGGCTGCAATCCCCATGATTTGAGTTCGTCGTAGGTGACAGCATAAATACCCGTTTCTGCAACACGCACTTTCACCACTCGACCTTCACGCAACACCGAATTGTCAGCATATGTATGCACACTAGCACTTGCTACCGAAGATAGCATTGCAGCACATAGTATAAATAGCAATCGTTTAATCATTTAATTTTACAATATAGCAGTTCGTTGGTATCTTTTTCTACCGAAATAATCTCCTCTCGCTCCAGCGCACGTGAACTCGTAGCACAGTCAATAAAAATCAGGTCTCCTTGGCGAATAGTCATCACTTGGCTCACTAAATATATAGCTTGCTCAATAGGTATAATAGGATTATAATCGGACAAACCGCCTATTTCCACAAACTGGCCCAACACCAAAGAATAGTCAAATGCCCATCCGCGCACCGGATCGCCTTTCGCCACAAAATCAGCCGCACAAATATTTGCCGCTGGCGCTATTGCATCATAATAGCGATCAGCAAACCTAGTCCCGATATTCTTGCCCATACGGCTCACACGTAGCACCATACAAGGCGTCATACGTACATCAGTGCTCCAATCAGGGATGAAGAATGGCTTACGATTCACCAGCAACGAGGAATCACCTTTCAACACCATTCTTACATCGCCATCTATTTGACTAAAACCTACTATTTTCATAACCTTATGAATTCATATACGCGCGCAAATAAACACCATTGTGCTTATTTAGCGCGAATAAATATCTGTACTGGCGTACCCTTGAAATCCCACCACTCACGCAGTTTGTTCTCTAGGAAGCGGCGATATGGTTCCTTTACGTATTGAGGTAAATTAGCAAAAAACACAAAAGTTGGAATCTGTGTATTGGGCAACTGTGTACAATATTTAATTTTGATATATTTGCCTTTGGTTGCTGGTGGAGGATAATTCTCTATGAGTGGTAGGAAACGTTCATTGAGTTGTGCTGTAGGCACTTTGCGTTGCTTATTCTCATATACATGCAATGCAGTCTCCATCACCTTGAAAATACGTTGTTTTGTAAGTGCAGAGGTGAAAATAATAGGGAAATCTTTGAATGGAGCTATACGCTCGCGAATCGCATTCTCATAGCCTTTAATATCGGCATTGGTTTTGCTCTCCACCAAATCCCATTTATTTACGCAGACCACCAAACCCTTCTTATTCTTTTGTATGAGCGAATAGATATTCAAATCTTGTGCCTCAATACCACGTGTGGCATCAATCATTAATATACATACATCCGAATTCTCTATCGCACGAATCGAACGAACCACAGAATAGTATTCCAAATCCTCGTTCACTTTGGCTTTTTTGCGAATACCCGCAGTATCCACCAAATAGAACTCCTTGCCAAATTTATTATAGCGTGTATAAATACTATCACGAGTTGTACCAGGTATATCAGTAACAATAGTACGTTCTTCGCCAATGAAGGCATTCAAGATACTACTCTTACCCGCATTCGGACGACCTACGATAGCAAAACGTGGCAACTCCTCGAAGTCGTCCGCAGCACCTGTATCTTTGAATCGACTACAAATCTCATCCAACAAATCGCCAGTACCCAAGCCATTCTCTGCCGAAAGAATATATGGTTCTCCTAAGCCCAATTTGTAGAATTCAGGTGCACCATATTGTTGGTCAAACTGATCAACTTTATTGACTGCTAATACTGTTTCTTTCTTTGCCTGACGTAGCAAGTGGGCAACCTCCATATCAAACTGTGTCACGCCAGAATTGACATCTACCACTAGCAGTATTACGTCTGCCTCTTTGATAGCCATATTCACTTGGCGGTTGATCTCGCTCTCGAAAGTATCGTCTGATTGCACCACCCAACCACCTGTATCAATCACAGAAAATTCCTTGCCGCACCATTCACTCTTGCCGTACTGGCGATCGCGTGTAGTACCTGCTGTATCATTCACTATCGCTCGACGCGTCTTAGTCAAGCGGTTAAAAAGGGTCGATTTCCCCACGTTGGGACGCCCCACTATCGCTAAAATATTTGCCATAGTATATCTTATTTTTAAAACTTTTAATTTTCTACTTTAAACAATCAACCACAACTGCAGCCATCTGAGCAATCATCGCAGCTACCTTTGCAGCCACCACAACCACCGCCGCAACCGCGATGATGAAGTGCCTTCAATTCACCTTCGGTCACATCACGAATATTCAACACCTTACCAACAAAGTGCAAGTTCTCACCTGCCAATGGGTGGTTAAGGTCAATAGTCACATTATCCTTGGTAATCTCCACAATTTGTGCGTTAATAATCTGTCCATCCATCGTATTCATAGGCACAATTGCACCTACGTATACGCGCTCTGAATCAAACTCACCATCGCCATTGTAGAACATCTTCTTGTCCAAGGTCAATACGCCTTCATCATCATACTCGCCATATGCATCCTGACATGCAATGCTAAAATCAAAAGCCTCACCTTCTTGCAAACCTTCCATATATTGCTCAAAAACTGGCAACATCATGCCTTCGCCGTGGCAATACACCAATGGAGCCTCCGATGTGGCTTTCTCCATCAACTCTTCTTGTCCATTTTCGCCGTCCACATACAAATCGTACTGGAGGGTCACTACTTTTTTTGCTTCAATTTTCATATATTCTTGTCTTTTAACTCTAATCGCTAAACTCTAAACAGTAGCGAAGCGTTCACTAAACGTACATTACCACCAATCCACTCTCTTACCCGTGGCATCGGCACTACTCTTGTCATACTTCAAATCCTTCAACATACTAGCATTTACACCTATGTGGAAAGTATAACTTTTATATGGTCCGAAAGGCACAAAACTTGCACTCATACTCCAGCAGTGCAAATCCCTACTTACGTTGATGCTCGAATATGCCAGTTTCTTTGCGTTCACATCATAACTCAACGAGGTACTTGCTTTCCACCCATGGCCGAGTCCTATGGAAGCAGAGAAACTCAGGTTGTGACGAAACTCCATCTTATAATAATTGCGTTTCTCATCCCATTGGTTCCCAGCTCCATAGCGCAAACTATACGATACACTCAAACTCCAAGGAATCTCTGCAAAGAGATAACCATCGTCCGTCATCTTGTCTTTCTCCTTATCTTTATTTTTCTTGCGATTATTCTCTGGTTCAGGCTCAATAATCTCCCCTGTCAGAGGATCTACAGTAGGCTCTATCAACGCTTCATCCGCCGTTTCAGCCGCACTATCTCGTTTATCACGGTTAAACCACCCTTTCACTACTTCGTTGTTAAAGGTATAGCTAAAACTGGTGCTCGTTCCTAAGAAGTGTGGGAAGCGTCCGTGGTTCCAATACAATTCGTTACAGCGCACATGACTACCGCTGGCTGTAGTGGTATACATATATGGATCAAACTGACCGCTAAGGTTAATGGTATAATTCACCTTAGGGATCTTAATACGCAAGTTCACCGAAAAATTCTGCCAGTTCATTGAGTCTGCAATAAAATTATATCCACCACTAATACTCAGGTTGTCAATAATACTGTACACCTTATACGGTTCTTTGCCTGTCGTATCTTTGTCATTGCGCAATTTCATCTCCAAATTATTACCCAAGCTGAATGACAAACTTGCCGACGCTCCACGTCCCGGCGACTCCCTAAAGCGAGCATAATTAACCACTTCAAAAATAGGCAAACCATTCTCATCCAACTTTGGCACCAGGTTACCCGCTTCATCGCGTATTGTCACCATCTTGTCATAGCTTCCATAAAAGCCGCCATAGCGCTTTGCCCACATAGGATCACTAAAATCCGGACGATAGCTAAAGCTCAACGATGGAGTCATCACGTGGCGAAAACGATCCACTTTATCACCAAACCATTTGCGGAAAGGTATGTAAAAGCCATACAACTTCGTACTCATGCTCACACTAGCATTGAAATCATACACGTTGTAGAAGCCCATCACGGTATCTTTCTTCACTTCATACGTCTCCTCATCCCAACGCTGATCAACACGGCTGAAGAACATACGGTCATTAAAACTTACGCTTGGCGTAATACTGATATATTTAAACAGCATAAACGATGCAGAACTGCTCAAACTATGTTTCAGACCATTCTGCCAATCCTTCACAAAGTTAGACTTCAAGAAATAGTCTTCCTTACACGTGATCGAGTTATAAAAACTACCATTATACTGCAAACTAATCTTTTCATACCATCGCTCTTTACCCACACGTTGCTTGCGTTTGAATGGATAAATACGACTCATACTCACAGTAATATTAGGCAAACTCACCTGCAAAGTAGAGTCCTTTGTACGCTGCGTGATAGACATATTCGCACTAATACTCCATGGACTATCAGGGAAACGCTGTGTATAGTTCACCGAGCTACTAGTTGTATTCTCCGCATTTGCCTGCACATCGTAATAACTATTGATGTTACTTCTATTGTAACCACTAGTTTTGAAGTTCACACTTGCCGAGAAATTGTTGTATGGGTTTGCTTTTGCATCCTGCGTATGTGTCCATTGCACCTGCAAGTTCTTCGCTACTTTATAATCTGGCATATCCTTCTCGCCTGTCACATCCCAGCGATAATTCACATTCACATTACCGCGGAACTTATATCGCTTGGCATACCTACTCGCTGCCGATATTGCCCAAGTTCCACGTGTATAGATATCACCTTTCAGTTGCAAATCCACATAATCGTTGATAGCAAAATAATAGCCTAATCCTTGCAAATACATGCCGCGTGTATAGTCATCGCCAAAGTTAGGCATAATTATTCCGCTTGAGTATTTGTCTGTAAATGGAAAGAATCCAAATGGTACCGCCAATGGCAACGGCACTTCGCCCACCACCAAATACGCCGGTCCAAACACCACATTCTTCTTGGGTTGCACTTTGCCCTTTGTCATTTGCAAATAGAAGTGTGGGTGATCATGATCATCGCATGTGGTATATTTACCACCATGCATCATCAGCGTATTATCATCCATCTTCTTTGTCTCATCTGCTATCAAATAACCCTCTCCTTGTTCCGTTACCACATGGATAATCTTTCCCTTCTGCGTCTTCAAGTTATAGGTCATCTCTTTCGACTCATAACTATCATTCGCATCCTTAAACACTGGCAATCCCACCCATTCATTCTCTATCGTATCCATCACGCCACAGGCATATACGGTGCTACTATCCATGCACACACGTATATACTCCGCTGTCAACTCCAATGCCTTATAGCGTACTTCGCCACCACCATACATATGCGCAATACCCTTTCCAGTCATCACCATCGAATCGCTACTGGTATATTCCACACGGGCATCTATCGCACCTGACTTGCGTGTCGCAGGCAACGTCGAAAAAGAAGGCACGCTATCCCATAGCAACATCGGATCCGTCTGCATGGTATCTTGCGCCATCATCGAATCCATTTCCACAATATCTTGAGCCACTATCGGCAAAAACGATAGCAGCATCAGCAGCAATATGTAGAATCCTTTTACTTTCATAAAAACACGCACTTTCGCACGCGCGTACGAATACGCGAAAAATCGTGCAAAGGTACTACTTTTTTTTCATATATGCAAATTTACTAGCAAATATTATTCGAATGCCTCAGTTTTTTACTATCAACACAAACCAACTTTTCAGCAGTTAATCATAGGTGATTCATAGGTTATTCATAGGTTATTCATAGGTTATTCTGCCACCCTAAAAGGAACATACGTATAGACCAACCCATTCCACAAGCACGGCAAAATACATTTTTTACAAGATATTTTTGCGAAAATTTGCACACTTCAATAGTTTTTTGTAATTTTGCAGGCGATTATGCGTTTTTGTGTCATTTTGCCTACAAAACGCCCATAATAGATATAAATTTTTGATAAAAGATATGATCAACCGTATTCAAGACCTGACTACTCAGGCAACCACACTCGCTGCTACCAACCTCGAAGAAGTAGAAGCATTGCGCATCAAATACCTCTCTAAAAAGGGTATCATTACCGAACTTTTCAATGACTTTCGCAATGTGCCTAAGGAGCAAAAGCGCGAGATAGGACAAGCGCTCAACGCTTTGCGCCAAACCTACGAAGCACACATTAACGCTCTGCGCGAAGAGCTTGAAGTTAGCAGAGCTAGCAAGGCAACTGAGGAGCTTGACCTCACCCGTACTCCAGACCCCATCGCACTCGGCACACGCCATCCTCTCTCTCTCGTACGCGAACAAATCATCAATATCTTTGAGCGCGTAGGATTTACTGTTGCAGAAGGCCCTGAGGTAGAGGATGATAACCACGTATATTCACTCCTCAATTTCGCACCTGAACACCCTGCACGCGACATGCAAGATACCTTCTTCATTGAGAAAGAACCAGGCGTACAAAAGCCATCAGATATCCTCTTGCGTTCCCACACTTCTAGCGTTCAAACCCGTGTAATGCTCAATCAAGAGCCTCCTATCCGCGTACTCTGCCCAGGTCGTGTGTACCGCAATGAAGCAATCTCAGCACGCGCACACTGTTTCTTCCATCAGGTAGAAGGACTCTATATCGACAAAAACGTCAGCTTTGCTGATCTCAAGGAGGTGCTGCTCTATTTCGCCAAAGAGATGTTCGGCCCAGAGACACAGATTCGTCTGCGCCCAAGTTACTTCCCATTCACCGAGCCATCAGCAGAGATGGACATCTCATGCGACCTTTGCGGTGGTAAGGGTTGTTCTTTCTGCAAAGGTACTGGTTGGGTAGAGATTCTCGGCTGCGGTATGGTAGATCCTAACGTACTCGAATCTTGTGGCATTGATTCCAAAGTATATACAGGCTATGCCTTTGGTTTGGGCGTAGAGCGTATCACCAACCTTAAATACCGCGTCAAGGACCTCCGTCTCTTCTCCGAGAACGACGTACGTTTCCTCCAGCAATTCGAAGGATGCTAATCCAAGACATCATAACTGCTATCCAACCTCTGCAAGTCATCGGTATATCCGACGACTTGCAGAATTTGGATATTCAGAACCTGCTTACCGATAGTCGCCAACTTGGCAGCAATCCCGAAAACACATTATTTTTCGCGATTTCAACGAAGAAAAACGATGGTGCCAACTATATCCCACAGCTCATTCGCCGCGGTGTAAAAGCCTTTGTGCTAGGAAAGAGTTCACTAGATAATCTAGCCGAACTAGTACCACTAGACAAACTAGACAGTCTAGTTTTCCTAGTCACAGAAAACGCCCTCACTGCCCTACAAACCATCGCTGCCTACAAGCGATCGCTCTACCATGGTCCAGTGATAGGAATCACCGGTTCCAACGGAAAAACGGTGGTCAAGGAATGGCTCTACCAACTACTTAAAGACGATTATCGTATCACACGCTCGCCCAAGTCTTACAATTCGCAGATTGGTGTTCCCCTCAGCGTGTGGCAACTCAACGAACAAACCCAGCTTGCTATCTTCGAAGCAGGCATATCTGAAATGGGCGAAATGGCACAACTTGAGTCCATCATCCGTCCCACGATAGGCGTTATCACTTATATCGGCTCCGAGCACGGAGAGAACTTCCCCTCGCTGCAAGCCAAACGAGCTGAGAAGATGCTACTCTTCTCCCAATGCCCCACCATCATCGAAGATCTCACACACCAAAATATCCGTACATGCGCGGCCGTCATGCGCGCATTGGGCTACGATGAAGATACTATTACACAACGTATTCTTCACCAAACCCACGAGACTATCCTCGAAGTTAATCTATCTGCTCTAGTAGATAACGTTCGTTACTTCCGCTCATTGCTCCGTCCACATACCCGGCTCACCTGCATGGTAAAAGCTTTTGCTTATGGAGCAGGCAGTGTAGAAGTGAGTCAAGCACTCCAACAATCGGGATTAGTGGATTATTTGGCAGTGGCAGTGGCAGATGAAGGAGTAGAACTCCGCAAGGCAGGTATCACACTGCCTATCATCATCATGGATCCTGAGGTGGCAGCACTAGATCTTATCATTGAGAATAATCTCCAACCCAATATCTATTCGTTTCAAGTTCTCGAGGACATTATTCTTGCGGCAGAGGCTAAAGGACTGGAGGCATTACCCGTACATATCAAAATCGATTCGGGCATGCATCGTTTGGGCTTTTTCCGCGAAGACATACCTCGACTCATCGCTCGCCTGCAAGAGCAAAAGGCAGTGCGCGTAGCAAGTATTTTCTCGCACCTAGCGGGTAGCGACGAACCACAGTTCGATGCCTTTACCCACGAACAGGCAGCCTATTTCCAAGATAGCGCTTCTTGCCTCACCGCCTCATTGCCTAATAGTCCGATAACCTCATTGCCTATACTCCACCTATGCAATACCGCAGGCATTGAGCGTTTCCCTGAGTATCACTTCGATATGTGCCGCCTTGGCATCGGTATGTATGGTTTCTCCTTCCTACCAACCATAGGTGGAGCCTCTCTCCGAAATGTCTGTACACTCAAAACTACCATATTGAGTATCAAGACCATACCTGCTGGTGGCACCATTGGTTATGGTCGCCACACCACTCTCACCGAACCCCGTCAGATAGCAGTTATTCCTATTGGTTATGCCGACGGATTTGACCGTCGATTCTCCAACTACGGAGGCGAGGTACTCGTGCGTGGCAAGCGTTGTCCTGTGGTGGGCAACGTCTGCATGGACCAAGCTATGATTGATGTCACAGATGCAGATGCTCAAGTAGGTGATTTCGCTACTATCTTTGGCGACCAATTGCCTATACAGGAATTGGCTGACAAGCTTGGCACCATACCCTATGAAGTCTTAACATCCATTTCTCGCCGTGTCCAACGTCTCTATTTCTACGAATAATCTCACTATTGGTTACGGCGACCATGTGGTGCAACGCAACCTATGTTTCTCACTCCATGCGGGCGAGATGGTTTGTATGCTCGGACCCAACGGCTGCGGAAAATCCACCCTCCTGCGCACCCTTGCCAACCTACAATCCGCCCTCAGCGGTTCTTTCTCTATCAACCAATCGCCCATATCCAATAGTCAATCACTTCCCTTTCAGGGGGAGAAGAAGGGGGCTTCCATCGCCCTTGTTCTCACCGAGCGCCTTAGCCTAGACAATACCACCGTCCACGATGTAGTCGCCATGGGACGTTATCCCTATACATCTTTTCTCGGCGGTTTATCTACCGAAGACGAATCCATCATTGCCAAAGCCCTAGAAGCCGTAGGTGTACATTCGACTTTCAACATTCAACATTCTACTTTCAACGCTCATTCCGACGGTGAGAAACAGCGCATACTCATTGCTAAAGCTATTGCGCAGCAAACGCCAATCATCTTGCTTGACGAACCTACAGCTCACCTCGATCTTCCTAATCGTATCCGTATATTGCAGCTCTTGCGTCGTTTAGCCCACGAACAAGGCAAAACAATTCTTATTTCTACCCACGAACTCGATTTGGCTATCCAACTTTCGGATCGTATTTTGCTCATGACACCACAACAAGGCATCATGCTCGATACTGCCACCAACCTTCGTGCCCAAAATGCCTTCACACAGGCCTTCCAAATGGATATCTTTAATCCACTTGCGTAACTCCAGTAAAGCCACTCTGGCACACTTTTTGTACACTTTCTAGTACATTGTTTAACCTAAAAAATAGTAATGATTATGCTAACTATCGGAGATAAGATGCCCGCTTTCAGCGTGGTGGATCACAACGGAAACACCGTTACCAACGAACAACTACTCGGAAAGAAAACTGTCCTCTATTTCTACCCTAAAGATAGCACCCCTGGTTGCACAGCCGAAGCATGCAACCTACGTGACAACTACGAGCGTTTTCTCGCAACTGGTTATCAAGTATTTGGTGTAAGTAAAGACAGTCAAAAATCACACTTAAATTTCATTGCAAAGAACAATCTGCCATTCCCATTGCTATCCGACCCTTCTACCGAGATGCTACAAGCTTTCGGAGCATGGGGCGAGAAAAAAATGTGTGGTAAGACCTGTGTGGGCACATTGCGCAAGACTTTTGTCTTTGATGAACAAGGAATCCTTGTACAAGTCATTGAAAAAGTGGACACCAAGAACCACTCCGCCCAACTCCTCTAGTTCTTTTACCTCCTATTCCTACGCTAACGAAAAAAAATTGTTCAGAACGAAGTGAGATAAGACCGACATTTGCAAATATTTGCTAAAATTCTTGTGTATATTCAAATATTTTTGTACCTTTGCAGCGAATATTGAGAGGTATATTTATGAACAGCACAGAGTTATTGGTATATTGCAAGTACTACAAGGGTGAACAAAGTAATCCTTTTATCACGGATTGGGATCGCACCCTATTATGGGAATGCGAACGCTATTGGACACATGCCGGAGAAAAGAATCAGGTAGAGGTGCTCAAATCGTATCTGCAAGAATTAATGAGTGCTGGTATGGTCATCCTCACCATAGAGGACGAAGTGCCCATCACGCTCAAAGCTGTGCTGTACCATAATTTCTGCCTACACCACGGACTGCTCCACGCCGAAGGCGGAGCAGCATTCAAGACCTTCTACCAGAATTTTTATTAACCATTCTACACTACGCTAACAACTCTACACCAAACAATATGGACACAAAAGAATTACAAAAACTCATTGCCATCTGGTTTGAAGAAGACATCCGTGATGGCGATCATACATCGCTTAGCTGCATCCCAGCTACCGAGATGGGATGTCAACAGCTCATTGTAAAAGAAGAAGGTATCATTGCTGGTATCGAAGTGGCTAAACAAATCATCAATTACTTCGACCCTGAGTGCCGTTTTGAACAATTGCTTGAGGATGGTGCACATGTTCGTCCAGGTGATATCGCCTTCCGCGTATATGGCAAAGAGCTCAGTCTGTTGCAAATAGAGCGCACCATGCTCAACATTATGCAACGTATGTCGGGCGTAGCCACCACAGCCCATCGTTATCAATCACTCATCGCTGATACCCAATGCCACGTACTTGATACTCGCAAGACCACCCCTGGTTTGCGCTACTTGGAGAAAGAAGCTGTGCTCATCGGTGGTGGAATGAACCACCGTATTGGTCTCTTCGATATGATTCTGCTCAAGGATAACCACGTGGACTTTGCTGGTGGTATCACCGCAGCCCTAACTCGTGCAAAAACCTACTGCGAAGAAAAAGGCAAAGACCTCCGCATTGAGATTGAAACTCGCAACGAGGACGAGATTCGCGAGGCACTCGCTACTAACATCCCAGACCGTATCATGCTCGACAACTTCAACCCAGAGCGCACCAAAGCTGCTGTAGAAATTATCCGCGCATGGGAGAAGGAGAACGGCAAACATATCGAAATCGAGTCTAGCGGTGGTATTACAATCGACACCTTACACGACTATGCCGTGACTGGAGTAGATTTCATCAGCGTAGGAGCCCTCACCCACTCAATCAAGAGCCTCGACATGTCTTTTAAGGCAGTAAAATAAAGTAAGAGATTAGAGCTTAAAGGCGTTGATTATGCAGCTAGGCTGCTTCCCTCGCCCCTACACTCGACATTCTACACATTACACTCTATACCATACCATTATGATTCCAACCCGCCTATCCGCGCTACGAGCGCTTATGCAGCAACATGGCGTCACTGCCTGCATCGTACCAGGCACCGACCCTCATGCTAGCGAATATATGGCTGCCCACTGGACCGAGATGTCCTGGATCACAGGTTTTCTTGGCGAGACAGGCACCGCAGTCATCACCCTCGACAAAGCCCTTCTCTGGACCGACTCACGCTACTACCTACAAGCCGAGGCTGAACTCCAAGGCACTACTGTTACCCTCATGCGCGAGAGCGATATCGACTGCCCTACTATTCCAGAGTGGCTTCTATCCAGTCTATCACCTATCGCCAATAGCCAATCGCCTAAAGTCGCCGTCAACCCCGAGATGTACAGCGTCAACGGTTATCGTACCTTGAAGGCCGAACTCGCCGAGGGCGGTATCGAGCTCGTAAGCATTGACCTAATCTCTCCGCTATGGACAGAAGGTCGCCCTGCTATCCCAACCTCTTTACTATACGAGTATGAGGAGAAATATACTGGCGAGAGTGTCAGCAGCAAACTCGAACGCGTGCGCCAAGCACTCCAAGACCGCCGTTGTGATGCACTCGTAATATCAGCACTTGACGAGATTGGTTGGTTGCTCAATATCCGAGGCAAAGATGTGGACTACACCCCATGCCTTATCAGCTACGTAGTCGTAGAGATGGAGCGTTGCACCATCTTCGTGGCGCCTAGCAAACTGGACGATGCAGCTCGCGCATATCTCCAACGCATCAACGTCAGCATATGCGATTACGAACAAGTATTCCCATACCTACAGCAACTCTCGGCTACTGCCGTGATGTACGATGGAGGTAAGGTTAATGAGGCTCTTTTTGAGGCTATCAACCCTTCGGCAAAGACCATCAATGTAAGTCCGAGTCCTGTACTGAAGATGCAGAGCGTGAAGAACGAAGTGGAGCTCCAAGGCGAGCGCATCGCTATGCGCAAAGATGCCGTAGCCCTCACCCGATTCTTCTATTGGTTAGAATCCCAAACCAAATACCACTCTACACAACCGCTACACCATTCTACACCACTGCTAAACGAGATTTCCCTCGCTGAAAAACTCGGCTCTTTCCGCGCTATGGGCGAGAACTATACTGATGATAGTTTCTGCACCATCGCTGGTTGGAAAAGCAATGGCGCTATTGTGCACTACCACGCTACGCCTGAAGAGTGCGCTACTATCGAGGGCGAAGGAGTGCTCTTACTTGACTCAGGCGGACAATACCTTGATGGTACTACCGACATTACTCGTACTATATGGGTAGGTGATCCAGCTAATATCCCTGCTGCAGTTAAGCGCGACTATACAGCGGTACTCAAGGGACATATCGCTCTTGCCCGTGCACGTTTCCCAAAAGGTACACGTGGCAACCAACTCGACGTACTCGCACGCCAGTTCCTCTGGCAAGAAGGTATGACCTATGGTCATGGTACAGGTCATGGTGTAGGTCACTTCATGGGCTGTCATGAGGGGCCACAGAACATCCGCACGGACAACAACCCTAACCCATTGCAAGTAGGAAATATCTGTTCCGACGAACCTGGTATCTACCGCGCCAACGAGTATGGTATCCGCATCGAGAACCTCATCGCCGTACGCGAATGCACCAACCTAGGCGCACACGCTACGGGTGAAACTTTCCTTGAATTCGAGACACTCACCCTCTGCTACTACGATACCAATATGATTGATCTCAGCCGCATGACTGCAGATGAAATTGCTTGGATCAATGCTTATCACGTATGGGTATATAGCGAAATAGCTCCACTTCTCTCCGCCGAGGAAGCTGCATTCCTCCAAGAGAAGTGCCAGCCTCTCACAGCGCAGGTATAACCAGTTTGCTGAAATATCATTTATCGCCATTCATGTTTTCGACATAGATGGCGATTTTGTTTATAAAAAGTTGTACTTGTGTGTAATATTTTGTTCTTGTGATTTGTCTAATGGGTGTAGTCGCAAAGAAACGACAGAAAAAACGATTTGTTAAACAATTAAATTTTTAGTATTATGCAATTTCATAGTGTTGAATTAGAAAGTTTGTTCGCGTTAGTATTGATTTTTGGTGTAATACCTTCGTTTGTCTTAGTGGGAGTATTGAATAGATTCAAAAATCGCCGTTACAAAATTGAAAGGCAGACCGAATTGATGGCGAAAATGATTGAAAGAGGGGATAGCAGTAATCTTGATTTCAAAGCAATGGCAGAGGCTTTGCAAGATCCTAAGAAACAAGTAAGTACAAAAGCTTCTTTACTGAACAATCTAAAATGGGGCTGTATTTTCTCTTTTGTTGGATTAGCATTATTAGGTGTAGCATTGTATGGCCATCTTACTGATGCAGTTGTTGCCGAATTTTTGATAATTGGTGGCATAATATGTGCTATTGGTTTGGGATTTGTAGTAACATTCTTAATTTCAAAGAATTATCTTAAACATGAGATTGAAAAAGAAGAACAGCAATTGACTGAAAACAAATAAACTGCGTTTTCTATCATACTATATTTTATCGCAAGTTTTTCATCACTTATGGACAAACAGCAGTTTATTTCCGCTATTGGCGGCTTGCAGGAATCCCTTCGGCGGTTCCTGCTTGTGCTGACACATGGTGATGAAGAATTAGCGAATGACCTGGCGCAAGAGGCTATTCTAAAAGCGTATTTGCATTGCGCCTCATTTGAAGGCAATGCCAAGCTGCAAACATGGATATTTCGTATCGCCTACCACGAATACCTTAACGAACAAAACCGCTATTGGAATACCCACCGCATAGCGGTAGATAGCTACGAGGAAGTGGATACGCAAACGGCAGACGAACAAACCGATAGACAATTCCGATACGAACCCCTATACCGCGCAATCGACCAATTGCCCAAGCAAGAGAAAGTGGTAGTGATACTGTATTATTTGGAAGAAAAAAGCATTCGAGAGATTGCCCGTATAACCGACATTTTGGAGGGCAATATCGCAGTGATACTCTTCCGTGCAAGAAAACGACTAAAAACTATTCTATCCCATGATTACAAATAGAAAAATCAGAAAGCATCTTCAAGCGCACGCACCTCAACCAACCCATAATGAGGCTTTTATGGCGGATACGATTCGTCAGATAGACTTATTGCCTACGCCCGAAGGCGAGTTGCAGAAGAGTTTGCATCGCTACAATCTAATGGAGCAGTTGGCAATGCGTATGGATGTTGCACGTTGGTTACTTATCGGTGGCAGTAGTTCTATTGCTGTGGGATATGTGACTTTTGTCCACTTAGATACAATCCTCACCACCATCACTATGTGGCTGAGTGTGCTATAAATTCCGCCACAAACCATACTTCATGACTTTCAATATTAGTCATTGGACTTCAACATTAGACAATCATCTACGGTCGGGAAACTCGCCGTACTCCTCGAAAGTGTAATTCAAGAAATCATTGATCGGCTGCGCAGCACGCGAAAGATCCATCACCAAGTCCAAAAAGTCGGGCGAACAAACCTGCTCATCTGTCAGAGGCATTGAGAATGTATATGCCTTACGGCGGAGCCAATCCGCATGCACGAAATCTGCAGGGAAACCTTGTGGTACCTTCTTGAGCATCTGGTCTGCGTCAAAATCATGGAAATACCTAGCCGTCATCGGATTGGCAAAAATAGCCTCCACCTCGTCGTAATTGGCCAACACCTCTTGGCGAAGCGCACGCAATAGATCTTTATTGGGGCACCAGATACCGCCAGCAAACATACATTGGCCTGGCTGCAAATGAACATAATACCCTCCTCTATCACTTTTCTTACCACCTTTAGCAGCGGGGAAAGCACCAAACCACTCCTTAAACGGACGTTTATCGTGCGAAAAACGTACATCACGATAAATCCGCCATATACAATCCTTAGGTTGCAGACCTATTAAATCAGCGTCCATCTCAGCCAAGCGCTCTAACCACTCAGCCGTAAATTGCTCAAACTGGTGATGACAACGCAAATATATATCTTTATGCTCAGCAAACCATTCGCGGTTGTTATTACAAGACAATTCTGTCAAAAAATCCAATATTTCTTTCATATGTCAAAAAAAAGTATTACCTTTGCAGTCTCATTTGGGGTTTCATAGTTCAATGGATAGAATAAGGTCCTCCTAAGACTTAGATTCGGGTTCGATTCCCGATGAAACCACCCTTAAAAAGTTGAAAGTCGAGAGTTAAGAGTTGAAAGTCGAGGAATAGCGACCATGCCGCAAGTCATTGACTCATGACATTAGACATTCACCACACTAACCGGGCACAAAGGTAATACAATTTTCTTATATGGCAAAATCCAAAGCTAATTTTTATGTTGTTTGGCAAGGGCGCGAAGCAGGAGTCTACGATTCTTGGGCGGCTTGTGAGGCCCAAGTAAAGGGCGTTGCTGCCAAATACAAAGGTTTTGCCACCCGTACAGAAGCCGAAAAAGCATTTAGCGAAGGACCCGAGAAATACATCATCCGAAATATTACATCCAAGCTATCTACAGCGAGCAATACGAGTGATCTACAAGCACTTTGTGCCGATCTACAGCGAGGTGACCAATCTCCTAAATATCCTGCTCTTGCAGTGGATGCAGCTTGCTCGGGCAATCCTGGGCTCATGGAATTTCGCGGTGTGATTGCTGATACAGGCACACAAGTTTTTCACCGCGGACCTTACGTGAATGGTACCAATAATATTGGTGAGTTTTTGGCAATAGTCCTTGGCTTAGCATACCTCAAAATTAATCACCTGCCGTGGGCACTTTACTCCGATAGTAAGACAGCTATCTCATGGATACGACAAAAGCAATGCAAGACCAACATAGAGTGGAATGCCAAGAATCAAGATTTATTACTAGCGGTGCGAGCTGCAGAAAAATGGCTGCATGAAAACACTTGGACAACCCCTATCTACAAGTGGGAAACAGAGCGTTGGGGCGAAATTCCAGCCGATTTTGGAAGAAAATAGTCTTATTTTGTAAAATAAAACTAACAAATAACAAAAAAATAAACGCTAAACACGAAACTCTCAACAAAAAATTTGCACGTTTCGCAAATTTTGTGTAATTTTGCACCGATTTTGAAAAAGTGGGCAAAATGCCCTTTACACAGAGATAAATTAAAAATTAACCCAATAAACTAAATTTTTACAACAATGACAAAAGTAGGTATTAATGGTTTTGGCCGTATCGGACGTTTTGTTTTCCGTGCTGCTATGAAACGCAATGACATTGAGATCGTAGGTATCAACGACCTCTGCCCAGTAGATTATTTGGCATATATGCTTAAGTACGACACCATGCACGGTCAGTTCGAAGGAACTATCGAGGCTGATGTTGAGAACAGCAAGCTCATCGTTAACGGTAAAGTTATCCGCGTAACTGCAGAGCGCAACCCAGCTGATTTGAAGTGGGATGAGGTAGGTGCAGAGTACGTAGTTGAGTCTACTGGTTTGTTCCTCTCTAAGGACAAAGCACAAGCTCACTTGGAGGCTGGTGCTAAGTACGTTGTTATGTCTGCTCCTTCTAAGGACGATACTCCAATGTTCGTTTGCGGTGTTAACGAGAAAACTTACGTTAAGGGTACTCAATTCGTTTCTAACGCATCTTGTACTACCAACTGCTTGGCTCCTATCGCTAAGGTATTGAATGACAAGTGGGGTATCACCGACGGTTTGATGACTACAGTTCACTCTACTACTGCTACCCAAAAGACTGTTGACGGTCCTTCAGTAAAAGACTGGCGTGGTGGTCGTGCAGCAGCAGGTAACATTATCCCCTCTTCTACAGGTGCAGCTAAGGCAGTAGGTAAGGTTATCCCCGCTTTGAACGGCAAATTGACAGGTATGGCTATGCGCGTTCCCACTTTGGACGTTTCTGTAGTTGACCTTACTGTTAACTTGGCTAAGCCAGCTACATACGCTGAGATCTGCGCAGCTATGAAGGAGGCTTCTGAGAACGAGTTGAAGGGTGTTCTTGGTTACACTGAGGATGCAGTTGTTTCAGCTGACTTCTTGGGTGACACTCGCACTTCTATCTTCGATGCTAAGGCTGGTATCGCACTCACTGACACCTTCGTTAAGGTTGTTAGCTG
>JAEIGA010001753.1_pt1 | contig 34375 bp, 25 predicted proteins | sample 9270691 | NCBI WGS metagenome assembly JAEIGA01 (sample SAMN17057246, study PRJNA624740) | gut metagenome | biome: biome; isolation source: fecal sample | host: Bos grunniens | place: China: Xizang | collected 2019
AAATTGAGAGTGCGAACGTGGAAGTGGATATGAACACCAACAAGGAGCTGAACCAAGTAATTAAGGTGGTGCTTCGTGATGGCCGTCAGGGCTATGTGGTGAACGGTACGGTAACAGCCAATGAAGAGGGTGTTGTGGATGTGAACCATAGCGACAGCGAAATTATGGTCCGCTTTGAGAACGGAGATACCGAGATGATGAATCCGAACAAGGACTTGCAGAGTGTGGCTTGGATTGATTCTCCGGCAAAGCTGAAAGAGAATAACAATACCGTGCTTCGTCAGAGCCTTATCGACAATGGCATCCAAGAAATAGATTGGAATCCGGCTACTCCTAATCCGAAAGTGGGTGATTTGTTTGAAATGGACGGCATCGCTGTTACCATTGTAGGCCATGACGGACATGGTGGTATGTTTGTCCTTCCTTCCGAGGAGTGGCAAGCCGCACAAGGTAGCGAGCAGAAGCAGCAAGCAGCCATAGCCAAGGCTCAACAGATGGGTGTGGTGCAGGCTGGTATGTTCAAGCAATGGGCTTCTGACCAATTGGATGCACAAGAGGAAGCGCAAGCTGTGGCAGAAGAAGGAGTAGTAAAGGAAAACTTTACTACTGAAACTCAACAGCCGATTGCGGAAAAGCGACCTATGACGGAAAATGAAGCTAACGAACTTATTTCTCGAATGGGTGCTAATGCTGAACCTATGCCAAATATTGAGTTTACACCTGAGAATTGGCAAGCAGCCTTTGGTGAGAACGGAACGATTGAAACCCCTATTGGAACGGTAAAGATGGGTGAAAACCAAATCTCCAAGTTATTCTTGAAGAAAAGAACAAAAGAATTTGGTATGATTGCTCCTACTTTGTCAAACCCAGATATTATCATTGAAGAAGCGAGCAGTTCTAAAGAAGGGAAGTCTGAAAGGGAAAGTTCATATCTTTTTATAAAGACCTTTATTAAGGATGGTCAGAAGGTGAGATACTATACATCTGTAACAGTCCTTCAGGATGGTATGGAAGTATCTGTAAGCAGCCATGTTCTTGGCGACAAGCAAGTACCAAAAAAAATGATGGAAGGTAATGTTATATACATAAAAGAAGCGTTATCCTCCAACAGCTCTGACGGGCACTTAGCTGAACAGCCTAACGCTGTGCCGGACCTCCTTCCTACGCAAGAGAATAACGCTCCTTTATCTATCAACAAAGATAGCGAAAAGAATGTTCAATCGCAAGAAAATAAGGATAAACCTTTGCATGAACGAGAAAAAGAAGATGTTTTCCGTGAATTGGGAGAGAAGTATGGCGAGAAGATGCCTAAAAAGGTGGAAGTAACTGCCAAGGCTTTGGCAAATGACTTGAAGAAAGCCGAGAACGCAATCTCTAAGGCTCAAAATGACTTGGACAATGCTCCGATTGGCCGTGATGACAAGCAGCAAGCCAAGCTTGACAAGGCTAAGCAGGTCTATGAAGCTGTGAAGCGAGAAGCTGACTTCTGGGCAGAAATGGATGCGGATATCAAAGCCGCACAAGCTCAGCGTGAAGCTATCCTGAATCCTGTTGCGGAAGTGGATTCTTCTGCCGAACCTCAGAGTGTCGATGAGTTCGTGGCTCAACAGCTCGATAGTGGTAATATCGTCCTCAACAAGGAAGACTTCAAGCGTGAAACAGGCTTCGGAACAGAAGAAGTGACTGCATTGAATGGCGGTGCTCAAAAGCTTTTGACGGATAAGGGTATGACCATTCAAGAAGCCGGAGAGCGTTTGATGGAAATGGATCGTGAGAATGGAACCAACTTCTTTGACCAATCTGACCCGAATGCCGGACGCGATGCGCTTATTGATTTGCTTGGCAGTGTAAAGACGCGAAAGGAACTGAACAGCTACATCAAGGATAAGCGAGAAAACCAAGCAGTAAGAGAGACTGAGGCATTGCGAATTGAAGTGGAAGACTTTATCCGTGAGAATTTCCACATGACACCGGAAGATTATGCTACACTTCTTGAAGTTGAAATGCAAAATAATCCGTATGAAGGTGTGGATTTAAAGGCTATTGACGCTATCTTTGCAGAGAAGGAATTTGAAAGTGAAACTTTAAACGACCAAGATTATGAATCAGAAGGAAATGTTGATGGAAATTCAGGAGAATCTGAATTATTGCTTGAAGAACAAGCTGGTGAGCCAAGCGGAGATAACGCAAGCCCGACAAATGAACAAGCAGAAGGAATTGGCAGTGGAACTCAGACTGAGAGCGAGACTTCACAAGCAAGCCAACCAAGCGAAGTAAGAATACCTCAAATTGCAGATGTCTTTGCGGCGGCTGAAAAGATTGATGCAGAAGAAAAGCGAAGAAGACCTCTTCGCAATCGTGCAAACGAGTGGGCGAAGGCTCTCGGTGTGAAGGTACACTTCATCGAAAGGGTGGAAGATGTGAAGAGTGCCAATGTGCTTGCAGCCTTGAAGAATGGAAATAAGGTTGCAGGATGGTATAGTCAAGTGACTGGCGAGGTGTTCTTCTTGATGCCGAACCTCGACAATGTGGATGAGATAGATAACACCTACGTTCACGAAGTGGTGGCTCATAAGGGTATGTTTGATATGCTTGGCAAGGAGCGTTACGATGAGTTGTGCGATAAGGTTTGGGAAATGATGCCAAAATCTGAACAGAAACGATTCATCAACTATCCGGGTGTGAATGGCAATACTCGCATTGCTGCCGATGAATACATCGCCCACTTGTCTGAATCCTTGAACCTTACTCCTAAACAGCAAGGCATTTGGGATAAGATTGTCCAATTCTTCCGTGAACTCTTTGACCAGAAGCTGAACGGCATCCTTTCCAAATCCAACATCACCAACGATGATATTTCTAACCTTATCAAGGCTAGCTATGCTAACTTGAAAGCTAATTCTGTGAGCGAAGTAGAAGGTAGCGGAGCCGTTGAGGAAGCCCAAGAAGTACTTGACAGCATCAAACAAGCTCGTAAGGAAGTTGATACCAACCCTACAGAAGCACAGAAAGAAGCGGGTAATTATAAGAAAGGACATATCAAGATAGACGGATTCGATATTACTATCGAAAATCCGAAAGGTGGTGTGCGCTCTGGTACCGATAAAAACGGTAAAAAATGGAGCATTACCATGAATAATGATTATGGTTACATCCGTGGAACAGAAGCGGTAGATGGTGACCATATTGACGTGTTCTTGTCTTCTTTCCCTACACAAGGCAGTGTTTTTGTTGTGGACCAGTCTAATGAAGATGGCTCTTTTGATGAAAGCAAGGTGATGTATGGATTCTCTTCATTGGAAGAAGCTCGTGCGGCATACCTTTCTAATTATGAAAAAGGTTGGGAAAGCCGTATCATGGCCATTACTGAGGTGTCGAAGGAAGAGTTTAAGAAGTGGGTTGATTCTTCACATCGTAAGATAAAGGCTTTCTCTGAATATAAGAACATAAAAACCGCTCCTTCTATCGAAGAAACAAACGTTAGCCGTATGGCCGATATTGAAGCTAGGATTCTTGAAATTGAAGGCAGAAGAAATGAGATAAGTGATGAGCTTGCAGAAACACCGGATTATGATGCATTGAAGGTTGCTGAGCTTCGTGCAGAAGAATGGGAATTAGACCAGGAACAATCCGAACTTGAAGCAGAGTATTCTGGATTACGTTCTATGAATGACGAAAGCAATGCTATACTAGAAAATGAAGGGAGCGATTTAAGATTTAGCGCGAAGAAAAAAAGAGCACTAGAGACCGTCTCCACTTCAAGAAAGAAGCATCAACAAACCGTCATCTCTAGTGCTGATGGCGCAAAGATACTTAATAATCTTGACAATCTTGCAGAAAAGTATGAAAATGATACCCATACTAAAGAAAAAACTTTTATTGGAGAGGTTGCAAAGGCAATAGAAGCACGAAAGCAAGGTAGTGGCAGTCAGTATGCAACATTTGAGACTGTCAACGGTAATGTAGTCACTATCCGATTGGCAGATCACAACGCAAAAGTATCCAATTTTGACAATCGTGATGAGAATGAAGGTATTAGTATCGTTGTATCTGCAAAGGATAATAATGGAATAACTAACGATGGCGATGCTCATATTGTGGAATATTTCTATGATTCCATTGATTTGAGACGAGCCGATGGCAAACCTTTGGCGGAAATCGTAAAATCACTGAAACAAGCACTATATAGTGGTGAATTCAAGGATACTACCGGGCTTGCAGAGCGTCAAGAGGTAAATGAATCTCGTTTCCGTGTAGTTTACCACGGTTCAGGTGCAGAGTTTGACAAGTTTGACCATAGCTTTATGGGGACCGGAGAAGGTAACCAGGCTTTTGGTTGGGGAACCTATGTAACCGATGCTAAAGATATTGGCAAACAATATGCAAAAGTGATTGGTGGTGAACCTGTGTTTACTTACAAGGGTATGTCCTCCGATGAGGTTTATAAAAAATATCCGGAGCTTCAGTATCTAGCTTTCTTTATGGATAGAGGAGATACAGCAGAAAAAGCTATAGAACACAGAAGAAGTATTTTGAATAAGGTAATCAATACAGAAGGTGTTGATTGGTTCAGAAAAGACATGGCTGAAAAGAGCCTTGAAGTTCTCGATTCCCTTGAACCATCTGAAATGAAGATGACAAAGAACCGACACCTTTATGAAGTAGAGATACCTGATAATGATGGAACAAATTACCTTTCTTGGGAGGTGCCTTTGACGGACGAACAGAAAGAGCGTGTCAAAAATGAGTTGGTTAAGACGGAAGAGTACAAATCTTACGCTGGAAGATACGGAAAGGAAATTTCAGAAGAAAGAGTTGATGCTTGGTTGTCTGCTAAAGGTGGTGCTGGCCGTGTCTACAGATTCTTGGAGAATTTCTTTGAAGACTCGGTAAACTCCGCCAAGGCCGTAAGTGTGTTGCTTTCGAATGCTGGTTTTGTTGGAATGGAATATCCTGCTAACTACTATGGTGGAGGTAATTCGCACGGGGATAATAATCACGTCATTTTCAACGAGGACGACTTGAAGATTGTGGAGCATACAAGATTTCGCTTCATCGGTGAACGTGGTGCAAGTAACCTCGACAAGGCTGAGGAAGTTACCACACGACTTGACAATCTTGCTGTGGCAAGAGAAATGGAAGCTGCTGAAAAGGATGCCAAGACTATCAAGATGGCTACTGGTTGGGAACGTGGTGCTGATGGGCTTTGGAGATATGAAGTTGATGATGTTAAGGTTAAGGACATTTCTGAGACTCAACGTCATTTAGGTAATGGAGAAAAACTGGAGCTAAAAGATGTACTTACAGAGGATTCATACAGAAACCTTATCACAGAATATCCTAAAGCATCAAAATTAAAATTCTATGCAGAAGATTTTGAAGACTATGGAGGTGGATATTATGATGGTAACAATATTGTAATTAAAAAGAACTATATTTGGTATAATGATTTTTTGGTAGAAACAATTATCCATGAGCTTCAACATGCGATTCAATCATATGAAGGTTTTGAAAGTGGTACGAGCCCTGAGGAAATGAAGGATTGGTACTATGAGCAAAACTATAATATTAAGGCAGCAAGTCGAATTGCGATTAAACGGGCATATCAAATTAGGAAGAAAGCTGATAAGCTTATAAAGAATGGGAAATACCGTTATAATGCTTGGGCTGTTAGGAGTGCTATAGGTAATTGGGCATCAAAGCCAGGTTATGAATGGGGAGGGCCAGTAGAAACATTAGCAAGGTTATATTCGGTTGAGGAATTAAAGACTGAATACGATTCCATATCTGAACATAACAGACTAATGGGTGGCTTATCTCTTAACGATGAAGAAGCTGAATTGTTCTACAAGCGCAATTCAGGTGAAGTTGAAGCACGCAATGCAGCAAGACGAATGAATATGCCTTCAGAACTGCGTAGAAAGATCCTCGCTTCTGAAACCGAAGATGTATCCCGTGAAGACCAAAACTTCTTGAATGAAGCGATGGAAGGTCAGACAATGTTCCGTGTGGTAAAAGACCCTGCCGTGGACTATATCTCACAAGCGGAAGATATTGTAGAAGTGCCAAGAGATATGGAGTTCTTTACGATGAATAATGTGGCTAACAAGCTTTACCAAAATTCGGGCAGATTCATGCGTGACCTCTATAAATATGGTACACTTGGCCGTGTATTGAAAGGAGAATATGCGGAAATCGACCAAATCAAGGCGAAGAAGGAGTACGACCATGCTAAGCCTATCCTTGATGAATATTTGAATCAGCTCGTTTGGATGAAGCACCATGCTACCGAAGCGGCACAAGAAGTTATCAATGATGTAATATCTGATGTGGAATATGCTATGCAGTATTACAAGGATTTGTCTCTTGGTAAGGATGTGTGGAGAACAAATGTCAGCCCACGATTCCGCATATCCGAAGAAAAGCGTGAGGCTATCAATAAGAATGTAACTGATTTTGCTTCCAAGTACAAGAGTAAGCAGGTGGTGGTGGCTGAAATCAGTTCTATGACTGACGAAGAAATAGAAAATATGTTCGATAATGATGCTTCCGAAGTTCGAAAAGCTATAGAAAAAGGTTTGATTGGAGGTTACGACCAAAAATCAGGAAAAATCTATATCTTTGCAGAGAACCAGAACTTGGATGACTTGGAAGATACCTTGTTCCACGAAAACCTTCACGCTCTGTTCCACGGGAATGCAATGATTGGAGGCCTTGATGAAGCTTCAAAAGACAAGTTCCTCAAGAACCGTGCTAACATCCAAAAGGTGTATAAGGAGGATATGTGGGCAGAAGAGATGTTTGTGAAGGTCGCTGCTGATGCAATGGCAAAAGGTGATTTCAAGTACATCGAGAAGTATTTACCGGATGAATATAAGGAAGAATTCTATAATACGATAAAAGACTTTGGATATGAAAGAGAAGAAGAATCTGAGCGAAGAAGAATTGTACGATCAGGAACTGGCGGACAAGTGGAAGGACAAGAAGTTTCTCCGACAGATGGATTGGATAAAACTGAGAAAGAATCACAAGAAAGAAGAAAGCTCAGCCCAAGAGAGCGAAAAGAAAGACTGACTGACCTCTTTGGTAAAGTAGCCGACATGGGCTTGGATGGTGTTCTTGGCAATAGATACTATGGCAAGCTGCTGATGGACATTTATCAAGAAATGCCTATAGATGTGCGCAGATATGTGAGTGAGTCTGCAATCAAACACTATGGTGGTGACTTTGTCCCTGCTATGAGCGATTATCTCAACGTAAAGGCTACTGCCGAAATTTGGGGTAAGGTAGCTGGCTTTATCCGTGATGCTCTCCGTGAGGCTGGGTTTGACCTTGGCTTGAACGAAGCTGATGTGAAGTATATGCTTTGGAGAAGTCAAAAGCCGATGAAGAAGTATAGCGCATTGGATGTGGCTGAGGATATTGATGCCAGACGCAAGTTTGGTGTGGATGAAGGCGAACGTTTCCGTACTGTAAGTGCGGCTCCTTTCGACCCATCGGACAAGCGAAACGAAATAGTCAAGAAGTATGATGCCTTCCTGAAGAAGGGTAAGTTTAACTTTATCGAGGCATTCCAAGATAGGATGTATTCGGTAAAGGTGTTTATGGATATGATTGTAGATGCTACCGGAAAGAAGGTACGCGACTTTGAAGATGCTTACGAAGCGGAAAACCAGTTGGGCAGTATCAACAAGCCTGCCGAAGAAAAGTATCTGAAAAACTTCTACAAGCCTATTGTTGAAACGCTGAACGCTCTATCTTCCAAGTATGGCCGTGATGCCATGGAAAGATACATCTACTGCAAGAGTGGTCTCGAAAGAAACGAGGTGTTGCGCCAACGTGATGCGGACGAAGCTTTCAATGCTGCAAAGGAAGAATTGGACGACAAGCTTGCCAAGGGTCAGTTGACACAACCTCAGTATGATGCCTTGTTGCAGCAAGCGGAAGACCAACGTCAGAAGACGCTTTCGGAAGATGTGGACTATTCGGGTATTCGTGGTATGCTGTTCAATCTAAAGGCACAAGCCATCAATAAGGAGTACGAAGAAGGACGCATTGACAAGAATACACGCAATGCGAGACTTGCCAATCTTGAAGCCAACCGAAAGAATGTAGTCAAAGACTGGAAGACGTTTGCGGAAAATGAGGTGGCTGCGATTGAAGGCAGAGCAAGCTCAGCAGAGTTGAAAGACCTTTGGAAGAAAATCAATGCGGCTACCAACGAAACGCTCCGTATGGATTATGAAAGCGGCATGATAGACAAGGCTACCTATGATGCGGAAAAGAATATGATGAAGTATTATGTTCCTCTACGTAATTGGGCTGATACGACTGCCGAAGAAATGTATGAATACAGAAGTGAGTTGGTTCGTCCGGTGTCGAGCAACCAGAAGCGTGCGAAAGGTCGTGAATCGCAAGCGGACAATCCGATTGCTACCATTGCTCTTATGGCTCAGAATGCTATTGTGAGAGGTAACCGAAACAAGGTGAAGCAGAAGTTCTATGCTTTTGTGGCTAACCGTGAAACAGGATTGGCTTCGGTTCGTGATGTGTGGTATGTGCAAGACCTGACTACTGGAGATTGGGAAGCTAAGTATGCCGATACAAGCAGTGCGACGGATGCGGCTGAGTTCGCTCAGATTCTTGATGACTTCGAGACTGATATGCAGTTGTTGGAATCGCAAGGGTTGGCATACAAGGGTAAGCTTCCTCTAGGTATGAAGTTCCGTGCAAGCAGACAACAGAAGCAGTCGCATGTGGTTCCGGTTATGATCAATGGCAAGGAGTATGCAGTTTATGTAAATGGCAATCCTCGTCCGGCACAAGCCATGAATGGGGAAACCAATTCGGAAGCTGCCAATGCGAGTGCTTGGTACGACAAGATTAAGCGCATCTATGGTGCAGGCTTGACTTCTTGGAACCCTGACTTTATCATCCCGAACATGATTCGAGACGGTATCCATGCTTCTACAATGACCTTCCTCGATGCAGGTCCTATCGCTGCTGCAAGGTTCGCATTGAACGGTCCTCGTGCCTTCGGACAAGTGTTTGCCATGGTGTCGGGATTGGGTAAGGGATTCGTCAATCCTCAGAATCAAGCATACTTCGAGGAGTTTGTAGCCAATGGTGGTGAAACCGGTTACACGGCTATCCATACCCTTGAAGACTATAAGAAGGAGTACGACAAGCTGATGAACGAAGTGAAGGGCTTGAAGGGTAACTTCCTGAAGAATGGATTCCAAGGTGCTGCCAAGTTCCTGGAAGCTGCCAACCGTATCTTTGAAGATGTGAACCGCTTCAATGCTTACGTGTCGGCTCGTGAATCGGGCGAAAGCATCATGCGCTCTATCAGTGCAGCGAAGAATATCACCGTGAACTTCAATCGGAAGGGTGCTCTCAGTGCGAACAATACTGCCTTCGGTACAATCGCCAATGCAATGAGCAAATGGATTCTGTTCTTCAATCCGGCTGTTCAAGGCATTGCTCAGTTGGCAACGAAGACAAAGGTGAACCCGAAGCGTGCGGCTGCTATGGCTTCGGCTATCCTTGCTTCGGGATTCTTCATGCCTATGTTGAACGAAATGCTGGTAGCTGCCAATGGAGGTGATGACGAAGATGACTATTGGAATCAGAGTGACTTCAAGAGACGCAACAATTGGTTGCTCTTCACAGGAGATGGATATGCAAGTATTCCGCTTCCTCCGGTGCTCCGTGAATTGTATGGTATCGGTGACATTATCTATGGCTCCATTACTGGACATATCCCGGCTGAACGTGCTGTTATGGATATGGCAAGACAGGTGCAGAGTGCTGTTGGTTTTGTAAACTTGATACCGGAAGTGTCGCATGAGCCGGATATGGTGACTTGGGCGAAGGGCTTTGCGCCTGACATTGCAGCTCCGATGCTTGATGTAATCAGTAATACTAACTTCATGGGCAGACCGATTGCGAAGTGGACGGACTTCAACGAGTACGAACCTGAATATGCACGTGTGTATAAGGGTGTATCTCCGCAATGGGTGGAACTCTCGAAGCTTCTCAATCAGGTTGGAGGCCAAGAAGGAAGACGTTCGGATGTGTGGGGCAACTTCATCAATCCTGCCATGATGGAACACTTGGTTACAAGCTATGGCGGTGGTATCGGTAAGACCATCAATAATCTTGCAGGTATGGCATTGGAGGAAAACACGGAAAATCTCGATCCATACAGAAAAAGCCCGATTGTTCCACGATTCTACATTCCAAACGATGAAAAGACGGTAGTCCCAGCCATCAATCGCAAGTATTACGACTATGATTATATGTATAACGTTGCGAAGAAGGCCTTGAAGAATTATCAGGATGGTGTTCGTAGCAAGGAGCATCCGGAATGGAAGAAGTACATCGACGAAATGCAGAAGAATGGAGAAATGGAGTTCATCCGTTTCTTCGAGCAGGAAAGCAAACGTCTGACCAAAATGCAGAATCTGATCAAGGGCAATCCGACTAACAAGAAAGAATTGGAAGAAAAGATAATTGACCTAAAAGCGGAAATAGCAACCAAGTGCTATGAGATGCTGAAATAAAAGAATGAAGGGTAGCTTTTGAGGCTACCCTATTCTTTTTATGGATTTGCTGATGCAAATGCGGTGTCGGCCCGCTCCATTACAGGTGGAGCGTCAAAGATGGGCGGCATTCGATCGATGATGCTGGTAAAAAGATTCCCGTCACTTTCCATGAGCTGTATTTGTGCCTGGAGTATCTGTACTTCGGCTTGTGCGTGAGCTGTGATGATGCGCTGGTTGTAGTACAATGTCTTGTACTTCTCGGCTCTATCGGCTGCTGTGGGCGTGGTCATTTGTTTGTATAGGCCTTCAAATCTGTCTGCCGTGGCTTTGGTGATTTCGGACAGGTCTGTTTCACTCGCTTTACCAAAGAGGTATGCCTGCTTGATGGCTTCATCCAACAATTCTTGGATGGCTTCTTTCTGCTCGTCACTGATGGCAATGGATTCCGCTTTCTGGTAAAAGTCCTTCTTTAGCTTCTGTACTTCTTCTTCCATTTTTTCACAGAATCTTTCACTGAAGCTTTTGCTTGTCTCATTTGTTGTTTTTTGATTTTCGTCCATATATGAGTTGTATTATTGGTTACGATGATATAACGTGGAATTTTTTGTTTTGTTCAGAACAATCTTTGTTTTTGCTTGTTTTATATGTAAAGTGAGTTGCTTTTCATATTCGTGACAGGTTTTAGTGAGTTTTGGTAGTGTTCACCTTCGTGTAAGGTAGGACATGAAAAAAGGGAGAAGTGGTTGCTTCTCCCTTACTGATAGAGGAATATTCGGATCAGAACATCACGCCCAATTCGTCAAGTACACGAACCTCCCAACCATTCTCAACGAGCATCTTGGTAGCCGATTCCTCCTTCAAAGGTTCGATGTTCAGTTCCACTTCACGAGCAAGCTCATCCTTAACTGCATTGTCAATCTTCTGTTGATAACCGATGATGGCCTTGTTCAGCTCTATGCGTTCAGCCTTGGTCAAGGTCGTGTTCTCACCTTCCTTCTGCCATTGAGCAGCCTTTTCCTGCACGGCATCCCAATCTTCTGGTTTAAACTTCTCCTGACAATCCTTCAAGAAAGCATCGAAGTCATCCGCAATAGGTCGCATAGCCTTACGAGCCTTTACCACTTTGATTACTTCCGATTCTTCCAACTTAGACACCTTCGCATCGCCCAATACCTTGTAAGCCGATACAATCTTCTTGATACTTGCTTTCATATCTTACACATTAAGAGGTGAAACTTCAACTGCCGATTCCACTTCATTCACAAACGAATGAATTGCCTTGATGATATTACACTGCACATCAATGTCCTCTACTCCCATCAAGTTATAGTTCACTTGATGATTTCCATAAAGACTGAATGATGCCTTCTGCACACCTTCCAATCTTACTACACCGCCATCCATACTAACCACCTTGCTGTTGTTAAGGTTGGCATTGGCTTCAATGTCATACATTCTTTCGGTATCTACCGAGTTATCATACTTCACGTTAGCTGAGTTCAGCTTTACTGCATTAACTTTTTCGCTCATAATCAATCAATTAATTATTTACAAATATAATAAATTATTCTCAATCTTCCAACCAAACCTCACCACTATTAGTGTCAATGTTTATTCCTGCCCACTTCATTTGTGGCAAAGATATAATGCCTAATATCTTCACACCCGTTTCCCTCTCGATGCTCTCCACAACCGAAGATATGTCCGCGAAGAGAAACTGAGGAATTGTCCTTCCTTTTAACTCCACGAAAGTATCACAATGGCGCACGTTCTTCATCCGTCCACCTGCACCGATGATTGTGCCGCCATACTTCCGTCCAACTTTTAATCCATAGTCATTGCGTTGGTCATAGTCTATCATCCCAACACTTGCGCCTGTATCAACAAGGAAGCAAGCGGCCTCCCCATTGATTTTGGCTTCTACGATAATCCGTTCTTCACTGAGTGATTTTATTCGTTCCATAATTATAACAATAAAGGTGCAACACCATCCACAATAATAGGTATAGATTTCATCGTAATGTTACTGAATACTATCATTTCATAAGAATCGTCATCAGTTGGCCATCGTGTATCGTGTACAAAGTCCATATAATAAGTATCTCCATTTTCCGAGGTCTTTGACAAGGTGAAGTTTTCGTTTCCGTAAGTTCGTGTGATAGTTCCACTCTTGATAGCATTGATGGTGATAGAGACCTTCGTACCTTCCAAGGATTTCGGATAGCCAAGAACACCACGGAACGACATGAACGCACTTTTGTACGCATAGGTATTTCCTACCCAACCCACAGAAGGAACGGTCTGTTGAACACTGCCCGACACACCGCCCGGGGCAATCGTGCCACCTGCTGATTGTGCAGGGATAGCCATTACATTGCCGTATGATGTATTACTCTGTGGCACTCGTTGATACAAACAAGGGTATATTGCATACGAAGAAAAACTTCCGCAAGCATTGGCGACCTCTTGATAAGTCACTGTAAATATGTCATTCGTTATGCTCTCACCCGAACCGATGCTCCCTGTATGCGACTTCTTGAAATACTTTCCATTCGCAACAATCACCACTCCGAAATACCAACTCGATACAGATGCACCATTATATTGCATATCACCAAGCACCAAGTTATAGGTAGGGTCAATGTCACTGCTATTGTCATAAAGTTCACAACTTATCGAGCTTGCCGAATTACTGCTTGTGAAAGCACCGTGCACGTAAAAATCCCATATCGGCGCTTTGGCGGTATAAAGGTATTTGCGAAAGTCACCAAGCCGCATAGGTGTAGCTGTACCCCCTTGTGGTGGGTCGAATACAAATGTAGCTTTGTTCTTGTAAGCAGTCACAAGAGCTTCCACGGAAGAAAATACCACGCTACCAGTTGTAAATCCGCACAATCCATTATCCCCTCTGAACCAATCATCAGAGAAGTCCGCATATAGCTTTACATCCTTAAACTTTGCCCATTTGTTCACGTCGTTCTGCTGAAAGAAGGATTGCAGTGCGTTATCTGCGCTCCCTCCATAAGCATTGATAGTGTCTCTTACGTCCACGAGCTGCACGGGTCCTGTACCTATTGGATTTAATACTGCCATATATTAATCATTATTTAATTCTTCAGCATTTATGGAATACATAGTAACGCTTCCACTTACTTTGAGGTCTCCTTTAATGAATACATCATTCCCTCTCTTTTCAATGAAACTGCCATCAATGACATTCACCTTGAATATCTTGGCCATCCATAAAATAAACTTCTTCATATCTTATGCCGATTTAAGTATTTTAATTTCTTTCTTCAATCTCTTCACTTCGTCTTTCAACAAACGAATCTCTTTATCGGTTTTCGATTCATATCTACTCAATTCCCTTGCAATAGATATAGCGCTCGCCAAAGCGGCATTTTGGATTTCCATCGTGTAGAATCCTTCTGAATCTTTCTTGCAGAACCAATCATTAAGTCCTGCCCAATACTGAGCGATAGAACCCACGTGGGTAGTACGCATTGCATCGCTGTTGTAGTAATGTTTAATCAAAGGTGCATCAGCTATCTGCTTCAACGATAACTCAACATCTTTCAGTTTGGTTTTCTTTCTTATGTCGGAGTACATCGTTATACCGCCATAGAACAACCCATTACCGCTCGCATCTACTTGAAACTTCAGAACATCATCTTCTGCCGTAAGAGAAGATGACATAGAGACTTGAAAACTTCTGCTACCACTAATTCCAAACCTCCCGATTATTTTCCCCACAGAACATATTGTTACGGCAGCACCACCACCCGATGTTGTTCTGTTAAGGTATAGGCCATTACCCCAACGATCTTGGCCGAGCCAAACATCTTGTGTTAGGTTAACCCCCGATGTATCAGTGTATAAAATCCATTTCCCAAAATAATCATCCCATATACCTCTATTTACACCACCCGAACCGACTCCGAAACTAAGTCCATATCCCGTATCTTCTCTCTTGCAATAAACAAAAGTATTGGTGTCTTTCGTTGAATTTAGAATGGTTATTTTTTCTGTCGCTTTGTTGCCGTTATCAACTCCTATACCTACATTACCACCACCTTTGCACAAACACACAGCTCCCGATGAGTAATAATTGAGCCAAAGGTTTTTGTTGTCTATGGCATCTATTACATTGGTATCATGTATCTTAATTGACTGAATGTTCAAAGACCCGTTTATAGTGCCACCCCTTGAATCCAAAACAGAAAACCATTCAGACCATGTTGTCGCTTGGTCTGCTGTCGGCGTTCTTAATTGTATTGGTCTGATGCTGGAATTAGGGATATACAACTGCGAGTTCCATCCTGCGTTATCCCAACTGAAATGAAGTATATATCCATCCGCTTCGGGCTTTCCCGTAGTCATAGCGCTTGTTGCTAAATAATATCTTAAAGACTTATCAACCCAAATCGTATTGGCTGTTGTAGGTCTGTTCAGCATATTATTATCTTCACTTACGCCATACCAACTTGATAGTTTTTTCATATCAACAGCAGCTTGGCTCAATGATGACAAGTTGATATAACTCCACTCAGAACTACCTGCGTCTTGATACAACAATCGCCCTTGCGTAGGTGCTGAATCCGCCCAAGAACCAACATTCGAAAGTTCTCCAAGTGTAGATGCGAACCCTTGGTCATTGATAAATGATGACAACATCGTAGGTCTGCCCACAACATCAGTCCAATTCACTTCTGTTATTCCCGTTGAACCAATGAAGCTTACATAGCCATCAACTACAGAAAAGTCGTTAGGATTGAAAGCGGCAATACCTTTAGCAGAAGAACTGGCAGAAGGTAATGCTTCAATGATGGAAGGAACATCAATCGCATCGGTAGCATACATAGTGATACCACCCCTTACAGCCAAGTTACCATCAATGTACAATACGTCGTCTTGGCTCTTGTAGATGGGGATGCCATCTATTGTAGCTATTGGCGTTCTTACATTGGTAGTAGAACGGATGTCTCCTACTACGTCAAGTTTATAACTAGGGTAAAACCCTGTGATGCCAATGCCAACATTACCTGATTGACCATTTACAACAAGTCTTGCGGTTCCATTTGAATAAAAAACATGATTTGCATATCCATCAGGGTCGTAAGCTTTGTAATTGGCTTGAACATCATTCATTGATATTTCAAGGTATGTATTAGAGGCGCCTTCTCGCTCTATTCTCACCTTTGTGTTTGTACGAACAACACCATTCACGTTCAGCTTATACCCACTATCGGTTGTAGTACCAATAAGAACGTTTCCACTATAAGTTAAACGCATACCTTCAGTATGAGCTGTTCCATATCTGAATCTTGTATTATATCCGTCTATATAAGTATCAAAGCCTTTTTGGGATGTACCTAGTCCAAGTAGTATATATCCACCTGTTGATTGTCCTAATATTGGTTCATCGCCTCCTCCAATAATACTATTATACCCTAATGTTAAAGTTCCACTAACATCCTCACTACCATCAAAGCTCTGTCCCCAAATGGTTCGTGCTGTCGTCAACTTCGAGGCACTTAAAACGCTCAATGCACTGGGTTGTAATCCATCCAACAAGTCCGCATCAAGACCACTACCTTCACCATCAACAGTCTTCAATTTGGCAAGAATGTCAGATGCTGTGTAGCTGCTTGCTAATAAATAGTTGCTTGGAGTGAAATTGCCATCGTGCCAAACCTTTCTCCATGTTTTCAAAGTACCTGCTTCTACGGTATTGAATCGAAGGACATCATTCCTACCATGCAGAATCATTTGGTAATTATTCATACCCACTTTTATAACCCCGCCATTAACAGGGAATCCTCCACTCGTCGTGCCATATCCTGCTACTTTATAGGCATCGGCTTTAGAAGCTATGATAGAATCAGAATAACCTATTGCGTCCGTAATACCATAATGAGACAAAGTTGTTCCTTTACTCACAAATTCAAGGTCATTGGTAAACGATGAAAGCAAAGTAGGAGCACCACTCAAATCAGAATACTTACCGCTTGTAGCAACAGAAGCGAATGAAGGCTTGCCTGTAATCTCACTCCACGCATAACTTGGCTTTGAATCTCCAATCCAAGAAGGCTTACCCGTCACATTCTCCCAAGCCACAGACCCAGCTTCACCTCCATCAATAGAACCTACGAATGTAAGCACTCCATTTACCACTTTCAGATTAGTTCCGTCAGTAGCAATGGCATCCATAATGGTAGAAGGGGTAAAAGCCGAATCAGAAGCAAACATAGTCACCCCACCCGTCACAATCAAGTCACCTTCCAACTTCCAATACTTATTCGTGGCATCATACACAATAGGGCTACCATTCACTTTCAATCCACCCGTGAAGTTCTTTTCACCCGTGATTGTCTGTGCGGTTCCAAGAGTAACATAGTTGCCAAGCAAGGTATCAACAGCACTCTTTGTATAAGCATCCGTAATACCATACCCTGCAAGTGTGGTAGGATTAGTACCACTTGTCACACGGCCATAGTTATCAACGGTCACACTCTTGTAAGTACCAGCAGTAACACCACTTGTAGCAAGCGAAAGAGTTCTGTTAGCTTCCAATGTACCACCGCCACTCAATCCTGTGCCAGCACTAATCTTGATAGCCTTGTCAGCCTTAGTACCAAGGGCAGTGATGATGTCGCCTATTGAATCCACATTCCCTTGAAGTACATCTGCAATCTCCTTCAAGGTATCGTATGCAGCAGGAGCACCATTAATCAATGTGTCTATTCTTGAATCAAGTTCACTTGTAGTAGCATATTCATTATCATTGTCAAGCTCACTTACCTTGGTAGGAACAACAATGTTGATTGTCTTCTTTGCACTGTTCGGAGTATAAGTACCGACAGTAGAGCCATTCTTCTGAATGGTAAGCGCATAGATAGTCTGATGGTCTTCCAATGGAGTATATCCCAAAGCAGTAGTCACCATATCCGATGTAATGCCACTGATATAACCATTTGGATTGCTTGCATTGTAAGGAGTATAACCGAGAGCTTCCACTACCATAGCAGATGTGATGTTCGTAATTACACCCTCGGTAATGTTAGCCTTCAATTTGCCGTTTCCCCAATAAATGGTAGTTCCGTCAATAGGTAATCCATCATAGATAGAACCTACATCAACGGTGTTGTCAGCATACATTGTAATGCCGCCGCGTACAACAAGGTTAGCGTCTATATAGACTACATCATCTTGTGACTTAATAATACCCAAACCGCCCACGGACAACCCGTTGAGGAAATTCTTGTGAGCAGCGATGGTTTGTTCGGTGTTTAGCGTGACATACTTTTTTAACTCAGCGGTCAGATATTGGGTTGTGGCATATACGCTCAAATCGGGAAGACCGCCCAAATCAGTATACTTACCGCTTGTAGCGACAGTAGCAAATGTAGGTTTTGACTTAATGTCATTCCAATATACCTCAGTCAAGCCACCACCCAAGTCAATATCGGGATTAATCATCAACACCCCATTGTCATCACGTATCAACGTGCTGCCATCAATCGGCAAACCTGCATAGATGCTCGGCAAATTCAAATTGCCACCATCGGCATACATAGTGATGCCGTACTGAGTGACTACCGGCAGTTTGCCGAAGATGTATTCATTCCCTTGGGAGTCAGTCTTGATTTCCCATACCTTGTCCCATACAGCTTTGAGAAGGTAATCCAAACCTCCACCTATGGACATGCCTCCGAAAGAAAGCCCGGTTCCACCTCCACCAACATTTTCATTGGCGGAAGGTCCCGTAACGGGTTTTCTCTTGTCGGTGTTTACCACCGTCAGTTTCTTGGATCTATCTTTCATTTTATCTTAGCTTATGGTTTCTACGTTCTTCTAATACAACGGCTGTACCCGAAAAGGATTCCTTCGGCAAAAGGTATGTGTACAATGCCAGACGATAATACTTGTAGGGCTTGCCCTTCAGGGAGCCTACCCGAACATAAGTAATGTCGTCGTTGGAACCGAATAGCATATACTTAACAAACGAATCGTTGCTAGTCCGTGTTCCCATGTTCTTGACTTGCACGATGGATTTCAGCGACAATGCGTGACCCAGCTTTAAAGATTTGGTAATTGCCAAACCTCGCATCCTTGTAGCAAGCGTATTGACATCCTCCTTGTTGTATAAGGAATAGAGCTGGCCTGTCGCGTCCTGTACGATGTAATCGGGATAATCAATCACTGCCGTAACTATTTTCGAGTCCGGCACAAACTTCGTCATTGTGTCGTTGTCGAAATTGTACAGATACGAATAGGGCTTGTCCACGTTGTATATCAATAACCGGTTGGACGCATAATCAAAGGCCATTCTTGCTCCTTCCACAAAAGGTTTGAATCCGGACACGTCCAAGGCTTTTTCGACAAGTGCAGTATATTCGCCTATCTTGACATCGGGCAATGTCCCATTGTCAAAGGCTTTCCCGTTCATCCTTTCAGTGAGCAATGTCATTTCGTTACCGGATGTAAGCATGATGCCCTTCTTGGTAATGATGACTACGGAGTTTTCCAAGGGTGTAATTTTGTCGGGACCTAACACCACATCTTCCTGAATAGGTGATATGGCTGCATAGTATCCTTCGGAGTCCACTCTCAAAGCATAGTTCCCGTCCGTGCAGAAAGCCATCAACGGGTATTCACCGAACTGTCCTTGCGAAATGGGCCTTGTTACGGCTGACATTCCGATAATTTCTTCCGTTCCAATCGTGTAGATGCCTTCCAGTGGAAAACGGAACGGATTGTTTACTTCGGACGTAAACAACTTGTTGGGCATATAGTCCTTTGCTGTATCGGTCGCCGCCACTTCCGGCGTGCCGGCCTTGAAGGGTAAATCATTGAATCCATTGAAATATACCGCTCCATTCAGTCCTGAATGTGGAGACAGCAGCACATACGCATACCTTCCATTTATGGTGTCGTGAATAACCATTCTATACGCATCCGTGTCTGGATAGAAAAGGTAATGGCCGTACATTTCAAAAGTGTGATTTCCGTACGGGGCTTTTACGACTGTTGTTCCTTCTGAAGTTTTTATGAAGGTATAGACAATGTAATGCCCCTCGCTTTCTCCGTCTATGCCAGCCTGTGTCAAAACTAAAGCCGAATATCCTTCAAACAAGTGCCTTTCTATATTTGAGATATTCAAACGTCCGTTATACACGAAAGAACTTTTAGGGAGAAGGATGTCGTGCGTCATATAGTCATCCGGCAATCTCTCTTGCGTTTCGATTCCCGAAACAGGGTTTACGCCTATTTGTTCCGGATATAACGTAACCCTGCTCCCGCTTGACGCATCTGACAGACTGATAGCTGTATATTTGTAGAAATTGGAGGCATTGCTAATGTCTTTATAGACTTCGGATATGTCTCTTTGCGGCAAATCCCAAAAACAGTAAGAAGAATAGTAAGAATCGGCCAGATTAAAGTGTTCATGAATAGAGTAACGCTTGTAGCCCAATCCTTCCAAGTTGCCATAAAACTTTGATGTGGAAGAAGGAGTATCTTTCGTGGTATATGAAAAACTCTTGATACTTCCATTTTGGTCGTATGTACGAATAGGAGGGGTAACAAATACAGAAATATTGCTTACAATATCGGACCAATCCTTAATATTACTACCATTCCCGTCCATTCTATAGGAAAGATAGGACGTTACCCCAGCCGCAAAGGTTTTGAATGGTGGTCTGGGGTCTTGATATGCGCGGTACCCGCATATCGGTGCCATTGTTGTACTTGGAAGCATCAACACCGGTGAAGACTGCATGATGTACGTTCCGTCGTATAATTGGTATGCATACCTGACAAGGAACGGGAATAAAAACTTCCCTTGTCCTTCAGATTCTTCGGCAATGAACTTGTTTACAATCGGTATGACTTGGTTTGTCAAGGATGTCTGGTTGTCCTCGTCGTCCAAGTCAGGATCAAGTCTGTTGCTCTTTGACGGCACATTGACTTCCACAATGTCTTCTTCTGCCGTCATCACCATTTTGCCGACAAGGTTGAATGACAGTCCTATCTCGGGTATCTTTGTACCCAAGTATTTGTACTCTCCGTCTTTATATAGGATATAGTGAGGGCTGTTGCTGTCGTATGCAATGATGGTATTGCCCAGGTATTGTATAGATGTTATTTCTCCCGTCTCTACAGACAAACCGAACAAGTTGCCATCTTCCGCCTTTCTGAAGTACATTCGACCGCTTTTTCTTGTAACGTAATTCTTGATTCCGGACTTAGTTTTATGTACCATCAAGAGCAGTTCGTCCGAATCAAGCTTAACGGGAAGCGATGTAGGCATTTCCATCGGCACCAGTTCTTCGTTCTTCACTTCTAAGTTTACACACTCTGATAAAGAGCCATCCGGGCTAAGAAACTCGGAAGGAAGATTGGTAATACCTTTAGCATACGATAACAATGTATTCTCTTTCATTATTCCAAACCAATTAAACTTCGTGCAACTTTAAAGAAATCATTCGCCACATCTTCACGAAACGTAGTTGCCGTAAGAGCCGCTACATCGTAAATGAACGATTCTCCCAATTGCTCGGGTATATTTACATATTCTGTAGAGTCATCCCATATTGGAATATATACAAAAGACCTTAATGTATCTTCTTTTGTCCGAGCTTTATATAACTCCATAAACCGCCCTTCGGAAGTATGCACCAATGCTGCAACCGGATTTTGCCAAGTATTGCATGCGTATGGGTCTGATTGCATTCTATATTCGGTGCTTTCTTCCGAAATAATATCGCTTTGTGCTGACTGCCATGAAGAGAGGCGGAATGATATTCCTCTTAAAAAATCGTCCGGTAACTTTACCTTTCCAATCATGTTGTCGTCAATGGAAAGTTCAGCGTTTTGTATTTGCTTACCCTCCAATAATGATATATCGGCAGACAATATAACAAAACGATAGGCTGCTGAAATGTTTGACTTTATGATTTCATCCATATTGGCTGAATCGCTGTCGTCAATCATTTCAGAATCATTAATTCCTATTTCGTCATACTTTTTGCGGACTAATTCTGTTATTTCCGTTATGGTGTAAGATTTCATTTATTTATAGCTTATTGTTGCCAATTAGGGAATTGAATATTCATTGATTTGGCAGTAGCCTTTACCTGTTTTTCGGTTGTCAGAACCTTTCCGAGTGTAGAAAAATAGTCGATGGCATCTGCAAGGTCGTGAACCGAATCGACAACAGTTGCCGGATTATCTTTCTTTTGAGATGAAGCTTTCTTTACTTCGGCTTCTTTTTGAGCTTTGATTTCTTCGGTTGTAGGTACAGCCTTTTCCAATCGGAACAGACTGTCAAAACGAGCGTCTTTCTCAATCATATACTGCAAGAATGGGTCGGAGGTGATGAAACGGCCCGGTACATTCTCGTTCATTCGTCCGTTCTTGAATTCAATTTCGGCCTTTACTCCTCCACGTTCGAGGGTAATTATAAGCTTGCTATATTTGGTGGTATATATCTTTTTCATATATTACTGGTTATGCTATATATTCTATTTAATAATAAAAGGTGGGTGAGTTCCCTCCCCACCTTTTGGTATTTGGCAACGCTTCGCTTACCTTTATGCGATGGCAACTGCACCTGTGTAAGCAACCCACTTACCTGTAGCTGCGTCCCAACGATAAGCCTTGTCAGCTTCCAAAGACAATTCCGCGTTAGCGGCAGTCAAGAAAATAAGCTGTCCGTCTGACGGATTTTCTGGTACAACTGAAACCAATTCTACATTGGTAGCAGCATCGGCTACATTCATTGTTTCCAACATACCTGATGGACCTACCAACAACGAGTTGTAACCCTTCAATGCGATACAGTCCGCTTGGATAGTTACATTGCGTTCTGCTTCGCGGTTTTCACCGGCACCCTTCTTCATGTCGATGGTGTATTCCTTGTTGTCGGTATGGACGTAGCGACGTGCATTCTTAATGTCAATAACCGCCATAAAGTCGGCATAGCCCAAATCGTCCAAAGTGGGGTCGTAAACGAATTCTACCTTACCAAAGTTGTCCTTGTAGGCGTGGATTTCGATACCGAGTTCGTTGTATGATTCGAAGCCGAGTTCCTTGTATGTCTTCACTTCCTTCAAGTGCAAGATACGCTTGATGGCATTCTTACCGCAATATGCACGGGCTGTGTTACCACTGGCATTTTCGGTAAACATCAACATTGAAATGGCTGTCATAAGCTTCAAGTCGTATTCTTCCGGTGCGCCCAAAAGCATAGTCAGCTGATTCAAGATACCTTCCTGGGTGTAAACCAACTCTTCGCCCATCTTCGGGTCAATCACTGTAAACTTGGCTGGCCAAGATAACCATGCAGAACGTGCTGCCTTACGACGGAAGTTGAAAAGTGCTTCTGACTTGACATCTTCCACAAAGAACGGGAACTTATTGACCTGCTGCTTGAACTGGTCTGTGAAAACTGTGTTGAGCACCTTTTTCTGCAAATATGCCTTCTTTGTGCGTGGCTGGAAGTTGTCCGGAGATACAATCATCTGCGATTCGGAACAAGCGTTAGCCATACAGGAAAGGGTTGTACCTGCAGGAATGGTTGGAGTTGTCATACCACCTTCCAAGTCGCCATTCACCTTTGCCGGACCGTTCAAGGCTTCGCAAGTAATATTTGTGCCGTCGTTTGATACAACGTACAACACCAAGTGACCTTGCTTCTTGCTGCTTGAACCCTTTGCGTAACCCGCTACACCTTGAACCAAGATAGTAGAGAATGCCGGGAACATAGCTACCTTGCCGCTAATGTTTGATTTGGTAAGAGTGATTTGTTCTCCGCCCGTAATTTCGCCGGTTGTTTCACAGTCGAGAACGGATGAACCGCTCTGCACGTGAGTTACTTCGTATCCGGTTACTTGCTTGCGCTGTGCTTGCTTACGGATGTCCGTGTCGAGCGGGAAGAGGAACGGGCGGAACTTGGCAATGATTTCGTCGTATTCTTCATCGGCCAATCCACCACCACGGAGTTGTGAAGCAGATGCGGCTGTACCTTGCAAATCCTGACCAGCCATGTTAATGTTTCCTTCGGTATCTACACCCGGAGCTTGCATGTCGTTCACGTCTTTGTCGGCACCGGCAATCGAAGAACCGTCTTCGACTTCTGCAATAGCCATAGCATATGCGCCACCTGTTACTACTGCCATAATAAGGCAGAAAAGATTCAAGATTAGAAATCTTTTGTCTTTGAGAAAATTGGAGATTTGTTTCATACTTTTTATTGATTTATGATATTACTGAATTCCTTCCCAATAGGATTTTTTCTTTTGTTGATTTTTTGCGGATGCTTGGCCCTTTGCTGTACCGATAGATGGAGGTATTCCTTCAGGCTTCTGTTCCTTTTTTAGTTGCTCTGAAATTTTGGCATTACGACCTGCGACTTCACCTTCGGAACGTGCGTTCTTGACATCATCGTCATAGTTCATTCCGTTCATTACCATCCGGAATGTTTCGGCTGTAATCAATCCCTTCGTGCCTTGGTCTATGATGTCGTACACCTTGCTTGCCAAGTTGTAGCATTTTTCATTGTCCCATCCCGTTTCTTGCTGAATCTTCTGCAATTCGGCCAACGTGTTCTGTACATTCGCTTCGTATTCCTTGCGAGAAGCTTCACCTTTTGCCTGTGAATCGTTGAATTTCTTTGCGGCTTCGGAAATCTTCTTGGCATATTCGGGGTCGGAAAGAAGCTCGGAAATGTCGGCTCCCAAATTTGAAGCCATCCATTCGTAAGGGTCTTCACCGTTCTTTGCTGCCATCAGCATAGATGCAAAAGCCTTGTTGTTGTTGAACGTACCGATAAGGTCATTGTTATGTTTACGATAGCTTTCCAGTTCATCAAGATTTGCATTGGCGGATTCGTAAAAAGCGTCCTCGTTCTCCATATCCAATTCGGGGTACATTTCCCGATAACGGCCTTGATAGCGTTCCTTGTGAGTAGGCTTCGCAGTCTGTTGGTTGTCTTTTGGATTATTTTTCATTGTTGATCTGTGTAAAATTTAACTTAGCCCAAAGTAAAGTCTCTTTTAGGCGGCATTTTTCTATAATTACACGAACAAAAACGAATGGCAAACAATTAATAACAAAGAAAATGATTAACTTTGCAGAAATGATTTCCGTATGTGTAGAAAGGGCACTAAACTAGAATTTTTGGACGAAATGCGTGCAGACCTGATGCGTAATTTCCGCGATGTACTCTCTAATGATAAGACGGGTATGGGTTTGAATGAACTTTGCGAGGAAACTGTGAAGCGTCCGGCAAGAAGGTTTTATGTAAGTAACCTTCAAGCCTACAAGATAGTCAGCAAAATACGTAAAGGAGATTACCGCGTATTGGAGCGTATGCCTGTCTATCGGAGGGAGATGTTTCTTGAAATTAACCGGATGGTGGAAGAATGCCTGACGCGATATGAATATGCAACGAAACCCTTGATATTCATTGTCGCTCACGTGCTTTCCAATCGTGCGCCACGGTTTTACATTTCAGCAGAGAGTATGAGGCAACTTTATTATTCGCATCAAAAGAAGAAACGATGTCGAAAAGGATTTCCTTCATATTGATTCTTCTTGTTCTGTATATCACTTCTGAACCTACTCCCGTTTATCAAGGGTGTGAAATCTTGCACCGATTTATCTTTCACTTTTATCATTCCAATATTTGGCATTTAATCGCCAACACTTCCTGCATCTATGTGATGAAGAAGTTCCGTTGGCTTGAATCGTATGCCATAGCCTTTTTATGCTCGTGGGTAATCATTTTGCCTACGGTAGGGTTGTCGGGTATTATTTTTGCTGCCATTGGCTGTAATCTTGGTGAGCGTGGTATGTGGAAGGGTCTTTGGAGATGCAGTATAAGCGCAGTCCTTTTTGGTCTGATGCCAGGGGTAAGCATGCTGTTTCATCTAACTTGTCTTGCGTCAGGTTTTTTGTTAAAGTATTTACAAAGGAGGGTCTATGAGTAGTGTTGAGGAACTGTTAGACGAGGAAAAGAGGCGATGCGCTTTATTTACCGGATTTGACCCTTTGACAGGTGAAGGGTGTCCTTCGGAACGGAAGATGCTTGAAATACCCGATATGCCTTTCCCGAAACAAAACGTTCCTGTCGGTGTGTATGATAACCCGCTTGTTCAAATGGTCAACAAGGAAGGAAGTATCAAGAAGTTCATTATCCGCTATTATGGAGTCCAAAGTATAGATATGTACTTTGATACTGTCGTACAAATGCTTGTTGTGGCACGTGCCAAAGATGACCCTGCTTTTGCCCTGTTTGTCTTCTTCCGTATTCAGAGCAAGACTACCGGCGAGATGGTACCTTTCAAATGCAATTACCCCCAACGGCTCGTATTGGAGGAACTGGAATCAATGCGTAGGGCAGGGGTACCCATCCGCCTTGTCATATTGAAAGCCCGTCAATGGGGTGGCTCTACCCTTGTGCAGCTCTATATGGCGTGGGTCCAGCTTTTCGTGAAAGAAGGATGGTATTCGGTTATTCTTGCACAAACCAAGGATACTTCAAAGCGTATCAAGGCGATGTACACCAAAGTGCTTTCATCGTTTCCTGCGTGGGCCATAGACGGAGAAGGAAAGATACATTTTTCGCCATACGAAAAGAGTGCATCCGATTCTATCTTGACTTGGGATAATGGCGACATTGCAAGAAACAATGTGGTTTCCATCGCTTCGTATGAAAATTATGATTCGGTGCGTGGTAATGCCTATAGTATGGCTCACTATTCGGAGGTAGCTTTCTGGAAAGATACGGACGGCAAAAGCCCTGAAGAGGTGATTTCTTCTGTTTCGGGTGGTATTATGGAACTTCCGTTGACTATTGAAGTGCTTGAAAGCTCGGCCAGGGGTAATGCCGGTTACTTCTATGACGAATGCCAGCTTGCTATGAAAGGAGAGAGCGGACGAAGGTTTATATTCATTCCTTTCTTCTTTATTGAACACGACACCTTACCTGTCAAGAACAAGCGTAAATTCGCTTTGTGGCTGCTTTCTATCAAGGATATGGACACTGCACCCGAAGGATGTGCGGATGCAGGTAAATACTATTGGAGGATGTGGACACTTGGTGCCACTTTTGAACATATCAAGTGGTATATTAAGAAGCGAAAGACTTTCCACGACCACGCCAATATGGCTACGGAAGCTCCGATAGACCCTATTGAAGCTTTCAAGAACAGCGGTAATATGATATTCAATCCTTACCGATTGGAGGAACTTGCCAGTCAATATGTCCGCGAACCTCTGTACGTGGGCGATGTCCGTGGGCTTGCCACCAAAGGACGTATGGCGATGGATGGGGTAAAGTTTGTGGAGGAGGAACACGGATGCCTGAAAGTATGGGCGATGCCGAATACCGTTATGGACGTGAAGCACCGATACATCGTAAGTGTGGACATCGGAGGACGGAGCAGAAACAGCGACTACTCGGTCATCACCGTAATAGACCGCATCGGAATGATGGCAGGGATGAACGGAAAGCCGAAGGTGGTAGCCCGATGGAGAGGCCATATCCGTCATGACTACTTGGCTTGGAAGGCTGCTGCCATCGCCACGTTCTACTGCAATGCTCTGTTGGTGTTCGAGAGCAACACCTATGACGCGGAGAAGGAGAAGAACACGGACGGGGAACACTTGGAATTCGTGCTTGATGAAGTGGGGGATGCTTACCGAAATATGTATTTCAGGCGCAACAACAGCGAGGACATTCAGGAGGGGCAAGCAAGAAAGTGGGGATTCAATACGAACAAGGTAACGAAAATAAAACTGATAGATAATCTTGTAGTGTATGTGGATGATGGCCTTTGGGCGGAGCCGGACAAGGTGATGTATGAAGAACTCCGCATCTATGAAAAAAGGGAAGATGGAAGTTTTGGCAACATCAAGGGTAAGGGAAACCATGATGACGTGCTGATGAGTACGGCCATCGGTCTTTATGTTTCGCAGTACGAAATGGAAGCTCCGAAGCTGAATGTGAAGAAGGCACGCAATGAGCGGCAAGGAGAACTTACCGAAGCGGTGATTTGATACTCTATATAATAAGGAAACGCAACCTTATCCTACAGCGACAGGATAAACATCTTCCGCTATTAGGATAAGGTCGCGATTCTATAAATTTAATCAATTTTCTTGGTGTTTTCTACAACATTCACAAAGCAGTGTCTTGGCGATGGGCCACATCTGACGGTAGATTTCATCGCCAAGGTATTGTATTTCCTCTCCCTTCTGTGGCATTCCATATGTTTCTGCCATATGGGATTTGAGGTGTCCTACCTCGTGTTGCTGGCTACAAGCAAACTCCATCGGTGTTGAAGTCTTGGCGATAACCATGATTGTTTTCTTCTTGTTTCCGTTGTAGTAGGTAAGCCCTGAATCCATCTTTCCTTGATAAAGGTTGACTTGTGCATCCTGCAAGTCATCGCCCGAACATCCCAATGCTACAAGCTGCTGCATAATTTCTTCTGCGTGGATGTTGGTTACGATATAGTAAATACGTACTTTCCAATCTACTTTTTCTGTTTTGATGTGTATTTGCTGGCGTATCATTTCCGTGATGTCAAGTAAATGTAGGGCATCCCTCACGGATGCCCTACAAGGTTATTCATCGTCTTCTTCGTCCCAATCGTTCGGGTCGAAGGGCTGCTGATGTTTCTTTCTGTTCATTCGTTGCTGCATCCTTTGCTGGAGGGATTCCTCGTATTCGTCCGCGTAACGGCTTCGGCTTCCGGGCTTGTTGTTCTGCTTGTATCCGGTTGCTGTCTTGTACGTTCCCGGTCCTTCGGTCGCGTCCGTTCGTTGTCCCATCCGTTGCTGCATCATTTCCTTCATGAACTTCTTTCTCACTTTCTCCATATCCTCCCCCAAGCCTTCCTCTTCCATACAGTGAAGAGCCTTGCGGAGGTGGTAGTAAGCTTTTTCAAGGTGTTCGGTAAATCCTTCCGCCTTACCTTCCTCGATGTAAATGTATGGCATACTCATAACTATTTTTCTTTAATAGGTTCGTTACTTTGCTTCAAGTTGCTCAACAGGAGCTTGTGGATGTCGGTCAGCGTACCTTCCATTCCTGATACCTTGTTTTCCAGAAACGTCAGTCTCTTGTCCTTTTCCCGTTCTTTCGCAAGGTTCGGGTCAAGGATGTCGTAGAAACTTTCATATACCGGAAGCAATGATTCGTGGTGCGGTGCGCTATCGACAATCTGCTGACTGGTGCGGTGAAGGTTCTTCACTTCGTTCAGCATCATTTCGGGGTTGTCCGACAACACTGTACCATCGGCACAAGTTACGATTTCACCCAATGCGGGCATTTCCTTGTATGTGGTATTTTCTCCGCCCAGACTTACCTGAATATCCACCACAGACGCTTGTGAGAAGATGTTCTGCGGATTTTGGTTGGTAGGCGCATAGGGGTTGCTTACCGACAATACTTGTGCCTTTGTCAATGTTGGACTTTCCCCTTTCCTTAATATATATAGGATTGAACCTTGTCTTACTCCTTGAAACATAAAAATCTGCTATTGATGATTAATACTATGCGGTATATGGCGCCAACAGCTGCAAGCGGTTGTTTCTCTGATCATAGAAGAAATGATAGATGCCCGTTCCAGTGATGTCGGCTACCGTTACCGGTTCATTGTTGATTCCTACTACAGGGGTCGGGTTTCCTCCTTCGCTTGTAAAGACGATTGGGAGCGTGCCCGTCGTCCCCTCTGGAATGGCTTGAGCCAGGTCGGCATACAGTCCACCGAAATACGGGAGTCCAAAGTTCGGCCTGTTACGGAATACGAACTGAACATCGGTTGTGGTGACTGTTACCGAAAGGCTGCGCAATGCTACGGGATTAGTTGTATTGCCCATATTCCCCTCCTTTTCTTAGAAGAATGAACCGTTGTTACCGTTGAAACCAAAAGGGAATGCAAAGCCTCCTGCGCACGTGAACGGAGCATAATTAACGTTTACACCACGGTTGATAGGGATGTAATCGGGCTGCGCTGTAATTACTTCCGTTTTTGGCAATCGGCACTTGATTCCATCCACATCGCTTTGCAAGTTTTGCAAGCCAGCTGTCAAAGGATTGATAGCGTTACCCAACATCGCTGCAAAGGTCTGTGTCTGCTGATAGTTGTTGATGGCTGTTGCTTGCTCGGCAATGCGACGGTCACGTTCGGTGATTTCACGCTGCATTTCACGCATTTCGGCATTACGCTGACCTGCCAAAATGGCTTCGGTTGAAGCGGCAATGGCCTTTTCGATGGCGCAGGTTTGCTTGGCTGTCTCGAAACCGATGCTGGAGAAACCTTGTGCCATGATGGTTTTGAGGTCGCAGCAACAAGAAGCGATTTGGCTTGTGAGGGCGTTGTTTCCCTGCAATATAGCCATAATAATCTGGTTTGTGTTCTGGCCCATCTGATTGCCCAAGCCACAAATGCTGTTGGCCACTTGGTTGATACCTGCCAAGATTTGGTCGGTAGAACAGTTTACCGCTTGTGCGAGCTGACTGATGTCCACTCCATTTCGGTTCAAAGTCTGCATCAACAAGTCTGTTTCTGCATTACGGTTGTTGTTACCACCGCCAAACAGTCCGTTTCCGTTACCGTTACCAAAGAGTGATGCTACAATAATTAAGGCAATGATGTCGCCCAAACCATTGTTGCCAAGTAATCCTCCACGGTTGTTTGCATTGTTAATCAACCCCATTACGGTACCAGTGTCGATTCCTTGCTTTTGCAACAAGGCAGGAAGCATTGCGGTAAGATTGGCATCCTGGCCTCCTACAAGAATAGTTTTTGATTCGCTCATAAGAAATAATTTTAATGGTTAATACTATTTGCCTATTGGCACTGCAAATAACCTTTAAAGAGCGTTGCTTGAAAAATTATCCGTTGCCAGTTCGTTGCGAATTTGTTGCAGGTCGGAATGAAATGACCATTTCTTTATACGGAACCTTGCGGAGTTCTTTAATTTGTTTACTCCCTGCCTCGTGAGGCCTGTAATAATAGAGATTTCCTTGTCGGACAATCCTTTTTCTGAAAGCAGAAGGATGAGGATGGTGCGTGCATCTACTGCTTCTTCCCGGTTGGTGTGAAGAAAGTCTTTCTGCCCTGTGACTTGGCGCACGGTGCATAATACCCGATTATAGAATTGTATAATTTCGTTGTTCATAAACAAAAACCGATAGACAATTGTTAAGCTATTCAAAGCCGTGCAACTGCCTATCGGGGTGTCTTCTTAATCGGGTGGAGATTTGTTTGTGCGGCTTTTTTATTGCCGCTCTACATTCATTGATATGACAAAACTTTCTACATCTAAACGGAACCTTATTCTTTTCTTGTTCTCCTTATCAACCACCCAATGAGACGATATACAATGTAAGATATTACTATTCCTAACAACCATCCGCCAAATTCCATTTTCTGTTTTTGCCACCAAGTGAGCTTTTTTTCGACCTGCAACGGGATGCAAATAGTGTCGTTGCGTTCAATAAAAGCAGTATCTTCCTTGACTATATATTTATAGATATACTTATATTTCCACTGAAAGACGGTATCCCCCTTTTCCTTCGTGTAAATGGAATCATGTATAAAGATGCTGTCCTTCTGTAACTTGGCGATGAAAATACTATCGTATCTTATTGATTCGACTGGGATGTATTCTGTTCGACACGATGCGAGCATATATATAATGAATACAAAAAGACTGATTGTAAAGCTGTTATTCTTCATACTTCAATGAATTTATTCTGTTTATCCATCCGTTGTAAAATTTCATATTGGTGGGTCTTTTTTCGCAAATCCGCTCGATATAGCCGATTCGTTTCCGCTTTATTCTACCGAATAAAGGAAGAGGGCTGTGAGAGTTGATGGCAGACAAGGTGATATTTCCTATGATACCATCGTCTTTCAATCCCAACTCCTTCTGAATTTCCTTAATTGCAGTAACCGTTCCACTGTTCCAAGCCCAATCGACTATCGCATTCGCCACACTCTGACTTTCGATGAAATCAGCTTTGCACACATCCCAATACATTTGCTTTAATATCTCCGTGAACTCTTCATCGGTCAATCTACGCAAATCCCCAATGGACGGAATAGGCTTGCCAATTGTCCTACAATAGCTCTTGTAGGTCTTGAAAGTTACACCCTTGTTTGTCGCTCCGCCCAAATCATTAGGGTCGTTACAAAAGCCTCCTTCCCATCTAAGAATAAATGGTATAAGTTTATTTACATCTGCCATCTTCTTTCTCTATTATTTCTTCAATATCCTTTTTAGCAACTTCGAATTTCTTTCCAAATACTACCGCAATAAGTTTTGCCAGATTTATTTCGTACCCTTTCGGTTTCAGAATATTGCTCATTATGGAAGAAAACTCGATAAAGCACACGGCAAGGCAAGCCCATTTGTCAATCGTTCCTCCTCCATGTGCGGCCACGTCTATCACGGCCACCATGATGACAAACATAAAATAGCTTACCATCTTCCCCATGGTTCTACGACAAGCGGAGCTGAAACGAACTTCTTCACTCATCATTAGGCTCTTACGAATTCCTACCACTAAATCGCACAATATAACGAAGAATGTTACAATCATCCATGGCAGCATGTGACCGATACTTTCGTTCAGGAAAGCGGCAAGGATAGCCGAATATCCTCCTTCTGTTGCGGTATTCATTATTGACTTTTCCATTTCTTATGCTCTCATTAACATGTTTTGAGCCGCCTGTACGCTTTCGGGGTTCGCTCCAATCTGTTGCTGCATCTGTTCGGAAAGAATCTCATCGGGTACTTGTCCGTTTCTGACTTGCTGCTGACGTTCTTCGATGTCTTGAAGCAGCTTGTCCGCAAATGGGAAATCGCCATATCTCAAAAGGTCCTGCACGGTAATGAGACCGTTGCTTCCAGCCCACAACTCTTTCAACCAATCGTTTGTCATCATTCTATATACCGGAGAAGCGGCCGATTCACGGATGGAAACAAAGTATTCCACATCTCTTGCTTTGATGGCATCGTATTGTGTGATGTCGCTGGAATTGGTAGAAGTTGAAATATAACGTCCGTCCTCGTAATATTGCTGCATAATCTTGACTTTCTTTTTGGCCAGTTCTTCCGTAAATGAAGTAAACATCTTCAAGATAGGTGCCAGGGCTGTAGTTGCGTTCTGTGATTCCATGCTGTAACGTGCTGCTGATGTTCCGGCTGACGGAGCCTTGCCTTGCAATGCGCCTTGTACCGATGAAATTCTGTCAATCAGACCCAATTGAAGCTGTAACATTTCATTGATGCCAATATTGGTACTGTTGTGGTGAAAAACTTCCGGCTTCAGGTTGCTACCTGTTTTAGGCTGGTAGATAATCAAACCATCTACGGAAGTCCATTTCTCTGCAAATTCTTCCGGTGTCATGTCGTCGGGTATGCAGTCTTCGGGAACAAGTGTAACACCTTTTGCCGATGTTCGAAGGATAAAGTCATTCAAAGTAATCAAGCGGTTGATATATCGCTGTTGGTCGATGAATGTACTTGTAAAACTATGAACTTCGCCATTGACAAAAGGGTACAGCTTGATTGTGTAAGGGTGTGATTTATGTTCGTAAGGTGTTTCGCCCTCCAATAGGACGTGACCGGAAGGAGTGAGGAAACTGTAATACCAGTAATTATCTACAAACTTTTCTGTTTCGATAAGTGGTATTTCCTCGGCAGGTATATTGTATTGCACACCCATTTGTAGGCGACGCTGATTTTCAGCATCCACGTCCTTAATTTGATTCAATTCTATCTTGTAACGTTCCCCACTATTGGTGTCCCAACAGCGGTAACGCATCTTGATTTCTTTTGTCCAGATTTCGAACACGCGGTATTCGTGACGGTTCGGTGAGTTGTAAAAGCTTAGGTTGTGCAGCTTGTGGCGTTCGTTAAGCTGAGTATATGACGGTTCAGTTGGATGGGAAACACGATTGCCATCCACACCAAAATAGAATTGTTTGAGGTCTTCTACGGTGATTCCTGTCTTTGCATTAACAAAACTTGCCACCAAGTCGTTATGGTCAAGGTCGTGAATCTGCCCAATCATACGAATATCCGTATGTCGTGGGTCTGAACCGCCTTCCCAAGCCATGTAATATGGATTGACGCTATCGGTATATTCATCAAGGATGTCATCACGAAACTCGTATGTTTCGCGTGTGATGGCTGCTCCAGAAATCAAGAATTCCTTGAATGTATTCAAGAGTAAATCGGACATCTTGTTTATTTGCCAGTTGCACTGCAAGGCGGTAGTCATCATATTGCTTATTAGCTGGTCTTCACGATTTCGTGCAAAACAAACCGGTTCCGTATCTTGCTTGGCATAGATACCTGTAACGGATGTAACGAGCGAACTCATTACATTATTGACCAAAGGGATGTTTCCGTTTGATTGTATATAGTTCTTTTCTGTGATATAACGTCCTTTGTATAATATCTGGTCACTCCATTGGTCGCCATAGACGTAACGAAGGGAGCGGTCGCGTTCTTCACGGAACTTTGAAAAGTTCTCCCATGCGGTGTAAAACCTTTCAAGGAGCGGTATATTTACCTTCTTCCCGTAGGTATTCCATCGCTTCTGTACGCTATCCATTATATGCTTTTCGGATGTGACTTTGCTTTTCCGGAATAGTTTTTCCATTGTTTCTTTCTTTTTGTGCAAAAGAAAACAGGATAAGAAGATAAGGTTTCTATAATTACACGGTTCAATGTAATTATAGAAACTGAATTCAAGGTTACTTCATTACTTTGGGTGTATAAAAAGAACATTATGGAGA
>JAEIGA010001754.1_pt1 | contig 34359 bp, 21 predicted proteins | sample 9270691 | NCBI WGS metagenome assembly JAEIGA01 (sample SAMN17057246, study PRJNA624740) | gut metagenome | biome: biome; isolation source: fecal sample | host: Bos grunniens | place: China: Xizang | collected 2019
CAGCGTCGTGTACAGCGTCTACGATGTCGCGTATACGGCTCTCGAATACACCGTGTGTAGAGGGGTATGTTACCATCAAGCCGCAGAGCTCTGATGCGTGCTCCTCGGCCTTCTTCTTCAAATCCTCAACGTCGATGTTACCATTCTCGTCGCACGCCACGATGACGATCTTCATGCCCGCCATAGCAGCAGATGCGGGGTTAGTGCCGTGTGCTGAAGATGGGATGAGGATGATGTTACGGTAGCCCTGACCGCGGCTCTGGTGGTATGCACGAATCATAAGGAGACCTGCGTACTCACCTGCAGCACCCGAGTTGGGCTGCAAGGTACAACCTGCGAAGCCAGTGATAGTTGCGAGGTAGCCCTCGAGGTTCGAGATAAGCTCGCGGTAGCCCTCAGTCTGGTCTGCGGGAGCAAATGGGTGAATGTTCTGGAAGCCAGCGAGTGAGAGTGGCTGCATGAGCTGCGCTGCGTTGAGCTTCATGGTACATGAGCCGAGCGAAATCATAGAGTTCATCAACGAAATGTCGCGCAACTCGAGACGCTTGATATAGCGCATCATCTCGGTCTCTGTGCGGTAAGAGTTAAATACCTTCTCGGTGAAGAAGTCGCTCTCGCGCACCACTTCAGATGCGATAGCGGGCTCCGCACGCTTTATTGTCTTTGCCTTCTTGCCGCGTGCCTCAGCGAAGATGTCGACAATAGCCTGCAACTCAGCGTCTGTTGTTACCTCGTCGAATGACATGCGTACGCACTCGTCTGTGGGGTAGAAGAGGTTGATCTCGCGTGCAAGGGCGATGTCCTGGATAACCGAAGCCTCTGCCTCTACCTCGAGGGTGTCGAACAGGCTCTTTGTGCGTACAACGTAGCCCAAAGCCTCCAAAGCCTCCTTAACGGTTACGGCTGCAGTGTGAGCATTGAGTGCAGCACGCTGAAGACCCTCCTTACCATTATATATACAGTAGAAACCTACCATTGAAGCCATCAACGCCTGTGCAGTACAGATGTTCGATGTAGCCTTCTCGCGCTTGATGTGCTGCTCACGCATCTGGAGTGACATGCGGAGAGCCTTGTTGCCAAGACGGTCGATAGATACGCCGATGATACGGCCAGGCATCTGGCGCTTGTAAGCGTCGCGTGTAGCCATGTAACCAGCGCTTGGACCACCCATACCCATAGGGCAACCGAGGCGCTGTGTAGTACCTACGGCGATGTCTGCGCCCCACTCTGCTGGAGACTTCAAGAGTGCCAATGAGAGGAGGTCCGCTACGGCAGTAACTGTGATGCCTGCCTCGTGAGCCTTAGCTGTGAAGGCTGCGTAGTCGCGCACCTCACCATTTGCAGCGGGATACTGCAAAATAGCACCAAACTCCTTGCCTGTGAACTCGTACGAAGCGAAGTCATCACGGATAATCTCGATGCCGAATGGCTCAGAGCGTGTGAGCAATACGTCGAGCGTGTGTGGGAAGATGTTCTCGTCAACGAAGATCTGGTTGCGACCCTGCTTAACGGCCTCGCGTGAGCGCAATGCGTACATCATGAGCATAGCCTCGGCAGTTGCTGTAGCCTCGTCCAGAAGTGAACAGTTTGCCACCTCCATGCCTGTGAGCGAGAGGATAGCGGTCTGGTAGTTGAGCAAAGCCTCCAAACGACCCTGAGAAATCTCAGCCTGGTAGGGAGTGTATGATGTGTACCATGCTGGGTTCTCGAAGACGTTGCGTGTAACCACTGCGGGAACAGCGTTGGGGTAGTAACCCATACCGATGAATGAGCGGAAGGTGCGGTTCTTTGCCGCAAGCTCACCGATGTGTGCTGCATACTCATACTCGCTCATTGCTGCGGGAAGGTCGAGATCCTTCTTAAGACGGATATTCTGTGGGATTACCTGCTGCAATAGCTCCTCAACTGAAGCAACGCCAATTGTTGCGAGCATCTCGCGAAGGTCATCCTTAGTGTTAAGACCGATGTGACGGTCAACAAAGCTGTCAAAGGTTTTCATTTTGGTTGAAAAATTTTATTGTTGTTTTTTGGTTTAATACTTAAATGAACTACCACCGATAAACTCCCTGAGGAGCGAGGTGGGTGGTATTTCGTCGGGCTCGATAGGTACGAAGTTGTCAAGGAATTTAAGCATGCGCTTGGCCTCGGCATACTCGGGTGCGGTGTCGGGTACCTCGCGCAACACAGGCTCGGCGATGGCGCGGAGCACCGAAATCTCGTAGAAGAGTGACGAGTTGAACATCACATTGGCATTCTCCTGATAGGGGAATATGTGCTTCTCCTCGCCGCGGCGCACTGATGGCCACATCTGCAGTGTGCGCAGTGCGTTGTTGCCGCGTGTGGCATGGTCGCGGATGGTGCGGCGCAGCATACGATTGTCCGAGGTGGGTATGCGCGAGAAGTTGTCCATAGCCACCGATGTGAAGCACGAGATGTAGATCTTGAACTTGCTGCCATCTGCTATGCCTGGGGTGAGGCGTGGGTTGAGGGCGTGGATACCCTCCAAAATAAGTATCGAGCGATCGGTGAGCTTGAGTGGGTTTTCGTGCCACTGTCGCTTACCCGATATAAAGTCGTAGCGTGGTATCTCAACGCTCTCGCCCGCAGCAAGGCGCTGCAAGTGGTCGTTGAGTGTCGCAAGGTCGATAGCCTCCAATGCCTCGAAGTCGGGCTTGCCATCCTCATCCAGCGGGGTCTTGTCGCGGTCTACGAAGTAGTCGTCCAAGGCGATAAGCACGGGGTCGAGACCCAACACGCGCAACTGCACACCGAGGCGCTTCGAGAAGGTGGTCTTGCCACTCGACGAGGGACCCGAGATGAGTGCCATGCGCACACCACGCTCGGCATTTGCCTCGGCAATGGCGCGTGCTATGTTTGCAATCTTGTTCTCGTGGAAGGCTTCGGCAATCTTTATAAGCTCCGAAGCGTCGCCCTCCATCACGCGGCGGTTGAGCTCTCCCACCGTAGGCACACCCATGATGTCTATCCACTGCTGATACTCATGGAAGATGTCAAACATCTTGTCGAGGTGGATATTTGTTGTTACCTGCTCGGGGTTGCTGCGCTCGGGAAGAGCAACGTAGAAGCCGTTATAGTAGGGCGCTATGTCGAAGTGACGCACATAGCCCGATGAGGGTGCCAAGGCGCCGTAGAAGTAACCAGGCATATCGCCGAGGTAGTTTACCGTGCGATAGAGGTGTGGTCGTGTCTCAACAAGGTCGAGGCGGTCATCGAAACCATAGCGTGCATACTCCGCTGCCACCTCTTCGGAGAGACGCTTGCGGCGTATGATGGGCAGGTCGCGCTCTACGATATCCGTCATGCGAGCCTTCATGAGCTGTAACTCCTCGGCCGTGGGTACAACGCCATTCTCGAACTGGGCATAGAAGCCGCTGCCGAGGGTGTGGCGAATGCGGAGCTTGCGCTCGGGGAATAGCTCCGTGGCAGCCATTTGCATCACAAAGGATATGGTGCGCTGATATGTGCGATAGCCCTCATAGTGGCGCACGTCGAGGAACTCCACGGTCACGGGCTTGAAGATACGATGACTAAGCTCCTTGTAGCGGTTGTTGACGCGTGCGACAAGGATTGGATATGGACGGTCAAAGTTGACAATGTCAAGCACCTCTGCAAGCGATGTGCCTATTGCAACATCTATCTGAACGCCACTGTTGACAAGGCGAAGTGTGATTGTCTCCCTCATTTTCTACCTCTTTTTAATTAATTCGAGGGTAAAGATAGTAATTTTTTATAACTTTGTAGCAACAAAACGAAACAACTTATGCAAAAAAATCTATTTTTAATATCATTTGCACTTCTCGCTATGGTGTCGTGTGTGCAGCAGGAGAGTAAGCAGGAGAGCCATGTATATATCATCTCGACAAACGATATGCACGCCAATATTGAGGTCATGCCACGTCTCGCCACGCTCGTGAAGGAGTTTGAGACTCAGGGTGAGGTGCTTCTCGTGGATTCGGGTGACAGGGTTACGGGTAATGCCTATGTCGATGACGATGCCGAGCCCGGTATCCCCATGGTGAAACTTATGAATGAGGTGGGCTACGATGTAGTCACGCTTGGTAATCATGAGTTTGACAAGGGACGTGACGCGCTCTATGCTATGGTCGATGCAGCGGAGTTCGAGTGGGTATGCGCGAATATGTCCGATACGCTGGGCGAGGGTCTGAAACCCTACACAACGATGACGGTTGAAGGAGTGGATATTGCCTTTGTAGGTGCGGTAGCCACCGATTTCAATGGCCGACCTATGGGTGGCGATGCCTCTTATGTGGGATTTGACTTTACGGATGATGTTACAACATCGTTTGAGATAAGCCGCAGCGTCGCTTCGGAGGCTGATTTTGTGGTGCTCCTTTCGCACATGGGCTACGATATGGATTGTCGTCTTGCCGAGATGTCGCCATGCTATGATTGGATTGCAGGAGGCCATAGCCACGATGTGGTCAATGAGCCAATAAATAGTGTCCATATTAGCCAGAATCGCAAGGATATACGCTACGTTACGGTTGCTGATATCACAGTTGTTGATGGTGCGATTAAGGATGTTGACTATACACAGATTGAGACTGTAACATACGCTGAAAACGAGGTTGTTAGAGCGATGGTCGAGGATATTAAGGCTCGCGATTTGAGGCTCAATGCTGTGGAGGCTCGTGCCAATGCCCATGCCACAAAAGATGGTATTGCAAACTTCACCTGCGATGCTCTTTTGAACTACCCCTATGAGGATGGTTTTGTACCCGAGATAGTCTTCTATCACTACGGCGGTGTGCGCCTTTCGGAGCTTAATGAGGGTGATATCAAGCATGTCGATATACTCAATAACGACCCATTTATTTCGACTATATACGTAGGCGAGATGAGCCTTGATGAGATACGTCGTTTCATCCTCGAAAAGTACAATAATGGCACTTCCGAAAAGCCTGATAAGGAGTCGCACTATGCCTACTTCCGTTCGAACATCCCCTACGAGATTGTGCTTGGTGCAGAGCCCGAAGGTTGCCCCGATGCACTCGATATTCGCTTCGACCTTGAGCCTCGCACCTATCGTGTTGCGATGTGTAACTATATCGCTGAAAACTACCTCGATAAGGAGGTCTTGGCGCGCTGCTTGAAGGAGGTGGATGCCACTGTTCGTGAGGCTATGTTGCGTGAGATTCGCTCCTATGGCGAGGCGGGCTTTACACCCGACAATAATGTATATCAGGTTGAAGTAAAGGAGTAGCGACTATGTTGGAGACTACATTTCAGCGCGAACTTATTGAGGCGGGATGCGACGAGGCGGGACGTGGTTGTCTCGCAGGCTCGGTGTTTGCTGCGGCGGTGATACTGCCTCCCGATTTTCATCATCCGCTGCTCAACGACTCGAAGCAGATGACCGAGCGCAGACGTAACCAGCTGCGCGAGATCATCGAGCGTGAGGCCCTTGCTTGGCATGTCGCAGAGGTGACTGCCGAGCGCATCGACCAGATAAACATCCTCCATGCCTCAATCGAGGGTATGAACATAGCACTCAAGGCGTTAAGCACTACACCCGAGTACATTGTTATAGATGGCAATCGCTTCCATACAGACCTTGCAACACCTTGGCGTACAATCGTTAAGGGCGATGGCAAATATGCCAACATTGCTGCTGCATCAGTGCTTGCCAAGACCCATCGCGACGAGTATATGATGCGCATTGCCGAGGAGTATCCCATGTATGGCTGGGCAAAAAACAAGGGCTACCCCACGCGTGAGCATAGGATAGCCGTAAGGGAGTATGGGCTCTCGCCCTATCATCGAAAGACGTTCAATATATCACCCGAGCAGCTGGAGCTATTCTAAAAGTTGCCTAACAAGGCTACTTTGGCGTTGCACTCATTCACAAGATCATAATTTGCAATTCAGTAAACTGCGTTTTGCGAATTTCGTGCGCTTAAAACTAGTTCTTGATGTACAACCTTTGTGGGTTAGGATAGTTGCCTGGATAATTATTTACGTCGCTTTGACTCCTTGCGGGGAGTAAGCTTGGGTAGCACCACAACGCTGCGGGCCTCTTCTCGACCATCTTCGGTGGTAACAACCTCAAAATCCACACGCCAATTATGCTTCAGCGTGCGGTAACCATCGGTCATAATGGCGGTGTAGTGGACATAGACATCTATTCCATCCTCGGTGGTGATGAAGCCGTAGCCACGCTTATCGTCGAACCATTTTACGAGCCCTGTCATAATAGCCGTTGTTTAGTTTGCCAGTTCAAAGTTACTAATTTTATTGCATCAGTCAATACTATTGCAGCAAAAAAATGCGTTTAATTTGTAGATTAGCAAAAAATACCATATATTTGTGCAACGTTGTTAATCGAAAACAATAAAAAAACAGAATATTATGAAAGCAAAGTGGAAGATAGCATTGTTGGCATTGTTAGGTCTCTCTACTGCTGCGTGCTGCGGCACAAAGAAGGCAAAGAAGAGTGAGGACCCAAAGCCTGCAGAGATGGAGGATCAGATGGAGGATCCACGAGTTATGCTTATGTATGGTGTGCCATTCCCCGATGGTGAGGTTGTTCGTCCAATTGAGGAGGTTAAGGAGGTCGATGCTACGACTGATGCTGCAGTTCATCCTGACGGAGGTGTTGTGGAGCCATTGTCAGATGAGGAGGCTCAGAAGCTTATCGAGGCTGTAAAGGCTGAGGAGGCTGCAAAGGCTGCCCAGAAGGAGTAACCCATTGCTGATGTAAAGTATAAACCTTTTACACGTGAAAGGAAAACGATTAGGCATCCGCAAGCACCTGGGTCTCAAACTCTTTAAGGGACTATACGATGGTGTTGTGGAGCGCCACGAGTTGCGTACACTCTTTTGGGAGTGTACGCTTCGTTGTAATTTGAAGTGCCGCCATTGTGGTAGCGACTGCCGCACGGATGTCGCAGAGAGGGATATGCCCCTGGCCGACTTTCTGAAGGTGCTGGACGAGGAGGTTACGCCCAATGTTGACCCCATGAAGGTGCTTATCATCTTCTCGGGAGGCGAGGTATTGGTGCGTAAGGATCTTGAGGAGGCAGGACGTGAAGTAACCAAGCGTGGCTATATGTGGGGCATGGTGACAAATGGCATGAGCCTCACACGTGAGCGTCTGCGTGGTCTTGTCAATGCGGGACTAAGCTCCGTGTCGGTTAGTTTCGATGGCTTTGAGGATGAGCACAACTACATACGTCAAAATCCAGAGAGTTTTGCGCGTGCCCGTCAGGCGATAGCCAACATACGAGAGATAAAGGGGTTAACCTACGACGTAATCACTTGTGCTACCCCCGCAATGATGTCTCGCCTTGATGAGTGGAAGGAGTTTCTTATCTCGGAGGGTATTACTCATTGGCGTATCTTCTCGGTCTTTCCCGCAGGACGTGCCAAGCGCGATGAGACGCTGCACCTGAATCCTGAGCAGTTCCGTGCGCTTATGGAGTTTATCCGCACAACCCGCAAGGAGGGACGTATCAAGCTAAATTATGCATGTGAGGGCTTCCTCGGAGGTTACGAGACAGAGGTGCGTGATCACTTCTACATGTGTACGGCCGGTGTTACCGTAGCATCTATACGTGTCAATGGTGACATCTCGGGATGCACCAGCGTGCGTGCCAACTATACTCAGGGCAATATATATAAGGATAGGTTCTGGGATGTATGGCAGAATAGGTTTGCGCCCTTCCGCAATCGTGAGTGGGCAAAGAGTGATGAGTGTGCCGACTGCAAGGTCTGGGAGTTCTGCCGAGGCGGAGGTATGCATCTCCGCGATGATAGCGGTAAGTTGATGTATTGTCACTATAATATGTTGAAGTAGGGATTGCATCCAATCCCTACTTTTTTGTGCTATCTTATCGTTACACAGCGGTTTACGATGGGCGTATCAGGTGTGGTGAACGCCGCTTCGGTATCACCTACCCAGTTGGTAGTTATGCGCTCCTCCGATATACCGTTTTCCATCAGGTACTGCGTTACACACTCGGCTCGCTGCATCGAGAGTTGCTCATTGCGTGCGCTGCTGCCCGTCTCCTTGTCAGCATATCCCGTAACTACGATAGGGGTGTTGCGACACTCCATATTCGAAATGAAGCTGTCGAGTGATGCGCGGCCATAGTCTGTGAGCGTTGCCTCGCCGATGGTGAAGAAGACAACGTTCTCGCATGTTGAGTCACATGTTGCTTTTTGCTCCATCTTTGATTCATTGCTCTTCATTACGGCTATATCGTTCGTCAGCTTGCTATTGTCAGCCTCCAGGGTCTTGATGTCGTTGGCAGCGACAATCAGAGCCTCGTCCAGCGCTATAATCTCCTGCTCAAGTCCTACAATAGCAGCTATGTAGCCATCAACGACCACCTGTGGGTATGCTGGAGTCCACACTCGTTGGTTGAAGCGGTATGCCACGCCAACCGTAGCAGATAGCGATATAGCATAGGTGTTGCCACTCGTAATCTCTGCGGGGAGTGACCTTTCGCGGAATATCCATGTGCGCAGGTCAAGCTCTATGTCCCACTGTGGAGTTATGTGAAACTTATTCAAGAGACCCGAGGTGAAGGCATATTCACCGTTGTAGTCGCCCGCAGATTTATCTGTCCACGACATGGCTGTGTAGCCAAAGCCCATGTACGACACTGCGCTGTATATGCGATCGGGTTTATAGCCTCCAATCCAGTTTGACATGTTGATAAGTATGTCGCCATGCACATAGAGGTAGGGTGTTTTGAAAATTTTATTGCCATACTTGGGTTGGTCGAAAGAGTAGTTCTGGAACTCTCCGCCATCCACACGCAGACGCATACCCAGAACGGGTACTATCCACTTCGTAGCCGAGATATTGGCGTTCCAGCCCACGCGGTCGAAGAACTTTCCTGGCTCGTCGTTCATATTCCTGGATAGCTGTAACATTGATGCTCCGCCACCTGCGGCAATCTCCCAGTTATCCCAAAATCTATTAGTCTCGTAGCCGCTCCATGCACGAGGTCTTTCCCACTCTTGCGCCCAGGCTACAGTTGCCATCATTGTGGCAATCAACAGAGAAAGTAAAACTTTTTTCATAGTACATTTGCATTAAATTTAAGTGCAAATGTTCCTAAACATATATTATGCCACTCTCTAAACAAAGAGTCCCAGCGATTTGCTTCGCCGGGACTCTACATATAGATATGTTTGCTTGTTAGTTACACTTTGAATAGCCACATGCCATACATGTCAAGCAACCATTCTGGTAAGCCATGTGCTCCTGACCGCACTGTGGGCAACGACCTTTACCGCGGGTACCATCCTTGATGTACTGCTTCAACGCACGCTCAACACCATTCTTCCATGTGTTGATGGTCTCAGAGTCGAGGTGCAAGCCGTCAACGAGCTGAACAACCTTGTCGATAGGCATGCCGTAGCGCAATACGCCAGAGATAAGCTTCGCGTAGTTCCAGAACTCCTCGTCGAAGAGTCGTGAGATACCACCGATGGTGTTGATATATCCGTAGCGGTCCTGATACTGGAAGTCGTAACGCTTTGAGCCGTTAGACTCAGTAACCTTGAGGATGTGACCATGAGTGATGGTCTTGGGGATGTACATAGCATCCTCCTCAATCTTACCTGTAAAGATCTCGTATGGACGGTCATCCTGCTTACCTACGAAGGCAATCCAGTCCTCCTTGCCGTTCTTGAAACGAACGATATCCGCAGGGATAGACTCTGGTCGGCGCATGCTGTTGCCATCAGAGCAAGACTTCTTCTTGTTGTCCTTAGACTTAAGGTCGAGCAATACACCATCTCGGCAGCCGTCACGATAAACGGTGATACCCTTACAGCCGCTCTCCCATGCCGTGCGATATACATCAGCCACAAGCTCCTCGGTAACCTCGTTTGGAAGGTTCACGGTAACTGAGATAGAGTGGTCCACCCACTTCTGGATAGCGCCCTGCATCTTAACCTTTGCCACCCAGTCGATATCGTTGGCTGTAGCCTTGTAGTATGGTGATGCCTTGAGCCACTCGTCGAGCTCCTCCTCGCTGATGCTCTGGAGCTTGCTTGTGTCGTAGCCGTTAATCTCGAGCCACTTTACAAACTGGTGGTGATATACGTAGTACTCGATGAACTTCTCGCCAGTCTCATCTACGAACGATGCAACCTGATCCTTGTCCGATGGGTTGATCTTACGACGACGCTTGTACACAGGACGGAACACAGGCTCGATACCTGATGTTGTCTGTGACATGAGCGATGTTGTACCTGTAGGTGCAATGGTGAGCATAGCAACGTTACGACGACCATGCTCCTTCATCATCTCGCGCAACTCGGGTGCTGCCTCGCAGATACGCTCGATCATTGGGTTGTCCTGCTCCTTCTCGAAGTTGTAAACGCCGAATGCACCACGCTCCTTAGCCATCATGGTTGATGCGCGATATGCCTCAACAGCAAGAGTCTTGTGAACGCTTACGGTGAAGTCGATAGCCTCGTCTGAGCCGTAGCGCAAGCCGAGTGCTGCCAACATATCGCCCTCGGCAGTGATGCCGAGACCTGTACGGCGACCCTTGAGTGCCATATCCTTGATCTTCTTCCAGAGCTCAAGCTCTACGCGACGTACATCGTCATCCTCGGGGTCTGATGCAATCTTGTTGATGATAAGCTCCACCTTCTCGAGCTCCAGGTCGATGATGTCATCCATAAGGCGCATAGCCATGGCAACATGCTGCTTGAAGAGGTCGAAGTTGAACTTTGCCTCCTTGGTAAATGGTGCGTCAACATAGCTCAAGAGGTTGAGGGCCAAGAGACGGCAGCTGTCGTAGGGGCACAATGGAATCTCACCACATGGGTTTGTAGATACGGTGCGGAAGCCCTCGTCGGCGTAGCAGTCGGGCACACTCTCGCGGATGATGGTATCCCAGAAGAGCACGCCTGGCTCTGCAGACTTCCATGCGTTGTGGATAATCTTTGCCCAGAGCTTCTTTGCGTCGATATCCTGAGTGACAAGTGGAGTATCGCTATTTACGGGGAACTGCTGACGGTATGACTCACCCGCCAATGCAGCACGCATAAAGTCGTCATCCACCTTGATAGATACGTTGGCACCAGTCACCTTGCCGGTGTCAACCTTTGCGTCGATAAAGCGCTCAGCATCGGGGTGCTTGATGAGCAACGATAGCATCAATGCACCACGACGACCATCCTGTGCCACCTCGCGTGTAGAGTTTGAGTAGCGCTCCATGAAGGGCACGATACCTGTTGAGGTAAGTGCTGAGTTCAATACGGGGCTGCCGGTAGGACGGATGTGTGAGAGGTCGTGACCTACGCCACCACGACGCTTCATAAGCTGCACCTGCTCCTCGTCCATACGGAAGATACCACCATATGAGTCAGCAGGATTCTTATGACCGATAACAAAACAGTTGGAGAGTGATGCCACCTGGAGGTTGTTACCAATACCTGTCATTGGGCCACCCTGAGGGATGACATAACGGAAGTGGTCGAGAAGCTCAAAAATCTGCTTCTCGCTCAATGGATTGGGGTAGTTGTTCTCGATGCGGGCAAGCTCACGTGCGATACGGTTGTGCATATCGCGTGGCGAGGTCTCGTAGATGTTGCCGAACGAGTCCTTCAGGGCGTACTTGCTCACCCATACCTGCGCGGCAAGTTCATCACCTGCAAAATACTCCTTTGATGCTGCTACTGCATCTTCGTATTTTACAGTGTTAATCTGTTCTTTGTTAGCGTTTTGAGTCATAGTGTATATTGTTATATTATTTTTCTCGTTCATTATGCTTTCATAGAGAAAGCGCACAAAGGTACTAAAAAGTGCGCAATTTGAACGTACAAAATTCGTGTTTTTTTATGTGATAGGGCCTATAATTGAGTCACTATTTTTCGACATCTTATCCACAAAAAATAAAAAGATGCGCTGTAGCTATCTACAACGCATCTTTTGCCTATTTGCAGTTGCGTTTTCCTAGTAGCAATCCATATCTGAATAGTGTCACTCCAATCAAGCCTGCGACAATGCCAACGGTGGCACCGAGGAGTATGTCCTGTGGAAAGTGGCATGCAAGATATATGCGCGAGTAGCATATAAGCATAGTTACGCATACCATCAATACGGTGAACCATTTTCGGCATACCACGACAGACGACAACAGGGCTATAGCAACAATTGTCGAGGTGTGACCCGATACGGTGCCGTAGAGGTTCTTGGTGTAGTAACCGTTTGTTGCGAAGTCGATACCCTCGGGGGTGTGCATAGGACGCAGGCGTGCAGGGAACGATGCCCACAAATCCTTGAGTGGACCCTGATGCTTGAAGATGCCGGCTGCGAGGTCGGCAATAAGGATAGCTGCGCCCAGAGCCACGAGAAATGCTATGATGCCACGCCACGAGTAGCGTCGCCATACCAAATATATAATAAGGGCGTAGAGTGGTATCCACACCGTCATGCCCGAGACCTTGGTCATTGTGTTGTCAAGCCATGCTGGGCCGTCGAAGTTGAGAAACTCGAAGAGGGCCCAGTCCCATGTTATATTATTCATGTTGATAGTCTGTGATTTTCAGGATTAATAATCGGCATACATCGGTAGTCCTGCTGCTACGCCAGTCTCGGCAACGAGCATCGCGCTACACTGCATGACAATCCATATTACAGCCACAATGAGCAACCACTGTCCCACAAATCCCGAGCGGGTAACCATGCGCTGAATTGTGCCGTTGAGACGCTTGGGCAGGTAGTGCATGATGTATCCGATGCACATGATGGCTATTGCCACGCCCGACTCTCCAATTGCGGGGAGAATGTCTGCTATTGAGAAATTTGTTGCTATGCGGTTAATCATGTCTATGCAGAGCGTGTAGTCCTCAATGCCCAACTTGGGAGCCTGTTGTGCCGAGGCAAAGAGCAACCAGCCGAAGGCGACGATATGTAGGGTTATAAGCGTAGCTCCGAAGCGTATGATAGGGTGCATCTCTGCGCCGGTCTTCTTTGCCCAGGGGATTATCTTGAGCCATATCTTGTGCAGGGCGAGTGCTAAGCCATGGAGCACGCCCCATGCCATGTAGCAGATGCTGACGCCATGCCACAAGCCTCCGAGTACCATTGTTAGGAAGAGGTTTATGTAGGTGCGCAGCGAGCCGCGGCGGTTACCGCCAAGGGCGATATAGAGGTAATCCTTAAGCCATGTCGAGAGGGATATGTGCCAGCGACGCCAGAACTCTGTAATGGTGGCCGATTTGTAGGGTGCATCGAAGTTGTCGGGTAGGCGGAAACCCATCATCAGCGCCACGCCAACGGCAATGTCGGAGTAACCCGAGAAGTCGCAGTATATCTGCATCGTGAAGGCGTAGATAGTGAGTAGTGCCACAACGCCACTATCGCCAAGCTCACCCTTGAAGGCTGGTGCAACAAATAGCGCACCGAGAGCCGAGGCCAGAACCGCATACTTCAATAAACCTCCCGCAATGAGCGTAACTGCACGTCCGAAGTCCTCGCGCGAGACGGTGTTGTCGCGTGCCTCAATCTGTGGAATGAAATCCTTGGCCTTGACTAAAGGACCGAGGAACATCTTGGGGAAGAAGGACAACAGAAAGAGATAGTCCATGAAGCGGTGCAGAGGCTTTATCGTGCCGCGAGATATATCGACAACATAGGCTATCGACTGGAAAACGAAGAAGGATACTCCCGCGGGAACAACCACACCCTCGAAGTTGAGCACACCATCCTTGTATATGTTTGCCAGAAGATCAACGAAGAAGCCCGTAGCCTTGAAATATACCAATATGGCTACATTGATCGTCACGCTTAGTGCTACCAGTCCGCGGGTACTCTTTATATGGTTGTTGCGATGGGCAATGCACCTTCCTATGATGTAGTCGCTAAGCGCTACAAACAACAACAGCAGGATATACAAACCCGAGAGTTTGTAGTAGAAGTATAGCGAAAAGAGTGTTACATACCATGTGCGAAGATTGGGACGACGCCTGATGATGATGTATCCAACCGAAAATGCAAGGAGGGCAAAGAGAAAAAAGCCTGTTGTGAGCGTAAGGGGTGAAGTGGGGTCATACTCCAAGAGCGACACCACACGCTGCCATACAGTCTCATCAAAATTTAGAAACTCCATCATTACTCCTCGCTAATTGCAATTTCGTCATCCGTTGCCATAACATCGCCCCACGATATAGAGTCGATGATTGGGCTGATGGCATTGATTTGGCTGTCAAGTCTTTCGCGTATCTCCTGCTCGCGTATCATACGCTGCATGTAGATGCGCTCCGCCTCGATGCGGGCAGTCTCCTCCTGCTCGAGGAGCAGGGTATAGACGCGCTGACATATAGCCTCGGTAAGGGCGTTGGCTATGCGCTTACCACCTGCATAGTTGATATGTGTGTAGTCCTTTGCTGCCCAACCGTTGGATACGAATGTGGGCATGCCTCCGAGGTGCTGCATCACGCGCGATGTGTTCCAGAAGGCAACCTTGCAACTATCTGCTGCGGCACGCTGGTACGATGTTAGCGCATCCACCGAACCGATAGGCTCGTAGGTGTTTGTCTCGGTGTTCTTCACCCAGCGGTCACTCACGCCCAGAACCAGAATTGCGGCATTGGGGAAGCATCGCTCGGCGTATGCTATCATGTCGCGCAGCTGGTCGCGATACTTGCTGTAGCCGCGCTGTCCCTTCTGCATGATATTCAGACCATACTGCAACACCACAAGGTCGTAGCCAAGCATCTCGTCTATCTGTCGGTTTACCGTAGCACTTGTGCCGAAGATTGCGTGTCCGTTGTTGCTGCGCACCGAGAAGTTGTCAACCGTAACGCCACCTGCACCCTCCAACGATGCTCCGTAGCACATCACGCTACCCTCAACCACGCGAAGGCGGATGTCATCAACGTGACCCTCGATAAATATCTCGCGAACGCGCTCATCGCCCGCAATCATAAACTCGTTGCGCAGCGTGTCGCTAAGGATAAGTTCCACACGGCTGGTGTCGCGGCTGATGAGGAGCAGGCGTGCTTGTGTGCACGAGTCAAGCGAGGCGTGTGATGTGGTCGCCTGCCAGCGTGTTGTAGCACCAGCCTGGCCCTCTGCCAGGTAGCCCGAAACAAAGAAACGCTCGCGCAGAGCCTCGGGAGCCTCCTTGGGCTTCATGACGCTGTATGTCTTCCAGTTCGCTGATGCGCGCTTGATGCTCTTACGAACAGTTGCAAAGGGTATATCTGCGGGGATAAAGCCTGCGCCACGACCACCGAAACGGCTCTGTAACTCCTCGCGCAGGTCGCACGTCACGATGTCGCCCTCGACGAAGGAGTCGCCCATAAATGCTATGCGCACATCCTCGCCATTTGCGAGCTTCGAGATGAAGTTGTCGAGACGTGTGGTGGCAAGGGTGTCGAAGTCCTCGAAGTCCTCAATATATTGGGAAGCGGGTATAATATCATTGCTATGCAGCTGCTGTCGGCGCTCTTTGTGTGCGTGCTCCACAATCCACTCGTAGCGCACGGGGATAGGCTCGGGGAGGGTGTCTATCTCGCATATTTGAGCCTCTACAACAGCGAGCTCCTCGTCCAGAAGTTCAAAGTCGGGAGCGTGAAACTCTTCTGCCGCCTGCTCCTCTGCGCGTAGCTCCGAGAGGATGTCTATGCGCACGAACTCCATGCCGAATAGGTTGAACGGTGGAATGAATCCCAGGCAGATGACGCCAAGGATGACAGCAAGTGTGAAGCCTGCAATGCGTATGTTCGCGTTAGAGTTTTTCATTGTATATCATTACTTTGTAATGAGGTAGTAGATGTACGCTACGTAGCATAAGAGAAATACTACACCCTCGAAACGTGTCATCTTGTCGCGACCGATGACGAGTGCCGAGATCATAACAAGGGTTGCTGCGGCTGCCGCAACATAGATGTCGATCATGGTCACATCGCCCATTGAGAGAGGTGTGATAGAACCGCAAACACCCAAGATAAGGAGTATGTTTGCAATGTTTGAGCCGAGTACGTTACCCAGCGCCAACGATGCACGACCCTTGAATATCGCCACGAGGCTCGACGCTAACTCAGGCAGCGAGGTGCCTCCCGCTACGAGTGTGATGGCGATTGTTGACTTGGGTACACCCCACGCAAGGGCAATTGCCGATGCGCTATCCACAAAGAGGTCGCCACCCCAGATAAGACCTCCCAATCCGAGGATAATCCACACGGGTATTCGCCATGCGGGCATGGGCTTTGTGCTCTCGGTGCCCGCGGAGGGTGTGGGAGTTAGTGGCTGATTCTTCTTCTCGGCGCGTATCATCAACACAATCATTGTGATGTAGCCCAGGAGCAGGAGCATTCCCTCGATGCGCGATATGTCGTTGTTGATAAGTGTTGTAGCCACGAGTGCCAGTGTCGCTGCTATGCAGATAGGTATGTCGCGACGGATATTGGCCTTTGTGAAGAGTATGGGCGAAAATACCGCACACACGCCGAGGATTGCCAGGATGTTAAAGATGTTGGAGCCCACAATATTACCGATAGCCATAGCGCTCTCGCCATTAAGTGCCGAGATGAAACTTACGGTAAGCTCGGGCATAGATGTACCCACGGCCACGATTGTAAGACCCACGATAAACTCTGGCACACGGAAGCGTGCTGCCAATGCCACCGAACCATCGGTGAGCCACATTGCACCAATGATGATTAGTGCAAGCGATGCTATAAGAATTAAATATTCCATATTTGTATCTGAAAAAATAATTGACAAAGGTATAAATATTTTTTAATTTATGGTTGTGTAGTGTTCAAAAATAGAAAAAAGAGAATTAAAACTTTTTGCTGCGTGCAAAGCGGTTCATTCACACAAAAATATATCAATAATAGAATAACATTTGCATATTGACTATAAAAATCATATCTTTGCTCAAGAAAAACATTTAAACCATGAGAAAACTTCAACTACTACTAACAGCAATCCTCCTCTGTACCCTCACTATGAGTGCGTGTACCGAGAGTGGAACACAGGATGAGGTAAATACCGAGATGGCAATTACCTTTGAGAATATCACGAATAACACCCTCGAGGTTGGGTACGAGGAGTGCGTCTATACATTGCCCTACACCATCGTCAACGGAATTACGGGTATCGACATCGTTGCCGAGACACGCGCCGAGTGGATTAGCGATGTCAAGGTGGCGAATGGCGAGCTTAGCTTCAAGGTTGCGCGCAACAATACACCCGATGTGCGCACTGGACGAATATCTGTCAAGTATCCCACTATGAGTGATATATCGATTACAGTGTCGCAGTTGCAGTTCGATGCCATAACCTTTGAAATGAGCATCACAGACTCTACATCAACAACCTGCACTACGCTGATCACACCCTCGAACGAAGACTATGCCTACATAGCCTACATGGCTGAGGTCGATTACTTCCTCACGGCGCAGATTACAACTGCCGAGGAACTCTTTATGGATGACTACAACTACTACATGGCTTTTGCCCAGCAGTGGGAGGCTCCGCTGCTCAAGGAGTTTTTCCTTATGAACTACATCGCATATCAGGGTGAGTACTCTATTGACTGGACAGGCATGATGCCCGGCAAGGAGTATGTGCTCTATGTCTATGCTATCGAGTTCAACGAGGCGAATAACGACTATTGGTTGGCATCACCCGTTACATATCAGCTGATTACGCTCCAGAGTGAGGCGCTTACAGAGGTCGATTTCGATGTGAATGTTGATATCAATGGACCTAACGCAACATATAGCATTACGCCTCAGAACTGGGAGGGTTACTACTATCTCACAATCTATGAGGAGGGTGACTACATGTATCGCAATACGCCCGCAGATGACGACTACTCGGAGCTCGTTTCAAGCGTATGGCTCGACATGATGAGCCAGCTTATGGCTTCGGGCTATGCCCCCGATCAGATTATCGGACTCATGTGTCTTCAGGGTCACGAGGAGTATAGCGAGCTGTTGAAGGGCGACACTAACTACGCTTTGGTAATCTATGCCGTAGATATGGTTGACGGCATGCCACAGGTTGTCTCAAAACCACAGGTTGTAAACTTCACAACCGAGGCTATCGGTGCTTCGGATATGACCCTCGATATCAAGGTTGAGAATAAGTATGTGCGCGTAGCCGATATCACCGTAACGCCCTCGACTAATGAGTATTACACCGTGGCTATCGTGCCTTTCAGTGAGGTACCCGAGAGTTCTAATGCTGAGATTATTGCATGGTTGAATGACAACTTCTCGATGGAAACATACCAGGGCGAGATTTTCAGCCACTTGAACACCTTGCAGCCCGAGACTTCGTACTCTATTCTCGCTTACGGCTACTATGGTGGCGTGGTTACTACAGACCTCTTCCGCTACGACTTCACAACAGATGCTGCGGGCGAGTGCGAGAATGGCGTTGTGCGCGTAGATTTTGATGGTCCATACAGCCTTGCGGAACTCGAGGCATACGACCCCGACTACTACTATAACTATGGTATGTTTGAGACCATGGGCTGGTATGCTATGTGGGCGGAGATTGTCACCGAGCAGCCCTCGCAGGATCTCTTCTACTGCATCTACAGCGCACAGGAATTCTCTGTGTATGGCGAAGATGCGATATTCGCAGACCTCGTGAGCTACCCATGTCAGACAACGCAGCTCCTTACGGGTGAGAACGATACGCTCTACGTTATGTGTGCTGTGGTCATGGACTACAAGGGTAACTACAGTGATATGTGGGTGTCGGAGCCCTTCATGTATAACTACAACAGCAACACCAAGCGTCCTATCGATGAGCTAATCTCAAAGATTCATGGCAATTAGGCTGCTTGTAGTGTAGTTCTTTAGGCGGGATGATAGTTATCATTCCGCTTTTTTTTGTGTGTTACAAAATGAAAAGTGGATTTTTTCTTGTTGTATGCTTTATGTTTTGCAATTTATTATTATATTTGCGACTTGAAGGAGTGTTTTTTTTGTAAAAATTTAAAGAACTACTACTTGAATCTTAGCTGGATGAGAATTGAATAAACAATAACACTAATTTATAAAACAAACTATGAGAACTATCAAGAATTTTATTTGGGCTTTGATGCCTGTGTTCTGTTTGGCACTCGCAGTTGGCTGTCATGAGACTCCTGAGGGTCCCGATGGTCCTAACGTGCCTAACAAGGACTCTGTGATTAAGTTGGGTAAGAGCTCAGTTACAGCAAGCCTTGCTGGTGGTACTTATCTTATTGAGTACACCATCGAGAATCCTCACCAGGGTGAGAAGATCACTGCTGAGGCAGCTGAGTCATGGGTTAAGAACTTCAACTATGGCATCACTGGTGCTCTTGGTTTCGAGGTTGAGGCTAACCCTACTGATGTAGAGCGAGAGTGTTTGGTAACTGTTAAGTATCGTTATGCTGAGGATGTTGTCTTCACAGTTAAGCAGGGTGCTGCAGTTAAGGCTGGCTTCGCTTTGGAGAACGTTACAGTTACTTACTTCGACTACACAGTTGATGTAATTCCCGAGAACAAGACTTTGCCCTTCATCGTGATGTCTGCATCTCCCGAGTATATCATCGCTTCAGGCTTCGAGACTGGCGAGGATTACTATGAGGATGACCTTGCATACTTCGCTTGGTTGGGTCAGTTCTACGGTATGTCTGCTGCACAGATCATGCAGGAGCGTGCTAAGGTAGGTGACCAGCGTGGTGTTACCGTTTCTAACGGTGCTTCAGGTGTGCCTTACACATTCTACTGCTACTACTTCGACTACGATTCAGGTTCTTTGCTCTCTGACGTGTCATTCTTCACTGTTGAGACTGCTAAGCCTGAGAAGAAGGAGGTAGATTTCGAGATGAGCTATGAGATCGTTGATGGTTGTTTGGCTGTTGCTGATGTAACTCCTATTGGCTACACTGGTGACTACTACTTCGATGTTCTTAATAGCATCCAGGTTCAGGACTACCTCGAGAATATGGAGTTCCTTAACAACGATCCATCTCGTGTTGTTGAGTACTGGTGGGCAAACGCTGTTCAGGAGATGATGAAGGATATGTCTGGTGCTGATATCATTGCTAACTTCACTTGCGTTGGTAACTACGCTGACGGCACTCCTAAGAGCCACTTCGAGTTCGAGCTCTTGGCTAACCACGACTACTACCTCTTCGCATTCGCTATGGAGGAGAACGGTCTCTGCTGCTCAACTCCTGAGGTTGTTAAGTTCACTACTGGTGATGTTGCAATGTCTGACAACGTGATTACTCCTGCTGTAAGCAAGCTCACTTCACGCACAGCTACATTCACATTCACTACTACTAACGATGACTACTACATCGCTGGTTGGGAGAAGGCATCTGACTGGGCTACTTATGGTAGCAACGACGCAGAGCGTCAGGAGTACCTCCTCTACAACATGAGCTATGAGCTCCTCAGTGGTAACGCTACTACAAACGTTATCAACCTCGAGCCTGAGACTGAGTATGTACTCTACGCATTCGGTTCACGTGGTGGTATCGCAACTACTTCACAGATCTTCACTCAGACATTCAAGACTAAGGGTACTAACGGTAGCGTATCTATCGAGCGTGTTGACCGTGGTTACTACGATGCTTCAGACTTCGCAAATTATCCAGGTTATGAGTACTTGTCTAACTACGCTGGTATGGCTATCTTCCCAATTGAGGTAGCATTCAGCGATGAGAACCATGGCGACTACTTCTTCGAGACTTACAACTGGACTGGTCGTTACGAGAGCGAGTACTACACCGATCAGCAGTATATCGATGGTCTCGTATGGTCAATCAACCAGTACGGTTCAATGCCTATTACACACACTTACACATTCCTTGATTTCGGTGGTAAGTATCAGTTCGTAGCTATCGTATTCGATGCTGACGGTCAGATGTCTCAGCTCTACAAGGAGTGGATCGAGCCTAACTACGATGGTTGTGGCGACGCTCAGAACTATGTTAACTGGTGGGATGCTTACCAGCAGAGCCAGAACGAGGGTCCTAACCTCCAGAGCATCGTTTACAACGAGGTTGAGGCTGATAAGCTCTTCGGTGAGAAGACTCAGAAGGGTCAGCGCGTATCTCAGATGTCATTCTCTAACGAGCGCGTTAAGATGGCAGCAGACGAGATTCTTGCTCGCTAATCTTAGACCATTAGGTTAGGGTTTTCTACCCCCATATATGGGGCTGTGCAAATGCTTGCACAGCCCCTTTCTTTGTTGTGATAAGACACCATCTACTGCCGCTAACAAATTATCTTGGCAATGGGCAGAACGCAACAAACCCTATTTTTATAATTAGGGAATTTAGGGAGTTTAAGGAATTTGGGGAGTTTGGGGAGTTTAGAGAAAAACTCTGTGATATGTCTCGTTAAATTCTCTAAATTCCCTATTGAGGTATCTTAAAAAAATACTACCTTTGTAGAAACATAAACTTTGAAGACCCTATGGCAGACAACTATCTCGAGAAACGTATGGAGGACTATCGCAACCAGCAGCCCGCGAAAAAGCGCGTGGCAACACTAAACAGGTTGCTCAAGGCTAACCGCAGCTATCGCGGCTACGACGTATCGTTCAAGGTGCGCCCCGACCAGCTACGTCGCATAATTGAGGTGGCAACGCTATGCCCCTCGGCACGCAACCAGCAGGTGTTGCGCTTCCGCCCTGTGCTTAGCGACGAGGCGGCAACGGTATTGAGACACATACGCCTCGGTGGTGCGCTGCCCGAGTTGCACCTCCCCTTCGAGGGCACTGAGCCCAACGCCTTCATCGTCATCTGCTCGACGGTTCCCGACAGCCACTATGTGAGCGTAGATCTCGGCATCGTGGCACAGTCGATGCTCCTGCAGGCTACGGAGATGGGCCTGGGCGGCATCTGCATAGGCGCCTTCGACCATGCCGAGATTAGGGAGACGCTTAACTTACAATACGACCCATTGTTGGTGTTGGCAATAGGCCGCCCCGCGGAGCGCATTGAGCTGGTGGAGTGCGGCGAGGGTGACTCGTTGACCTACTACCGCAACGATGGCGTGCACTATGTGCCAAAAATCAGAGTAGACGACCTAATCTTGAAGTAAGCTATGAAGAGAGTGCTAACCGCTATATTTGTGCTGGTTGCTGCGGCAGCCATGGCGCAGGATCCCTATTGGGAGAATCCCGAGATGTTTGCCGAGAACAAACTCCCTGCGCGCGCAACACTTGTGCCCTATGCCTCGGAGAGTGAGGCTTTGGCGCGTGGCGAGTCCTCGTTCGTAAAGGACATAAGTGGCGAGTGGCGTTTCCACTGGAGTGCTACGCCCGCCGAGCGTCCCGAGGAGTTCTGGCGTGTGGACTACGATGACAAGGCTTGGGGCGTGATGCCCGTGCCAGGCAACTGGGAGGTAAATGGCTATGGCTATCCTATATATACTAATGTAAACTATCCCTTCCCGAAGAATCCGCCATACATCCCCCACGATGACAACCCCACGGGTTGCTATCGTCATGAGTTCGACATCCCCGCAGAGTGGGAGAATCGTCGCACAATCCTCCACTTTGAGTCGGGCTTGGCAGCGATGCACATCTGGGTAAATGGCGCAAAGGTGGGTTATAGCGAGGGTACAAAGACTGCCGTAGAGTTCGACATTACGCCATACGTTAAGCAGGGCAGTAACCTTCTTGCTATTGAGGGCTACCGCTGGTGTGATGGCTCATACCTCGAGGATCAGGACTTTTGGCGTCTGTCGGGCTTCGACAGAGGCGTGAAGGTATATGCTGTGGACAAGGTGCGCATAGCCGACCTATTTGCTATTGGCGACCTCGACAAGACATATAAGAGTGGTCTCTACGAGGCTACGATAGAGATAGATAACGCCGACGCGAAACCATTTAGTGGCAGGGTTGAACTATCGTTGTATGATGCGAGTGGCAAGGTTGTAAAGCGCCTTGCGCAGAGTGTGACAGTGGCTGACGATGGCGAGGTGACCTTCAGCTTCAAGGTGCCCAATGTCAAGAGATGGAGCCATGAGCATCCCAACCTCTATACATCCGTAGTTACGCTTAAGGATGCCAAAGGTGTTGTGATTGAGGCTACATCGTGCCGCACAGGTTTCCGCAAGGTGGAGATAAAGGATGCACAACTGCTACTCAATGGCCGCCGCCTGATGATAAATGGTGTTAATTTGCACGAGCATAACCCCGCAACGGGTCATGTTGTAACGCGCGAGTTGATGCTCAAGGATATTGAGCTTATGAAGCGCTACAACATCAATGCCGTGCGTACGAGCCACTATCCTCAGCCTACGGAGTGGTACGACCTGTGCGACGAGTATGGTATATTGCTTGTGGATGAGGCTAACATCGAGGCACATGGCTGCGGTACGGGCTATGCTGCTGACTATCCCGAGTTTCATCCCTCGCACCGCGCAGAGTGGAAGGCGGCGCATCACGACCGCGTGCAGTCGATGGTCGAGCGCGACAAGAACCACCCCTCGGTAATCCTTTGGTCTATGGGTAACGAGAGTAGCGATGGCGAGGTATATGGCGAGATGTATGAGTGGATACACCAGCGCGACAAAACGCGCTTTGTGCAGCTAGAGCAGGGCTATAGTGGTCCTCATACCGATATCAGCTGCCCGATGTATCCCCCATTTAATGAGTTCAAGGCATGGGCAGAGCGCACTGATGCCAGGAAGCCATACATAATGTGTGAGTTCGCCCACGCCATGGGTAACTCTACGGGTAACTTTCGCAAGTTCTTCGACGTAATGGAGGGACACCCCCACATGCAGGGTGGCTTCATCTGGGACTGGGTAGATCAGGGCATTGATGCTGTGGGTCGCGATGGCAGACACTACTGGGCTTATGGCGGTGACTTCGGTGCGTGGATGTACACCCACGACGAGAACTTCTGCTGCAACGGCCTCGTATCGCCTGACCGCACGCCTCACCCAGGACTTATGGAGGTGCGCAAGGTATATCAGGATATTGAGTTCGAGCTTGTGGGCGAGGGTGTGTTACGTGTATATAATAATACACACGACACCGACCTCTCGGAATTTTATATTTGCTATAATGTAAGCCGTAATGGCGAGAATGTAACTGTGGTAGAGGAGGTTGAGTTGCCACGATGCCATGTGGGTAAGAGCGTGGACATTGCTATCGACTATGCCACCGACGACTCGCTCGACGAGTGGACACTCACCGTATATGCCTGCTGCAAGGAGAAGCCCGAACTACTCAACGAAGGCCACATCGTTGCCGAGGAGCAGTTCATACTTCGCCCTTATCACTTTAATAAGGCGTTGCCAGAGGGTCGTATTGAGGTCGAGCGAGGTGAGGATTGGTTGGTTGCCTATGCGGGTGATGTGGGCATATTGTTTAACACAAAGAGCGGAAATGTCGTTCGCTATGTCGCTGGAGATAGGGATGTTATGTCGCAGTTGCCTGAGCCTTGGTTCTGGCGCGCTATGACCGATAACGACTGGGGTGCTGGCTTCCAGCGCACGGCAAACGTATGGCGAACAAATCGCCGTAAGGCGTTGGGTGCTACGGTCGAGGAGTACGACGATAGGGTGGTTGTTCGTGGCGAGTTCTACCTTGTAGATGCGCCCTCGCGCTACACGCAGACATACACCTTTCGTGCCGATGGTTCATTGCAGGTGGAGGTGGCATGGTCGAGGGATGGTGAGTATGTCCCCGAGTTGCCACGCTTCGGTATGCGTATGATATTCCCTGCTGATTACAAGTGCTTTACATACTATGGTCGTGGTCCATGGGAGAACTATTCTGATAGATGCGAGTCGGCATTCTTGGGTCTGTACAAGCAGTCAACCGACGAGCAACTCTTCCCCTATGTCCGCCCTCAGGAGTCGGGAAATAAGACAGATGTGCGCTGGTTGGAGCTTACAAATGACGAGGGTCGTGGCATCCGTGTGGAGGGCTTGCAGCCATTGAGCGTGAGTGCCATGCCATATCGTTCGGAGGATCTCGACCCAGGACTGACCAAGAAACAGATGCACTATTCGGACATTGAGCCTCGCCGAGAGGTGGTGCTTCATGTTGATCTTGCGCAGCGCGGTCTGGGTGGCGACACATCGTGGGGTGATGTGCCACACGATGAGTATCGTCTGACGGCTGATGAGTATAGCTATGGTTACATAATCTATCCGATTAACTAATTGAATAACATATGGATAACATTTTAACAGTCGAACATGTCTCGAAGAGTTATACGGGACATAAGGCGTTGGATGACGTCTCGTTGGAGGTGCCTCGCGGAGCCATTTATGGACTTCTTGGCCCCAATGGTGCGGGTAAGACGACGCTCATTCGTGTCATCACACGCATCACGCTTGCCGATACGGGACGTGTGTTGTTGGATGGCAAACAGATTACCGCCGATGAGGTCTTTCATATAGGTTATATGCCCGAGGAGCGCGGACTCTACAAGAAGATGCGCGTTGGCGAGCAGGCGATGTTTTTTGCTCGCTTGAAGGGTATGTCCAAGCGCGATGCCGAGGCGCGCCTCAAGGAGTGGTTCGGGCGCCTCGAGATTGACGAGTGGTGGGATCGCAAGGTAGAGGATCTGTCGAAAGGTATGGCGCAGAAGGTGCAGTTTATATCTACGGTGGTGCATGAGCCAAAGCTGCTAATTTTTGATGAGCCATTCTCGGGCTTCGACCCCATAAATGCCGATAGGCTCAAGCAGGAGATATTGGGTCTGCGTGACAGGGGCGCAACGGTGATTTTCTCTACCCACAACATGGCATCTGTGGAGGAGATTTGCGACCATATAACACTGATAAACAAGTCGCATAACGTGCTCTCGGGCTCGGTGGAGGAGATTCGTCGTAATGCGGGAGGTAATACCTTTACAATTGTGCATCGTGCTGATGACGAGACTTTTAACTCTGCTATCATGGGCTTGGCAACATCGTTTGGTCAGAGTAGGGGTGTCGTGGGTGGCTACCGCGAGTCGAAGATACATGTGCCCAGTGACGAGCAGCTGCGCACGGTTATAGCTCGCCTCAACGAGCAGTGTGACCTGCGCTCTATCAATGAGGTTATACCATCAATAAACGACATATTCATCCGTGCTGTAAATGGCACATTATAAACTCAGTATTATGAGAAAGATGCAACTAATTATTGCGCGCGAGTTCATGGAGCGCGTGCGTAAAAAGTCATTTATCATAGCTACGTTACTCACTCCGCTGTTTACCATAGGCCTTATGGTTGCACCAACGCTCTTTATGTTATATGGCACGAGTGACCAAAAGCAGGTTGCTGTTGTTGACCGCTCGGGGCTTGTTGCCGAGAGACTATCCAACACTGCCGAGGTAATGTTTGTTGACCAGAGCCAGCTCTCAAAGCGCGAGGCTTGCTGCATCTATGGTGAGGAGAGTGGTCTGTTTGGTGTGCTCTATATTGGTGAGGATATCGAGGCGCGTGACTCCGTACAGCTCATCACCAACGAGTCCTCGTCGGTGATGATTGAAGAGCTTATATCACAGCAACTTAACTCTATCGTTGAGCGCGAGAAACTTCGTTCTCACGATATCGAAAACCTAGAGGAGATACTCGCCTCGGTGGAGACAAATATCGAACTCTCGACGTACGAAAATAACGGTACGGGTGAGGAGGATAGCATGGAGAGTACCTCATCGGGTATAAGCTATGTGCTTGGACTTATCCTGGGTATGATGCTCTATATGCTCTTGATTCTCTATGGTCAGATGGTGCTTACATCGGTTGTCGAGGAGAAGTCGAGCCGTGTGATTGATGTTATGGTGACCAGCTCTACGCCCTTCCAGATTATGATGGGTAAAATCTTCGGTATCGCCCTTGTTGCTGTTACTCAGATTGCCATCTGGGCGCTGCTCATCATCGCTGCATCAAAGTTCCTTGTGCCTGCGCTCTTTAGCGACAGCGTTGTGGTTGCCAACGATATGATGCTTGCCTCTATCATGGGTACGCTTACAGATACTGGCTATATCGCTATGCTCTTTGGTTGTCTGTTGCTCTTTGTTGTAGGTGGCTTCCTGCTCTATGCGGCACTCTACGCTGCTGCGGGTTCGGCTGTGGATACTGTGCAGGAGGGACAGCAGTACAACACCATCATCATGATGCCCATTATACTCTCTATCTTTGTCATGATGTCGGTGTTCAATGACCCCAACTCACCCCTTGCATTCTGGGCCTCGATGATACCGTTTACGTCGCCTATTGTGATGATTGCACGTATCCCATTTGGTATTCCAGCATGGGAGATAGTGGTCTCATTAGTAGTGCTTTACGTAACATTCCTCCTTGTTACATGGCTTGCTGCGCGCATATTCCGCATTGGTATCTTCATGCATGGAAAGCGACCATCGTGGCGAGAGCTGTGGTTGTGGTTGAAGACCAAATAAGGAAGAGAAATTTGGCAATTATGTATAGCGTTGGCTCGGTCGGGGCCGACGCTATTTTTTTGTTGTGCTAAAAAAAATGCCAATTACTAAACACTCATTCCTAATTTCTTAGTATATTTGCACGTTATCTGTACATGTGCGCACGTATGAAAAGAATAGTTCTGCTTATAGCTTTGGTTCTCTGTGGGTTACTCTCCACCGAGAGCGTTGTTGCGCAGTACTATAGCTGGGGTGCTGATCCTCCATCGTATCGCTGGCGACAGATGAAGGCCCAGAATTATAGTGTGGTCTATCCCGATACGGCAGCGCCAATTGCCAACCGCATGATGTGCTATCTTGATGCTGTGCAGAAGGATATATCCTATGGTTATCGCCATCCGCAGATGTACATTCCATTTGTTGTGCACCCCTCAAACTTTATGTCCAATGGTTTGGTTATGTGGATGCCTCGCCGCGTGGAGTTTCTCTCAACGCCCGACATTTCGGGCTACTCAATGCCCTGGACAAAGCAGCTCGTGGCGCATGAGTATCGCCATGCCGTGCAGTATAACAACCTCAATCGTGGTATAGTAAAGGGTTTGAGCTATGTGCTGGGTCAGCAGAGCTCGACCATAGGTCTGCTCTTTATGCCGTTGTGGATGATGGAGGGCGATGCTGTGATGACGGAGACGGAGATGTCCACCTTTGGTCGTGGTCTGCAACCATCGTTCACCATGGCGTATCGTGCATATGAGTCTGTGGCGTATGGTTATAAAAACTTCGACAAATGGTTTTGTGGCTCTTACAAAGATTATATCCCCAATCACTATCATATCGGCTATCTGCTTTCACGTCATGGATATCAGCAATATGGTACGGTAATGGGTGATGATGTTGCGGAGCTTACCTCGCGCCGTCCATGGATGGTGGTATCTAATACGTGGGTGTTCAAAAAGCTATATGGCAGCTCTACGCCGCAACTCTTCTATGATACTTTCAATGCCCTTGATGCACATTGGCGTAACCTTGCGGATGTCGAGGAGACTACTGAGCCGATAACCGTTAGCGCACCAAAATCCTACACAACATACTCGCACCCACGTCCTATGGGTGATGGTCGTGTGCTGATGCTTAAGGAGACCTTTGATAAGCCCTCAGCATTTGTGATTGTTGACGAGGCTACGGGAGAGGAGCAGAGGGTGGCATATACAGGATATGTATCTACGCGCCCGTTGCTTGATGATAATGGTCGTGTGTGGTGGACGGAGTATCGACAAAGCGCTCTGTTTGGTGAGAAGGTGGCATCGCAGTTGTGTTATATGGATGTCGCCGATGGCTCGCCACGAAAGATGCGCAAATATGATAATGTGCTATACCCAACCCCAGCTGCGGAGCATGGCTTTGCGTGGGTGGAGTACACGCCTGATGGCAGATATACCATTGTTGTGAGTGGCATCCCTCATATTGCGCGAAAGACTGAGCTTAGCTATGGTAGCGAGGTGCATGGTCTGGCGTGGGACGATGTTACAGAGTCGTTGTATATGCTCATCACTGATGATGATGGTATGCACGTGGTGCGCCTGAATGGAGAGGGTATATCATCTGTGACCACTCCTGCATATACCACATTGAGCGATCTTGTGGCAAAGGATGGTCGTCTCTACTATGGCTCAATAGCCTCGGGACGAGATGAGTTGCATATGTATGACCTTGCTTTGGGCGAGGAGTACTGCTTGTCAAGGTCGCGCTATGGCTCTTTCCAGCCCGTGCCATTGGATAGTGGCAGGGTGGTGGCAACAACCTATGACAAGCGAGGTTATCTCCCAGTTACGCAGTCGTTGAGCGATGCTGTCAAGGTGGAGTATGCCCCCCACCCACCAAAGATATTGTTGCCTGAAATACGTCCATGGGGTGTTGTAAACCTCGATACGGTGCGATATGATGGTGTGGTGGCCGACAGCGTGGCACAAAAGAGGTCATCGAAGAGATACAACCGCCTTGCACATGCCTTCAATATCCATAGCTGGGCACCTGCGTCGTATGATCCCTATGCGCTGACGGAGGAGTCGTCCATAGCCTTTAACTTGGGTGCTACGGTGATGACTCAGAACCTGCTGTCAACGCTTGAGGGTTTTGCTACATGGGGCTGGAACTGCAACGAAGGCTCGGTATTCAAGGGTACGCTGCGTTATAAGGGTCTCGGTGTAAATCTGTGGATTAACGGAACATACGGAGGTAGGCAGCAGGTCTATAAGGCTATTGCCTATGACCCCGAAAATGGAAAAATATCGACTCACGACCCAGAGGTTGGCCGCTACTACTCTGTTGGTGTAGGTGCTACGCTGCCGATACTCATTCAGCGTGGTTACCACACAAGTCAGTTCGCTATCTCGACATCGTGGAACTACTCGAATGGCATGGTGGCAAATGTTGAGGATATCGTGATACAGGGTGGTAAGGTAACCAATCTCAGCACGATAGGCTACTCCGAGGGCGTTCATCTGCTCAATGTGGGCATTGGTTTTCAGGATAATGTGCGCATGGCACATCGCGATTTCCTGCCGCCATGGGGTGTTGTTCTCTCGGCAAACTATGCACAAAATCCCGCCACGACAAACTTCGGACATCTCGTTGTTCTGTATGGTAAACTCTATACGCCAGGCTTTGCTCCGCACCACTCGTTGTCGATGGCGGCATCATACCAGACATCGCTCGGAGGCTTCCAGTCCGATATGGTGCTTACGGGTCTTGCGTTCAAGTCGTCGCGACTTATACCACGCGGCTACTCATCGTATGACATAGCTAACAAGGACTACGTTGCAACGTCGCTTAACTACCAGGCACCGGTATGGTATCCCGATGGCGGTATCCGTGGTATAATCTACTTCAAGCGCTTGCGTCTTAATGCAGGTGCCGATTACGCCTCGTTCCAGACGCAGGGCTTTAGCGCAGCGGATGGCTCAGTCATCGAGCGCCGTAGGCATATAGGCTCTTATGGTTTGGACCTTGGTGTGGACTTTAATCTGTTTGCTATGCCCGAATCCGCAACAATATCGGCTACATTCTCGTTATATCGCAAGGTGTGGATAGATCCAAAGCAGAAGGGTAAGTTCCACTTCTCGTTTGGCTTGGGACTTCCGTTTTAAGAGCACAGGAGACGTATAATATTGAAAATTAAATAAAACCAAACTATATGGCACAGAAGAAACAGAATAATAAACGCAGACTGACATGGAAGGGAAAGGTCATTCTCGCGATGTGGGGACTCACATTTGCGGGTGTTGCCGCCTTGGCGTTGGTCTTTACTCTGGCGAAGCATGAGGTGCTTGGTCCTATGCCCTCGTTCGATGAGCTGGAAAACCCCAAGACAAACCTCGCAACACAGATCTACTCGGCAGATGGTGAGATTATCGGTACCTACTTCATCGAGAACCGTACGTATTTGTCGTATGAGGAGCTATTCCCCGCTGATAGAACCAAGTGGCTCGAGATAGATGGTCATAAGTTGCCAACTATCGTTGCGGCACTCCTTGCAACCGAGGATATCCGCTTTTTCGACCACTCTGGTATCGATTTTCAGGCTACGGCGCGTGCAGGCATCAGAACAATCATCCTAAGACAGAGCGAGCAGGGTGGTGGTAGTACCATTACCCAGCAGCTGGCCAAGAACCTCTACAAGACGCGTATGAACAAGTCGGGCATGCAGGGTAGTGCAGGTACGCTTGTGGCGAAGATTCAGGAGTATGTGATTGCTACACAGCTCGAGCATAACTACACCAAGGAGGAGATTGTGGCTATGTATCTCAACACGGTGGAGTTCTCTAATTCAAACTTCGGTATCAAGTCGGCGGCAAACAACTTCTTTGGCAAGGAGCCTTGCGACCTCTCGATTGAGGAGGCTGCTGTTATTGCTGGTCAGGTAAAGGCCCCCGGAACTTATGCGCCCATCAAGCGCGGTGAGCCCAATCCAAAGGCATTGGAGCGTCGTAATACGGTTATCGACCGTATGGCATCGGCGGGCACCATCAGCAAGAAGAAGGCTAAGGAGTTGAAGGCGTTGCCTGTCGATTTGTCGAACTATCGTCGTGCGGGTGATGCACATAATGAGGGCTCGGCGACCTATTTCCGTGAGATGGTGCGTCGCGCAATGACGGCGCAGGAGCCTCAGCGTAAGAATTTCTACACGGAGTGGGATTATGAGCAGGCGCTTAAGGAGTACAACGAGAATCCAATCATGGGTTGGTGCCATAAGAACCATAAGGCAAATGGTGATACGTATGATATCTATCGTGATGGCTTGAAGATATATACCACTGTCGATGCACAGATGCAGAAGTATGCTGAGAAGGCCTTTGCTGAGCAGATGGCAGAGCTCGTGCAGCCACGCATGGAGAGTCAGGTGAAGAGCCTTGGCGGCTCGCTGTTCCCCGACCTTACAAGGGCTGAGTCTGACGAGAAGATAAACAAGGCCATGAAGCAGACGGATCGTTGGCGAGAGATGAAGCGTGAGGGTGCTTCGGAGAGTGAGATTGTCGCCTCGTTCAATACGCCTACCAAGATGCGCATATTCACATATAAGGGCGTGCGCGATACGGTTATCACGCCACGCGACTCACTCGTGCACTACAAGAAGACTATGCGTGGTGCCTTTGTGGCTATTGACCCAAGTTCGGGCTATGTGCGTGCCTATGTTGGTGGCCCTGACTATCGCTACTTCAAGTATGATGCTGCATCGCAGGGTAAGCGTCAGGTGGGCTCAACATCAAAGCCATTTATCTACACGTTTGCCATCGATCACCTCGGACTCACGCCATGTACACCAGTGCCAAACCTTCCAGTATCTATCGAGACTCCATCGGGTATCTGGTCTCCGAAGGAGGCAGCAGATGTCGAATATACGGGTGTTAATCCTCTCTATTGGGGCTTGGCAAACAGCCGCAACAACTACTCGGCATGGATTATGAAGCATGCTAAACGTCCCGAGGCGGTAGCGGAGTTTATCCATCAGATTGGTGTAAAGAGTTACATAGATCCTGTGGTGTCGTTGTGTATTGGCTCGTACGACAGTAACCCATATGAGATGGCGTCTGCATACTCAACATTTGCGAATGAGGGTGTGCGTGTAGATCCTATCTTCGTTACGCGAATTGAGGATAGCCAGGGTAATGTATTGGCTACGTTTACCCCAAAGACAAACGATGTGTTGTCTAAGCGTGTTGCCTATACCATGATTACGATGATGCAGCGCGTGGTTACGCAGGGTACAGCACGACGTATGATTTATGAGTTTGGCTTCAGTGATGTCGAGATAGCGGCAAAGACTGGTACAACGAATGATAATGTCGATGCGTGGTTTATGTGTGCAGTGCCCAACCTCGTTATGGGTGTATGGGTAGGTGGCGACGAGCCCGCTGTTCACTTTACACGTAGTGCCGATGGCTCGCGTATGGCGTTGCCAATTGCGGGCAAGTTCTTGACGAAGGTCTATAATGATGGTTCGCTCGGTGTTCTTCGTAGCGACCGTTTTGAGCGTCCTTCGGAGTTACCAAACTATAACTGTGACCAGGTAATGGCAGAGAGCGAGGAGAGTGTCGATGGTGATGGCTACACTTCGTCAAGCGACGATGATGAGTTCTTCGACTAATTCTCTCTCGTTTTGAAAATGAATATATAAATATAATGTATAACACTTTAAAAAAGTTATAATATGAAGATAGCAATTGTAGGTGTAAGTGGAGCTGTAGGTCAGGAGTTTCTGAGTATTTTGGAGAATCACCCAATGCCTATCGAGGAGTTACGTCTCTTTGGCTCGAAGCGTAGCGCAGGAAGTAGCTATCGTTTCCGTGGCGAGGATATCGTGGTGAGAGAGTTACAGCATAATGATGATTTCAAGGATATAGATGTGGCACTATGCTCGGCAGGTGCCTCAACATCAAAGGAGTATGCCGATACAATCACAAAGCATGGTGCCTTTATGATTGATAACTCGAGCGCATTCCGCATGGATGATGATGTGCCCTTGGTAGTGCCAGAGGTGAATGGCGACGATGCCTTCAACGCGCCTCGCCGTATCATTGCAAACCCCAACTGCACAACCATACAGATGGTCGTAGCATTGGGCGTTATCGAGAAACTGTCGCACATCAAGCGTGTGCATGTGGCAACATATCAGTCGGCAAGTGGTGCCGGTGCAACAGCTATGCAGGAGTTCTCGGAGCAGCAGCGTGCCGTTGTGGAGGGCGCAGAGCCCAAGGTTGAGAAGTTCGCATACCAGCTGGCTTGCAACCTCATCCCTCATATTGACGTGTTCCAGGATAACGACTACACAAAGGAGGAGATGAAGATGTACTTCGAGACACGCAAAATCATGCACTCGGATATCCATACCTCTGCCACATGTGTTCGTGTACCCGTTATGCGTGCGCACTCGGAGGCTATATGGGTGGAGACCGATGAGCCTATTTCGGTTGAGGCTGTTCGTGAGGCATTCGCCCAGGCTAAGGGTATTGTGCTTATCGATGAGCCCGCCCAGAAGCGCTATCCTATGCCACTCTTTGCCGAGGGTACCGATCCCGTCTATGTTGGTCGTATTCGTAAGGATATTGCCAACGAAAACGGTATAACCTTCTGGTGTGTGGCCGACCAGATTCGTAAGGGTGCAGCACTCAACGCCATCCAGATATTGGAGCTTCTTGTTGAGAATAAATAAGGATATGGTTATTCTGAAATCGCTGACTAAAAAAAATATTAGTTGAGGGGTTGCAATTGACTATATTTTTGCGTATCTTTGTAGCGCTGAAAGCCTAAATAGCGAAATTTTGCGCATTTAGCGAAATTCGAAAAGAATAAAAAAATAATATTATTTATAACCTAAAAAAACTACACTACTATGGAAATCCCATTTGCAGAAGCGTATCGAATTAAGATGGTAGAGCCTTTGAAGAAGAGCACACGCGCAGAGCGTGAGCAGTGGCTCAAGGAGGCACACTACAACCTCTTCGG
>JAEIGA010001755.1_pt1 | contig 34357 bp, 63 predicted proteins | sample 9270691 | NCBI WGS metagenome assembly JAEIGA01 (sample SAMN17057246, study PRJNA624740) | gut metagenome | biome: biome; isolation source: fecal sample | host: Bos grunniens | place: China: Xizang | collected 2019
ACGTTATCAATATCTACACCAATTATAAGTCCCATATATTAATCACCCCAGTAAAGATTCAAGATGTTCTAAAAAAGTTTTATTAATAGGTTCTCCCTTAAATTCAACAGTAAAATCACTTGGGAGATGCTTGCGACAAGGGAAATCGTCAGCCTTTATTTCAATACTCTTTACAAGTGAGTAGCTTTCGTCATGCTTTTCATTAAATGCCTTGATAGCATTTTTAATAGCTGTAAGTTCTTTTTCCTTTTCTTCCTTCTTTTTCTTTTCTGTTTCTTCCTTTTCTTTCTTGATAGTCTGTTCAATCTGAATCTTCTTTTCGTGAAGCGCTTCGATTTCCTTTTTAATCTGTTCAAGATACTGTTCATTGTTAATAGCCATAATTATCATTCTCCTTTATTATATAAATTCATCTAACCCAAGTCTGCCATTTCTTTGTGTCTTTAAATATTGTTGATATCATTCATTATCTCTTTTTTACTGAGATTTTCTTGTGCCTTAGAAATTCGCTCCTGTGCTATCTTAAAATAACTCTCGTCCAGTTCTATACCTATGAAGTTACGATTTGTATTGACAGAAGCCACACCAGTTGAGCCACTTCCCATACAATTGTCAAGAACTAAATCGCCTTCATTTGTATAGGTTTTTATAAGATATTCAAGCAAAGGAACTGGTTTCTGAGTTGGGTGAACAGTACCTCTCTCTACTACACCAAATTCAATTACTTGTTTAGGATAACGAAATCCGCTGTTGTCATTTCTAAATTCTGCCCCATTCATAAACTTCCCATAAGTAGTCTCACCTGATTCGCTTACCCTTGATGTTTTACCGCCTTTTAAAGCCGAATAGGGTTCACCTTTTGTGAATTGTGGATTATATACGCATTGCTTTTTATAAAAGACAGAAATATTTTCGACATCTCTTAATGGTTGTTTCTTTGCGTTTAGGTGTCCAGTCCCTCTTGGCTTACGCCAAATCCAATCATACTTGTAATCCTGCAAATTGCTAACACGGAGTTTGCTTGAAAACGGTTCAACCCCGAATAAACAAATTGCACCATTATCTTTTATAATACGATTGTACTCACACCACAAAGGTTCAAACGGAATTACCATATCCCATTTGCATTGAGTTGAACCATAAGGTAGGTCGCAAAGTATCATATCTATACTTTTATCTGGTATATCCTTCATAAGTTCAAGGCAATCACCATATAGTAATTTAACTTCGCTCATTCAATCACCCTCTTTAAATTATTTTCACATTTGCTTATACTACATGAGCAAGAATCAAGCATTGTCTATCTCCTTATAGAATCTTTTACAATGACAAAACCCCTCTGTTTCCTGTTCACGGAAAGCCTTACACATACATTTAGTATCTTCTGTCCTTTGAAGCATACATGGACAATAGCCATCATTATCCTTGACTGCCTGAGTTATCTTATTATAAAACTCTGCATCAGGATTCTTTGTATATCTTGTCATTAATAATCTTCTCCTTTTTTTAAGATGTGTTGATTAGCAGAAGCAAGAACAACACCGTGTTCAATGTGATTGGCTGTTTTAAATTCTTCTTTATATGAACCATACTTAATGTAATCAAACACATTAGAATGGATATATTGTTTAATAATTGAACTACTTATATCTGCACCTGTATAAACAATTGTTTGTAATCCATTTGCCTTTGCTTTCGTTGCTAAAGCAATGCACTCGTCCATTTGCAAAGACCATTCAAGACCTGCAAGGATAATTCCCTTGTTGAATATATTGCTTTTAATCTCAGCAATAATCTCATCAACTGATTTACTTATAACAGGTAGGTCTTTTACTTTCTGATTAAAACAGTTTGGACAATTATAATTGCAATCACAAGCTGAGATTAATGCTCCCATAAAGGGAGCATCTTCAACCCGTTCATGCTCTATTGCTTTATACTTAATTATTTTCGGGGTCAAGCTGTTTTCTTTCATTAAACTCTGCCTTCTTGCCATCATTGTAATTGTCTACGCAACGAAGATAGCCTGTTATTCTCTGATACATTTTAAGATTAGAATTGCATATAGGGCATTTGTCAACCTTGTCTGCAATATAGCCGTGTTCAGGACAATAGCGGTTCAAAGGAGATATACTTACATAAGGTACTTTATATCCATTACATACTGTCTGAATAATTTCTTTTGCTGTTTCACTACTTATTGCACCATTTGTAAAGATATGAATGACAGTTCCCCCCGTAAAGAGAATCTGTAAATCTTCTTGATGGTCAAATGTATTCTTAATACTTGTTACCTTATTAACAGGGATGTGACAGCTATTTGTATAATATGGTGCTTTCGCTGCACCTCTTGTAATAATATCAGGGTATTCTTCTCTGTCTTTTTTTGCGAGTCTGAATACTGTCGATTCGGCTGGCGTGGCTTCAAAATTATATAGGTTTCCTGTTTCTTTCTGGAAATCAAGAAGTCTGTTTCTTATATGTGTGCCTACTTCGATACAGAAATTCTTGCCCTCATCGGTGAGAATATCGTTATTCTCGTCAAAGAAGTTTTCGCACATTTCGTTCATACCAACAATGCCGATTGTGGAAAAGTGATTTCTCATAGTGCCAACATATGTGTCAAAGGCAGGTAAAAGCCTTGTTTCAATTACGTTCTTCTGTAACCAATCTCTCTTAATTTCAAGAGAATCCTTTGCAATATTAAGCACTCTATCAAGTTCCTTGAAAAACGCTGTCTTATCCCCTTTGTTTTCATAAGCGATACGTGGAAGATTGATTGTTACTACACCGATAGAACCTGTGCTATCACCACTACCGAACAAACCACCATTACGTTTCTGTAATTCTGTAAGGTCAAGGCGAAGTCGACAACACATTGACCTTGCATCTTCTGGCTTCATATCACTGTTGATAAAGTTTGCAAAGTAAGGATAACCATATTTACCTGCCATTTCCCAAAGCAGTTCGTTATTAGGATTATCCCAGTCAAAACGCTCATGGATATTGTAAGTAGGAATCGGATAAGCAAAAGGTCTACCATTTGCATCTCCCTCAATCATAAGTTCACAGAACGCACGATTGAACATATCCATTTCTTTCTGACAATCTCTATACTTGAAATCCGTATATCCATTTCCAATAAGAGCATAATTATCAATCAGGTCTTTTGGGGGAGTGAGGTCAAGTGTTACATTTGAGAACGCAGGTTCAGCACCACCTCTGCTATTGGAGTTGATACTAAAGATAAAGTTTTGTAATGACTGTTTAACTTCCTCATAAGTAAGATTATCTTTTTTGATAAATGGTGCAAGTAATGTATCAACAGAACTGAAAGCTACCGCCCCCATTATCTCATTCTGATATACAGTTACCATATTTGATATCTGATTCAGAATAGAATCAAAGTGTCTTGCAGGTGCGGAGGTAGGTATATTAGGCACACCCTTAACACCTGTCTGTATCAGCTTCTTTAAAGAATAACCACAACAATAAATTGTCAAACCTGCAAGGTCATGGATGTGTATTTTACCATTAAGGTATTCTGCTGTAATATATTCAGGATAAACTTCTCTCAGCCAATAGTCCTTTGCAACCTCACCTGCTATATATTTATTAAGTCCACCGTAACAATAAGGAGAGTTCGAGTTTTCCTTTACTCTCCAATCGCTCTGCTTTAAATATTCTTCTACTATCTTCTTGCTGCTTTTCATTCGTTTGCTCCTTCCTTTATCCAATCAATTGCTTCGTTGTTGCTCATTAACTTACCATTTACTTCTAAGACAGGTAGTTCATTTAATCCCATGTTTATCATGGCATTGATGTCGGAGCATACAATATACTCAATGTTTGACTTGTCCAATTCTGCTTTAAGTGCCACACAGTTAGGACAACTATTGCTGTAAAGCGTTATCATCTTCATCACTCTCCTTTAGCATTATAATATTTAAACAACATATCTATAAATTCGATTATGTCATTCATTTGGTTCTGTGTTTCATTTGTGCAAACAAAGTCGCACATTTCTTTTACGTCTTTGAAAGCTTCGCTATCGTACTGTAATCTTGTCATTATTTGTTCATTTGAATCGCCACGTTGCTCCATACGCTGTGCGACAATTTCAGGTGAAACTTCAAGATATATTGAAACGATATCTTTATTAAAATAATTCTTGTACAGCTTTATTAATCCACTCTTGTCTACAATGTAGATATCTGAATTGTCAAGCTGCATTTTGGTACAAAAATAATAATTATCATTATACCAATTATCAGCTACAATATCATCTTTGTACTGGTCTATTTCGTCAAGCGTAATAAAAGTATGCGTATTAATATCTTCGAGGTCATCTCTAACAGGTCTTGTCGTGTAAGATTTTACAGACGTATATCCGTGCTTACGTTCAAGTTTATTAGCTATTGTTGATTTGCCTGACCCCGAAACGCCTATTATGGCAATTAAAGGTTTTCTCATTCTATATATTCCTCCTTACCTATTATCCATTCTGAGTGAGGAAGTTTCTTTAACCAGTTACAAAATTCTCTCCATTCAGGAAGTCTATGATTACACCTCTGATTATAAATAGTTTTTAGCTGTCTATAATTTGTGGTCATACCTGCTGTCAATTCAAAACCGCTGGGATTGCTATAAAGTACCCTAAGATAATCTTTGGTATCTTTTGTTTGATTATAATGCTGAACAAGCTCCTTCATGATATTAACTATACGTTCGTCTACATATTCATTATAAGCTTCATCAAGATTAAACTGTGTGATACGGTGCATTGTAGACTGACTTGATATAAAATCAATAAAATGATATCTCTGTAACTCAACCCACGCTTTGTTACTAAAAGTTAAATCAAATTGTACTATAATTCCGTTTAAAAAGTTATCATGCCCTGAGCCTTGTTTTGCAGTTCCCAATGAATTTGTTCTGCTAACAATTTCATTGGTGCAAGTAGATGTGTCTGTAGCCATAGGGAATTTACTACATCTTACCGCATTGTCAAGACCATAGACTTTTACATTCTCAACTTTCATATTAACTCCTTATACAAAATATTTACCAATGGATTCTATCTTGGAATCTTCTTCTCTTTCATCGTAAATAAAATTAATAGGCTTGCTAATATCGAGACTAAGTACCCCCATAATAGACTTCGCATCTACCACGAATCTACCAGACGTTATGTCAGCATCATAAATAAAATTATTTACCTTTGACACAAAGTCCTTTACTTTGAATATATCATCAATAAGAATTGTCTTTGTTATCTTCATATTATATTATACCTCTATTTCTTTTATATAATCTGGATTACCATTAACACCAAAAATCATATCAAATTCTTCGGGTGTTAGCTTTCGTGTTTTGACTTCTGCTTCTTTGTTAAGCTGTTCATATTCGTAACAGCTTTTATTAACCATTGCGGTATATCTTTCTTTCCATTTTGCCGCTGAATTAACTGCTATCGTCATAAGTCAATTTAATCTCCTTTCTTATTATTCAATGACTGTTATTGTTATCGGAACTCTACCCATTTGATAAAAGTTATAAGGGACTTCTGAGTTATCCCAAAAATAAAAGTCTATTACATTACTTGCCATACCACCACAATCATCAACACGGAATGTGCCTGTCATATAGTCTGATTCAATATAAAGCAATGTGCCAAAAGGGAAATAATTACTTGCTACTGAATAGCCTGATATAAGTGTATTACCACTTGCTCCATAAGGCGATGAAGTGTATCCCATAGAAGCACCCACGTAAAATGTCCCTTCCCAATATCCGCTCAAAGGATAATTAGATATAGGCTCTATTATAGGTTCTTCGTTGACTTCAATATCAAACACAATAGGTTCTGTGGTTTTAGGGGTTAGGACTGTAAGTGTAGGCTCTGTTTTAATCGTAGTATTCGTCATTGTAGTTGCTTCTTTCTTCGCTGTTGTCACAGCCGTAGTAGTTATCGTGGTCGTAGTCGTAGCCATATCCGTACTCGTATTCGTTGTCCTTGTTGTAGTTGACGTTGTTGTACTCGTCTGTGATGAAGTTGAAGTGGGAATTGTTACTCCTGTCGAAGTTGGACATATAGATTCCTCCTTAGAATTTTTAAGCTCTGCCTTTGTACATGAAATCGTAGCTATTGCTATTGTAGCTACCAAACAAGTTGATACAATCTTTTTAATATTTATCACCTTTTTCCTTTCTGTATAATATATATTGCAGATACTTGATATCTTGTTGTATCTACAATATATATTATAACATATTATTCTTTGCTTGTCAAGTGTTTTTTTAAAAAAATATAAATTTTTTTTGGTTTAAGCGTCATTCATGTTATTCATATCTACACTTTTTTTGTATAGTCTCTAAATATCTGTATCATTTCATCTTCTTCTGGAAAGAAAATATCTCTGCCAGTCTTTGCTTGCCAATCGGCTAATACATTAACTATCATCTGACCAAACCGCCACATAGGAAAATGTTTCTTGTGTATCTCACACAACTCGTTATAAAATTTATCAAGTCTTTCTGGTTTACGTACCACTATTATCACCTCTTTAATTTAAGGTTAGGCTGCTTTGTTTCTGTTTCTGAGTCTTCATTATTTTCATTGTTCTGATATGTGTAATCAATAGTTGCCTTTAATATAAAATCACCAGTTTCTAAATCAAGTCCTGTTGCTACATTCATAGGTTCTATATTAATAAATTTTAGATAATTATTACTATCAATATAAAATTCTTTAGGTGAAGTTCCCTGCGACTGAGCTACGGTTACAAATATAGACTTTGTACTTTCGATACTTCTACATAAGAATACACCTTCAAAACTTATTTCGTTATTATTATTTGAAAACTGCATAAAATACAATCTTCCTTCTGTGAATACGAATGGGTCAAATACACTTACTTCTTTTGTTAATTTCATCATTTTAATTACCTCTCTTTATATTATTATTAGTTTGGTCAATTGGCTACGGCAACTGATATTAAATCCTTTTCAGCCTCCTTGATAGATTCATAAAGCCTACTGATACGATTATTTACAAGTTCATTGTACATCTCAACAGCTTCTTTGTAAGTATCGGCATAGTATCTTGCATTAAGGCTTACACCTTTTGATTTGCAAATTTCACCATTCTTTTTATATGGATAAAATTCAGAATGACTATGACTAAATTTTCTAAGTTCTCCTAATACTGGCTTGCAAAAATATTTATGATGTGCTGTGTCATTTTTGATAGTATAGGCAAATCCCCATAGAGGTACGTTCACAGGAACTTCTCCTTCTTCGTAATTATATTCAAAACGTTCGATGCCATTATTAGGGTCTGCATATTTTCTTCTATAATATTTCATTTAAAATAAACACCTTCTTCTTGTAAATATGGATTTTTTATTATTAATTAAAAGTATTCCCTTAAAAATAAATACCTGATAGCTCTTGATAAATGTAATTTCAATATATTTTTTGTTTTCATCAACAACAATACTTTTAACACCCATCTCTTTATTTTCTGACAAGTTTGAATTAAGTACAGTATAAGAGGACAAGGTGTAGTAGAGTTCGCAATTAAGCAAACTACTTTCGATATTTACTTTTAACTTGATTGGCAAACAACTTGGTTGAGCCGTTTTATAACCGTGAATATTAACAATATTTGTTTCGGTACTCTCTGTTGTTATAGAAATCTCTACTCCGTTTGATATATTATTAAATACAATCATATACGCTCCTTATTCGTACTATCCATCTATATCGTCAATTCTTTTGTTATTATGATACTGTTGCAATAATTCTTGTGCTTCGTCATATGGGTTTTTGGGTTTGTCACCCAAGTATTCACTGTATATCTCATCAAATCTTATGGCTAAATTTGTAAGACTCTCAGGATTCTCTAAATCGTGGAATGTACCATGAAACTGAATTGCAAATAATCTTTCAATATCATCAAGGTCATAACTTCCATAGACCTTTAAAAGAATATCCAAATCGGTTCTTAAATTATCAATGAACTCATTTATTTCATTCTCGTAAACATTACGATACGGTTCGTTTTCTTCATCTCTGTACGTTCCCATACGGATTCAAATACTCCGTCCCAGTAATCATTCTCTATTTTATTTTTGGTGTTAAACATTTATTTCTACCTCATTTTCTTGTAAGACAATCTTTTTCACTCTCATCCAGTTCGTGCCACACGGAACTTAGCTGACAAAATACTTCGTGTACAGACTTGTATGTTCCGTCATCGTTTGTAAACTTCACCCCATGTGTTTCTAATATTTTCTTAATTTGCTCGAATTGTTCTTTATTCATACTTAAACTCACTTCCATTCTCAATATTCACATCTAATCCCACAACAAGTAAAACCTTATTGTCGGGAAACGCTTTCTTCATTTGGTCAAATACACTTTTACATTTATTCATAGGTACTTGACCTTCAATTAGTGAAACAATCACTGTATCATTAGGTTTTACTTCAAGAGCCTTTACAGAATTAATAAACTGTTGCTCACGCACTTCTCGTTCAATCGCAGTAATGTCAACAATCTCTTTGGTTTTCTTAGTCAAAGTTTCATGATAATCTGCAATCTCAACATAATCATTCTCTGGACAATCATCGTCAGAATGAAGCTCCCATATCGGTCTACTATCAAGTATACCATGTTTATCGGTGAATACACATATGTCACCTATATGGATTTCTCTATCATACAAATCTTTCATATCATTTAGCCTCATTTCTGGTACTACGTAATACTTCACTATTGCCAAGCATTGATTCTTCAAGAATGTACTTAATTCTATCAATAATATCCGAAGGACGTTCTCTCAATGTTTCTTGAACTTCTTCCCTTATTGCACTATCTATACAACTTTGTAAATAAAGTAAATCCCTGATTCGTCTTGACTTAATTTTATCTTTATCAATCAACTTGTTTCGCTCCTCTTTCGTCTAATTCTTCATAAGTGTAGTCCCATGAACCACCAGTCATTGCATCGTTTGATAATTCTATAAATGCTTCTTCGGGTGAATCAGACATCATCTGTCATTTCAAGAATGACTGTCATTCTGTATAAAGGCATTTAATCACCTCCTTTAATAATTAGTAATTAGAGCTTCACAATCCTTATTCGTTTTATCCTTTTTATGATAATTACAATTACTATAACTATTGTTTAAATAATGTATTTTTAATGCGTTTTTATTGGCAAATTCTTCGAGTAAAGGATTAGTTGACAAGTTATTACTTAAAGCCCAACGCACGTTTTTAACAGTAATTTTACATAGAAAATCATATAAGTCTAATTCATCTTTTTCAGTCCAGCCATTCTTTTCATTATAGGTTGCCGTACTTGAAAGATAAGGTGGGTCACAATATATAAAAGTATCTTTGTCAAACTCTATATCTGAGTATTCTCTAAAGTCTGAATTAGTAAAGAATATATTTTTCTTATGCAGTTCGCAGCAGAAGTCTGTAAATTTCTGTCTAAGTGTATCATTGAATGATGACCTATTTTTACCAAACGGCATATTGTATTCGCCTTTAGAATTAAAACGTATCTGATTATTAAACGCATAGCAAATAAGCACATACAAGTCCATAGGATTCTTTGTCTCACAGGTATTATATTTATTACGCAAATCAAGAAATCCTTGTGTATTGGTTTTACTTAAATCAAATTCTATTATTTTAGAATCAATATAATTAAGCATATCAACTGTTGGATTATTATAAAATGTTTCAAGAATCTGCACTACTTTAAGATTGAGGTCATTATAAATTATCTTATCTGCATTTACATTAATAGATACATTGCCCCCACCACCAAATAAATCTATGAATGTAGAAATGTTATTGGGGAATAAAGGGAATATCTGCGGTAAGAGTTTATACTTGCCACCTGTATAGTTAAGAGGGGATTTGATATATTTATTACTCATACTTACCTCCCTTAATACCCACAGCTACATACTTCTCTGTCAAGCCAAAACTCAAAATACACTGGACTATTATCATCTCCGTCATTAGTCTGCACACTAAAATTAGACTTGATTTTTGCACCATGTATATCATGGCAATCAAGAATAATTTCAGTATCGTCATTGAGTAGTGACAACTTTTCTTTTAATTCTTTTACAGTCATTTTAGTTCACCTCTGATTTATTATCTTTCTTCTCGTTCATTTCTCTAAAATACATTGCAAGATACAATGAACGTTCTGAGTTTACATATAATTCAATCAAGTTTTTTATAGTAGGTTCAATAGCTTTTAATGCTTCTATACTTACAAGACTACTGTTATTCTTTTCAATAGCTAATTTAATTTCTTCTATGGCTTTATCTATTGGCATACTCTGATAAAAAGGAACACAAGGTCGTACCTGAAATTTTGGTTCACAGCAACACTCTTGCGGTTTAGACTGTGTTTTATCTAACTCTGATTCAAGTTTGGATTCTTCGTAACGTTCAAGCATACTTTTCTCGATTAGTCCCATTATTTAATCACCTCAATATATCTTCTGTAGTTACAGCAATATCAATGCCATTCCATATATGCTTTATCTCCTTATTCAATCATTGTATAAACATGAAGTGGATAATCTTCTGTTCTAAAATCATACTGTTTGGTTTCTATCATATCCTCGATACATGATATAAATGTCACAAGTTTTGTAAACTTGATATCATCAAGTACCCATTCTACTATTGGAAGGTCGGTGTACTGCATATCATTGTACTTCTCCCAATTCCATTTATAATCCTTACTGAATATACCACTACAGTTTATACGTTCTTCATCAAGATACATTGTCACTCTGGCTTCGGCTTCTTCCCAAAATCTTGTTTCCTTTATTGCTTTGTGAGAAATTGCAATAATACCATTGTTTCTATTAGTAAAATCAGAAAGCCCAGTAAAATCTTTTGCTTCTATTGAATTTCTTTCATCATTTGGAAGTCCTGCACCTGTGGTCTGCAACAGCCAAACAGCTTTTAATCTATCATTCTTGCATACAATTTTATCAATGTTTTCGATTATTGTTTTAGTTAAGGCGAGTGCAGAACTTGTATATCCACTCCAATGATAATAAGCATTGGCAAGCACTTTACCTTCATTAAAAATTTCAATGTTTAAACGCTGTCCCATTTTTTATTCCTCCTAAAAAAATATATTGTAGTTTTTCACTACTCTTATATTATATCATACTTTTATTCGTTTGTCAAGTCTTTTTAATAAATTTCTTGTTCATCAAAATAAATTTTATTTGAACAACATGGACATATTATAGTTCTAAATTTTTTACCACGAATGGGTAGAATTGGAACACCCATTCGCAGATATGTTCTATAGTCCTGTTCGTAATTAGAATTACTTATAATCTGAACCTCACATTCACTATCGGTGTATTCAAATACCGCTTTGCAATAAGGACAAGTATATTCTTTTATTTCTTCACAAGTAAACGAGTATACTTCATGTGTACCTTGTTTAATTATTGTCACTTGATTCACCTCGATATATATAAGTTCTATCTCTTTCCTTTTTTAATGGACACCAAAATGGTCTATAAATAGAATCTCTGCCCTCTGAATCGGTTCTACATTTACTCTGCTCGCTATCATGGCAAGGACAATCATAACAGTATTCAGGTAGTTCAAACATAGTAGTTATGATAATTTTACTCATAGACGGTTTAACCTGTCTTGTCTTAGGCATAGGTGGTCTTTTACTTGGCTCTGGTATATTCATATCACTACCCCAATTCGGTACAAAATTTGGACACATTTCACCAGTATACATTGAAAACGCACAATAATTTAATTCCTTATTAAATAATTTGCAATCGTTACACATCAAAGTGTTCATCGTTACTACACACCTTCTTTATATTTTTAATATATGTCAGCAATGCCCTTTCTATATCTATTCTGAGATAGTAATATGAAGTAGACGCTTCGTCAAAATCTACTAATGGAAAAGCATCGGGATATATTCGTAATGACACAGCCACATTCTCATGTTTTATTTCTACAGGTGCAAGGATAAGTATATAATCCTTAGTATCATGATACTTCAAAGATGGAACTTCTCTTAAAATACATTTAGACTGTATTCCATTGATAGTGTCAGGCATTATGTCATGCAAAATATTTTTAATCGCTTCTGTAAGTTTCATGTATTGCACTCCATTCTTTTATAATTTTATCAACTTGTGGCACGTTAATATAGTATTCACAATTAGTACAATTAAACTTTTCGTGACCATGAGAAGAATAGCGACACATTGGAATATGTGCCGACTGTTCCTGTCTCTCGGTATAATAATAACAATCGTGTTTGTGTGTTTTGTCAATATAATTGCAACATTGATTTGGATTAAATATATTTACAGGGGTTGAGTCAATTTGCTTATTTAAATCAACCATTCCTGAATTGATTTGTAAGTTTAAATTGATTATTTCTTTGTGAATATTATTTATGGTAAATTCTTTTATATAATCAATTATTCTTTGATTATTTTCTTGAATCACTCGTTCTATTTTATTCATGTCTTACCCCCATATCAAAGGCACATATAAAATGGTTGTCATACCAATATGTGCCTTCTTCAATCGGGAGAGGATAACCTAAATCAGACCACATTTCAATCTGTTCGTTAAATATTGGTTGCATAATTTGTTATCCTCTCTTTTAAATTATTACTTATTCCTATTCTTTTCTTCTTCTTTCTTTTTATTCTTTTCTTCTTCTTTCTTTTTATTCTTTTCTTCTTCTTCTTTCTTAATTTCGATTATTGCTTTCTCAATCTTATTTTCTTTTTCTTTCTCTGCAAGTCTACGCTTTGCTTCTTTACATATAAGATAATTCTCACGCTTTGCTCTTTTTCGTTCAACGTGCCATTCTTCGTGTTCTCTTGCATCATCAGGAGAGTCAAACTTCTTACCACAAATCTTACACTTACACTTATCATCATTAAGTTTCTTTTCTTCTCTTATCCACTTGTCATAATATTTTTCAAAATTACCAGCATATGCTCTATTTGCAAACGTTTCAAGAATTGCATTACAGAAATCACTACCCCACATTTCCATTGCAATGTCATACATAAGATGTGTTTCTTCTGACTTCTTTGCTATTACTTTAGCTGCTGCAACCAAAGCTCCTGTACGTCTATCATAATCACACTTATCACAAGTTGCTGTAGCTGAATCACTTGTAACAAGATTGCTTATCGCATAAGTTGTAATAGTAGGAATCTTTTCATTACAAGTCTTATCAATTCTTTCGCCCTGTTCTGTAAAAAATGTAAGTTTCATATCATTATCATTCTCCTTTTTATTATTAATCTTCCTTGCTTTTATCGGTGTTTTAGGATTAAAAGGTTTTGTATAATACTCTTTATAATATTCTTTCAGTTTTGTTATAAAGTCATCAGAATTTGTTATGAAACCATCAGAAAATGACTTTATACTTGTCCAGTCTTTAATTATACCACCGTCCTGCATTATATCTTCAAACTCATAAACTGGAAGTTCTGAATACGGGAAATTGGTTTTATACCAATTAATATCACTGTAAGCATAAATCTCTCCATCTTTAATATAATATGCCGTATTGTTTTTACAAGATGTCCAACACTTGTTAGCAGACCACATACTATCGGTTTCAAGTTTGATAAACAATTCATCTGCATCTCGCTGTGTTCTTGTGCAAATCAGGCAATCTATTTTCTTCTCTTTAATATCCCAAAGTGAAGGAACTATTGGTTCTAATACATCTTCACTCCAAAGGAATATATTTTCAGCTACACTATAACAGGGTTTCATGTTGGGATTTTCACAAACATTTACAATCGTTACCTCCTTGCCACCATACTGACACATTGTGCTAATAACACTCTGTTTGCTTGTACTGATATCTCTTTTAATTCTTACTCTGTCTCCGACTTTAAATTTACTCATAGCAGTTCTCCTTTAAATATTATTTTATTATACAGAGCTTAGTGCGTATTTTCTAAACTCTGTATACATTATACCATATTATTTTTTATTTGTCAAGAGGTTTGAAATATTTTTATTTTTTAATTATATTGATATGTTATGTCTTGATAATTTATAATCCACGGTTCTGTTTCATCTTTAGACTTAACCCATTCACCGTTAATCATTTTTGTTTTATATCTTAACTGTGATTGAATCTTAATAATAGAATCCTTAATAATAGGTCTTGTATTATAATCCTTTTTGCTAACTTTATATATTATAGTTTTGCCAGTATCAAGACAATATAATGTAATCTTAGGACTATATTTTGTATCAACATTAATAACATATCCTGTATTCTTTATATTGGGATTTACATAATCAAGATAACCTAAAAACTCAGCCTGTGTTTTTAATTGTTCTATCAAAGGGATATCTTTATCTTTAACATTCTTGCACAGTTCTGACATAAATCCTATATTGTCAAAAATCTTGTACTGTTTTTCTGTGGCTGTTGCATAATTTAGCATAACGTTTTCTTCAATAGGGCAGCCTGATTTATTTATTTGTTTGCGTTTACCGAATTTATCATAAAGATTATAAATATCAAGTAGTTGTTGTGACTTTCCAAACTCAGAGAAAAAATTAAGTTTAATGAGCTTTTCAGTGTATTTACCACAAGGATTATCTTTTAAATAATCCATAAACGAATCATACCTCTGATTCTTCAAATTATATAATTTTACAGCAATATCAGAACCAAAACTTTTCAATGAATTAACGGGCTTATATATAACTTTATTTATACTATCACAGGTATACTTTATGCCTGAATGTCTAAATTTAATAGGAGATATCGTAATACCTAATTGCTTTGCAAGATTAGCCCCTTGTATCGTATCATTGTCATTGCCTGAATTTTGTAAATATGCAGTTATAAACTCAACAGGATAATAATATCTTAAATACGCACAAGTATAACCAATCATACTATAACCTGTGGAATGATTATCGTTGAACCGCATTATTTCTAATACGACAGACTATATCTTATAACTAATGACTATAACCGCCATTAGCTATCTCTCCATTTCGGGTTGCCCCTACTCTACTCGCTTCTTCACTTAGATATTTCTTCTAAGCTATGCTTTCGATAGTCGTTACACCTTTTATTATTACCCACATCATAATTATATTCTATATATCTTCCAGCCTTTATAATATGGATTGTCTATTATTTTGTTGAGTCTATGAGATACGGAACTACGTTCAAGATTATGCTCTCTACAAAAAGCACTCACATTCTCAATATTATAGACTGTGCCATCAGGCGATTCTGCCATCATAGGATTACCCTTTGATTTATTCTTATGCCTACCTATATTTGCTTTGCCCGAATTTTTTGAAAGTGAAATCCATTGACAATTTTCAGGTGAATAGCCTTTTTTACTATCAATTCTGTCAATACTTAGGTTTTCATTTTTATTATATCCGTTTGCATAAGACCATGTTTTAAAGGCTTCATAATCATTTAGCCATTCATTGCATATCATGATGCCATTACCACCGTAAATATTATATTTAGGATTATTAGGGTTATAACATCTTGCTTTCATGCCATAATATATATGATATAGTTTTTCTTTTCTTCTGCTCATACTACACCTCACTTTATATAGTATGATGAAGGTAATAATAACTTGGCTCGGTATTACCATATCCATATAGGACTTAGGCTCTCTTACCACCTTAATCTTGCGATTTAGTTGACCGAATTAAAAGAGTTTTACTTGGACAAATCTTTATCCAAACTGATAATTTGCCGAATCTTCGATAATTTGTAAGAATTGTTTAGCTTCTTGTTCTGCTATCTCTCTTGGTTGTGGAGACATTTTGCAATACCCATCTAATATTTTCGGAAGTGCTTGTTGCAATCTATCTAATTGCTTACGTCCTATTGCCCTTCTTACGTTATCTGCTTCTGCTCCATCAAGTCCACAAATATTAGTAAGAAATTTAATTGTGTCCTCTTGAAATATTAAATAGCCATCATTATCTTTTAACAATTCGTCTATCATAGGGGAAGGATTAACACATTTTTCATGTGCTATTAACTTATCCCTATAACTTTCCCCTGACGGTCTAAGGCTTGCATTTATTGTAGAAAGATGCGTTATCATTTTAGGTTTATATGCTTTTAATAATTTAAAAGCATAATCACCTTCAAACTGAAATATTCCTACGGAACTATCTGTAATATGTTCCCATACATTTTTATCTTCCCAATTTATTAAATGTGACTTCGGATAAGGAATTTTTGCTAACTCACAACAATCTTTTATAATCTCAATATTTTTTAACCCAAGACAGTCATATTTTGCAAGCTGTAATTCATGACATTCTTCCATGTTTAAAGCAAGAATATGTTTATCGCCATTCCAAAAAGTGCCATAATTATCTGTTAGGGATAGAGGGGCAGCTATTACACCTGCTGGATGCATTGATTGAGATATATTCGTTCCTACTAATCCATTAAAATAATAAAATAACTCTGAATATTTTTCTTTTGTTGTGTCAGGATTTGCCGTATATTCCTTTTTGATTTGAGAGATATTTGAAGGAGAATATGGATTATTTATAGACAGGATGGAAACTTTCTTAATATCTTTCCCTTGACTTTCCTCCCACTTTAAAGCAAATGCTCTACCTATTTCATCAATACAGCCCAAATCTGCAATAGTGCCTATAGATAATACATAAGCAGTATAGTCTATACCAAATCTATCCATAATATACTGTTGCACAAGATGACGCTGTGAAGGACTAATATCAATATCAATATCTCCTACCTCTGTTTTTGCTCTTGTTACGTTGCAGAAACGAGAAAATACAGTATTCCATTTTATTGGGTCTACATCTATAATATCAAGTATATAAGCAATAGCACTACCACCTACCGAACCACGACAATAGCCTAAAGGTATTCCATTTTCCCAGCACCAAACAGCTAACTCAGACATGAACAACATGAAACCAATATAATTAACCTTGATAAATACATCTAATTCCTCTTTTATACGTTCTCTGTATGCCGATGAATCTTTGATAATACCACGTTTTACTTTATCTTTATACATTCTATTAATTCTATTTTTTAAAACATATAAATCCTTATCGCCATAAAGGTTAGGATATTTAACACTATGGTCTATCACCGAAGGAATTACAGAACTTGCCATAATATTTGTGTTTTCTATTGCTTCAAGCCATACCTTTTCTGGTAGACAATTCTGAACTCTAAACATTTCACATAATTCTTCATATGACTTATATGTTAGGTCGAATTTGTCCTCGTCTGTATAATATATTTTCTTTGATAGTTTTAATAATTGCCTACACTCAGCCTTATATAAATTAAGACTGTGCGTATCTGTAGCTGCAATCAAAGGTTTGTGATATACCAATGACGCATTATAAAGCCATATATTATAATCTATTTGGTCTGCTACATTATGAGCCTGAATTTCATAATAGTCATATGTCCTTAATAACTTTTCAAGTAACTTACTTTTACTTTTATCTTTGCGTAACTTGTTTAAAGGAGATGCTAAACAAGCACTAATCTTATATACATTATTTGATATATTAAAAAACTCAGTCATTGAAATACGATTATCATAATAAAAATGGTCTGGTTTAGAGCTTGTATCAAAGAGTCTACATATTTCTTTTTCACCGTCAGGATTTTTTGCTATAAGAATTGTATGGTAGTTATCTCTGTGTCGTACTTCTTCTGTACCGTCACAAGCATCTTCGGTAATATAACATTCCATACCCATAAGCATTTTAATGCCCTTGCTTTCTGCATATATCTTACGTTCTAACCAGTTATATATATTGCCATGATTAGTAATAGCGATAGCAGTCTGCCCTAATTCAACAGCTTTATCTATATAATCTTTATATTTAGTACAACTATCAAGCAAGCTATCATCATCATGAACGTGGTATGCAACATAATTCATACGCTTAGCCCTCCTTAAAATATTTTGGATTTTTATTTTCTAAGATAATTATAACACACAATATTTTTCTTGTCAAGAGATTTCTATAATTATTTTTAAATATTATTTATCTATTCTTAATTCTTGTATTATCATCTGATTCCAAAATGTTTTACCAAAACGACTTGAATTTAATGTAGCAATAATATTTACAGAATTAACTGATTTATCGTTATTGATAAAATCATTTTCTGTTGTACTTGTATTCCATTGAATAATTAAACCATTATCGGTAATTAATTTTAAATGTTTACCCTTGCTCATAGTATCGTATTTATAGTCATTGATATTTGTTATCATGACGGTCAACGGCTTCGAGCCAGTTCCAGAAAGAAAATCAATTGACTTAAAATTATTTATCAACTGTGCATTAATTTGTGTAGTATCAAGTTGTATATCTGCAATAATCTTTTCTTCAAACTCTATATCTTCAAGTTTTTTATTGATAGCTCTTTTGAATTTATTATAGTTATCTTTATCGCAAAAGAAACCACTTGCAAGCTCATGACCATCGCATTTTGCTAAACCTGTCTCATTCACCATTGCCATAAAGTTATCGACTCCACAAGCTCTCATAGACCCCATATACATATCTTCTTTATCTTTAATTACAAATACAGGTCTTTGATATATGCTCATTAGTTTATTAGCAACCAGTCCTGATATACCATATTCGGTATTTATTATAAAAAACATTACCTTATTATTTATTTGATTCTCAGCCTGTTCAGTGAAATTTGGCATAAGCTTATTTACATATTCGTCCTGTTGCTCTTTAACAGACTTCATATCTTTTATCATATCTTTTACTTTTTCTACATCATCCTCTAAAAATATATTCATTGCTAAATCATTACGAAACATTCGATTACAAGCATTGATTAACGGAGCTATGCTAAAACTAACACTCTGCGAATTAAATTCATAAGAGCCTACTATATTTTTAATACCTGTATTGTAAAGATTTGTTAAACCAGTGTAACATATATATCTATTTTCGGGTACAGAAATATCACACATATCTGCAATAATGCCAGTAGCAGCTAAATCAATAAGATTATTAGCGTAATCTGTAAGCCACATTTCATCGCAATATTTACAAAACTTCCATGTTACTCCTGCACCCGACAACTGAGGATTGGCGTAATCATTAGCTGATGATACAAGAGCTATATCGCTATATTCTTCAACTGGACTTGGTAATATATGATGGTCTAATACTATAACTTCTATACCCTTTTCTGTAAGTCTATGGTATACATCAGCCTTGTCAATACTGTCAACTATAATTACGAGGTCAGGTTTGACAGTGAAATCAAAATGTTTTATACCATGTTCCTTGCCATCGTTTATAGTGATGTGTAAATGTTTTGTAAAATGTTTCAAATATCTATACATAATCGCACCAGCCGTACAACCGTCTGAATCAACATCAGCGTATATCAGTATAGATTTCTCGTTACTTATTGCTCTATCTAATTTATACCATGCCTGATTTATATTTTTTAATTCTTCATAAGGGATAAGATTATCTACACTCGGATTTAAAAACTCATTTAGATTTTCAATACCACGACTTTCAATTATAGATTCTATTATTTCATCATTATTCATGCTACGTCCATCAATAATCGCAGTCCAATCTTTCTTCATAACAATATTCCTCCAATTCATTATTTATTATATTTTGTAACTCATATTTACCATAATCACTTGGACTGGACTTATCGGGCAGAAGTGATTTGTGCCAATCCCAATACATTACTTTCGTGTCTTGCATTGTCATATATGATCTCAATCTTTCAATATTAATAAACGTATTTTTTAAATCAAGAGTTTTATCAAGCATGAATATAATTCTTTTAGGCTGTAACTGCATAAGTAATTTACATTGCATTATACTAAGTGAATTACTACCAATAGCAACAGTATTATAGATACTATAAGTATGACATTGCAAAATACTTTTTTCAGACTCAAATATATATATATCACCATTCTGTAAATAAATATAATTCTGAGATAAACCATAAAGAGTGGTTGACATAGGACAAGGAATCAAGTACAAATATTTAGATTCATCTTCTGTCACATTCCAATTAGCCCTACCTTTTATACCTATAATTTCACCATATTGATTACGAATAGGAATGGTAATTCTTTGACTTATAACGTCATATCCTATATTAAATGCCTTCTGTGTCTGTAGTGAAATATTATCAAGAGTGAATCGTCTATTATATCCTATGTCATATTGTTTTAATATATCTTCTGTGTATGTTTTTACATATAATTCTGACTGCTGTTTGTTTATATGATTATAAAATCCACCAAATACAGATTTATTTACAGATAAATCATAATAATCATCTATGTCAAGTTCTGATTTTATCACATTCATTACGTCTTTAAAGTCAATACCTTTTGCTTTAATAATATAATTTATAATATCATAACACATTGAACGTGAATAATCAGTAACAAATAAATTATCATTATTAATGAGTTTGATACGGATTGCTGTGGGATTACTGCCTTCATACAATCCGCATCTTATCTCATTATGAAGTATGCGAGGTTGATAAAATTCATAAAATTCAAGTATGCTTATAATACTATCAGGATTATCAAGTAATCTTTGTTTTATTTTCTTGAACATTTTATATCACCCTCATGTTTTTATTTAATCTATTTTTCTGTGTCTTGGTCTACACATACAGTGTTCGTTAAATACAGCAAAATCACCCATAAACTTCAATAGATATGCCTTGCCATTATCAGAACTATTTGAACCGTTTCTATTTTTTTCAACGAACAACATTCGCCATGTGTCAGTAGGGTCTACGATATGTTCTTTCTCTACCCATTCATCGTTTTCTTTTACCATTCTAAATGGTTTGCAAAATATTTTTGAATTAGGGTCAAGTTCTTCGTCATAAACAGGTCGCATGAGAAAAAGGTTTTCAAGCGTTTCTTTTGTTTGTTTTGCATTACTTAATACCGATGCAGATAAAAATAATGTACCTCTTTCTCTTTCTGCTAATTGCACTGATGCCATTCCTATCATATCGAATTTTTGTGCTATTTTGGTAAGGTCACGACTATCTCTTACAAGTGCGAGGTCAGTCCTGTTTGTACTTATATCGCCTTCACTTATTTTAAATGTATCGACAATAAAGGTCGTAAACCCGTCATTTAATGCTGCTTCTCTTATCTTTTTCTTTGCTGTTTTTATATCTGCATCGTTAGTTGTAATAATCCTAATCTTATTTCTGTAATGCTCATTCCAATATTTAGAAACTGACTTGAATACTTTTATATCTTCTTCTGATAACTGTCCTGATAAAATCTTTTTCTTTGTAAGTCCATAGTATCTATGATGCTTGGCGGCAAGCCATGTAATAATTTTTACTTTATATTTTTTGATTCGTTCTTCATTGGAGATAAGTATTATCTTTTCACCATTTTCAAGTAGTGAAATCATTAGTCCAGTAAGCCATGTGCTTTTGCCAGCAGAAGAAAAGCCGCCTATCATAGACATTGTTCCTCTTAATAGTCCAGAGGTTTGCCTACTAAGAAAAGAATAAACATTTATAGGATTACCATTTACATCTATACCAGCAGTTTCAAAAGGAACTCCTGCGTCCTCTCCTTCTAAACATTCGTCAATAAAAGCATCGTCAAAAGAAATATCTTCTTCTTCTAATATCGAAGAACTTTTTCCTACATTATATCCCAAGAGTTTAGATTCATACCAGTCTGTTACTCCCTCACTGTCCATTTTACGGAAAAGTTCAAGAGGAACTATTTCTTTATCGTTCCAATCCACCTTATCAAATAAATTAAAACCGTCACGATAAAGACTAAGAATAATATTTTCTCTATAAAGAGTATCTATATAAACATCAGCATTTTTATGGCTGATAATATCAATAAGATTTTTAACTGTGGCATATCCACCACGTTCGTTGAAAGCAGATAACACGTTATCAGATACGGAACTTAATATTGTCACTTCATCAAACTCATTGAATCCTTTTTTACGTAACTGTTTAGCAAGATTGAAATAAAAATTACCATCAGTAGTTATAAAGTCCTTGCTTGTTAAATCAAGTTCATCGAGCAACAATGGGTCTGCAAATATTGTGGCGATAACATTACCCTCAACCGTAAGTCTGCCCTCTAATAATCGTTTATCATACTTTTCTTCTACCCCTGAAATAAAACTTTTGCTCATTCTTGACACTCCTTTTCGTAATCTGCAAGGCATTTACGTCTTTTCTTCTGCTTGTATTTGGATTCATAAAATTCAAGGTCTGTTTTCTTAATTATATCAGGTTTCGGCATTTCATATTCAGCAAGTCCGTTTTTAATAATAGCAGAAAAATATCTTATTTTACCATAAGACGAATTAAAATTCTTATTCATCGCAGATTCTATTCTTTCCATATTATCTTGTAAATAAAAGCATATCAATTGGAAATCTGTTCCCCAAGATTTACTTTCTTTTTTGAGTGTTGGACTGTCGTTCACAAACTGGAACACTAATTCCCACATTTTATTATAAGAATCATAACATGATTGGCTACAATAGCGTTTCTTGTCTGTTGTCTTGATGCCCTCACCTCTCGCTAATTCTTTGCCACACGCTTTGCAAATCACTTTTATCACCGTCCTAATATAAATGTATAGGGGAGATTAACTCCCCTAATTTAACAACATTAATCGAGTATTGATTTAATTGTATTAAGCTGCTCAACCGTAAGTGAATCGTCAAGCTTTGAAGCACCGAAAGATTTCAGTTCATTCTTAACCCTTGTCTTTGTGTCCTTATCGGCTTTTGAGAAAAGACCACGAATCTCAGCCATAAGTTCTTCTTTATTTACCGTTTCTTCTTCTGTTGCTTCATCCTCAAAGATGTCGAGGTCAATATCAGAATCTTCATCTTCTGCTTTGGCAGTATTAATTGATTCTTCAATCTTATTATTAGTGTCCGCAGGTACAGTAGAACCAGTAGCCTGTCTTTCAATTGCATCTGTTACAGCCTTGATAAAATTCTCTACAGAAAAATCTATCTTAGGCTCAATATATGCGAAGTGAGACTTGCAATCAATAGCATTATCATCATCACGGAATACTATAATCTTCTTCTGTGAAATAAGGTTGCCCTTCTTCTTCATCTTCTTAGAGAAAGCATCTTTAACTTCTTCGATATCTGCTATCTCTTTTTCATAATAACAAGTAGCAACCAGATTAGCTTTATCCTTTACGACATTGTAATACTTAGCATCTACTGATGAAGTAATCTGTTCAAACGAAACACCAGAATACATATCTGTCTGTGTCTTATTCTTAGTATGAGAAATTATAATCCAATGCAGTCCTGCATCTTCAATCATGCCAAGCACTTTTACAACGAGGTCACAAACTCTGTTCTCGCCTTTCTGAAATCCCTTGTAAGCCTGTGAAATAGACTTTGCTCTCTCGTCAATTTTGCACTGGTTATTCCATTCAGTTATTACATACTGTTCAGCGATACGGTAAAGTTCATCCAGTGAATCAAACGCAATGAATTTTGTATTAGGATAATCGTTTTTGTTTTCAGTAACATCCTTAATAATGTCAAGTACGTCCTTAAATGTTACTGCGTGTTCATAGAAAGGATTATTAGGGATATGTGTAGGCTTAGGCTCTCTACCACAAGTAATAATAAACGTACCCTCATTGCTATTACTTGCAGCTATACCGAGATGATGAACAAGATGTGTCTTACCAATTGAAGCTACACCTGTAATAATATAATTGTAATCGTAAAAATTCTTGCTTATCTTAGCAACCTGTCCATATTTTCTTGCCATTGTTTAAGTCCTCCTTAATTATATAATATCATCTTCGTCAAACAGATTTTCAATTTCATCGAATTTTGCAGTAGGTTTACCCATATCCTCTGCTGTATACACGGTATTATTAGCACCGTTAGAATAACCTCTTGCCAGTCCAGTGATAACAATATCTGTGACTCTATCACCGAATACAGGCTTACCAAGTTCCTTTTTAATATCTTCAAGTGTGGTAAGACCAAACTCAATATTTTCTCTCTGCTCGTCTGTAAGCATATCTTCTGTCAACTCTACTTCCTGTGAACCGTCAAGCACGGTAGTTGTAATACCTATCTCACGATATTCTCCTTCATAATCATCAGGGAAAGTAAACTTCTTCTTGAATCCCATAGCCATCTTTTTAGCCCTTTCGCCTGTACTACCGTCAACAGTAAATGTCATAGGTGCATAACATATCTTCTTATAAGGCTTACCAAGATACTGACCGATAAATCCATTAATGCGGAGCTTCTGTGTTTCTTCAAAACTTGAATCATCTACCGCATCTTTACCGAATACTACAACAAAATCAGCCTGAGATTTATATTCATCTGAATCTAATGCACGATAAACACGCTGTGGTTTAAACTTTCTATACCACTGGTCTTTCTCAGTATTGTATTCAAGTTCATAAGTTCCTGTGATATGCCACTTATAGTCTTTTATGGTTGAGCTATTGACAAGTTTATTCAGATATTCGATAAAATCATATTCCCATATAAATTCATGCTTACGCTTACAACTCTTATCATATTCAATCTGACAATCTTCAAGGGAACTTACGCCTATTTCGGTTATCTGTTCATCTGTAATAGTTCCGTCCTTAAATTTTTCAAGGGCTGATTCAAGCTGATATCTACGCTTCGGAATTTCTGTATCAACAACAAACTTTTTAAACGGAGCAATAGAATTAACGATATCTGATTTAGTTCTGTCACTATATTTCACTTCTATATTATCATAGCTACGACTACCATCTTCTGACTGTGTACATTTCGTTGTGTAAATAATAGAAGATTCAATATTTTCTGGCGTAAGACAACCTATCTCCAAAAAATGTCTGTTGTTACCACAAGCAACGTTGAATCTCAGAGTAGTCTTAGACCAACCTGAATCAAAGATACGTTTCTCGTAAGGCTTAAAATTATCTGTTGCCTTACAAGGAACAATGTTACCGATAAAATCGAATGTGTTTGCCATAGTTTATCTTCTCCTTTAAAATAAATATTATTTATAGAACAGCTCATTGCTGTTTTCTATACTTAGATTATACCATATAATTACTTTCTTGTCAATAGGTTTAGAATAATTTTTATTTTTTAACTATTATTTCTTTTCATTTAACCAAGCTGCTACGCAATTATAGCAAGTATCATTAAAACTTTTACTTGTCAAATGAAACTTTTCACAACGCTCTGTATCTTCGGGCATCACACCTAATAAGTATAACACACAATTATCTGTTGCGTTTATAAGAATATTCAATCTGTCTATCATAGACATATTATTAAGCCATTCTCTGTTAGTCATATTCTCTTTGCTCCTATGAATCTTGAATCGGTATAAATACAAAGAGGTTTCATATCCTCATAAAATTCAAAACATACCGAATTAAACTCCGTGCTACCATAACCTTCAAGATTTATATATGATATAAAATTACCTACGCTTATGTTTGTCACTACATAAATTTTGCCTACTTCAAGTTCAGGATATTCACCATATGATTCTATATCATTTCTTATACACTTAGCTACTATCATATTTAATCACTCCTTTATGTTTTTTAAATTATGATATTTTTCTTGACTATTATCATAACTATACTCACCAAAGTATTTTTCTTCTGCTTGTTTACGTGCTTTAACTGCATCATCGAAATTGTCATAACGTCCAAGATAAATTTGTTTGTTATTTATTTTTATTTGTGCTTGCCATTGATGTTTCTTATCATACCAACACACACCAGTCACATAATCGTTATCCTTGTTTAATTTTTTATTCATTTGATTTTGACTATTTGTCGCAAATCTAAGGTTGGATTTACGACAATCGTTTCTTGTAAATTCTCCTCCTATGTGGTCTACCAACGTATCATCAGGACAATTCATAATAAACCTATGCAGTCTAACTAATTTATTATTATAAATACCTCTTATATATCCTTTTTCATCTTCATACCAACAAGTGTCTTTTACTTTGGGATAATCTTCTATATCAACATAAAATGGATTTCCTTTGGCTGTATATCCAACAGCATAACTATCCAACAATTTCCATTTATTATATTGTTTTCTACGTTGGCTTGCTGTTTCTCTACGATAGCATCCACAAGATTTAATATGACCGTCTAAAAGATATTTGCCTAAAACTTCAATTGTATTACCACATTCACATTTACATTTCCAGTTTGACAAATTTCTATAAGGCTTAATAACATCTTCCAAACGCTCCAATACTGTTAGTCTACCGAAAATATCTCCAATATTAATTTTTCGTTTACTCATTTTTACATCCCCTTTTGATTGTTTGTAACTTATTAAATATATATAAGTCAAAAAAATTATCCACAACACCACCCACTAAGGCAAGAATAAATAAGATGTTCAATGGAATATTACATAATAGTGCTATCCCTGTGCCAAATAATGTCGCAAGTGCATATATACTATTTGAATTATTATCATATGTTTCTCTTAGTTGCTCCGTAGGATTTACTTTTGCTTTCATTTTTATTCTTGCACAACTTAAATTCTTTGTGACCACGGCATATACTATAATATTAAACAAGAAATAAAACTTTAGATTTCCTGTAATAAGCACATGACCAAATAAGATAATGTCCATGATAACTTCTAATACAAGTATCTGTTTGTAATGTTTAAATAATTTATCTCCGTACTTATTCCACACTGTGCTAAAGACAACTATACCTATACATGATATAATCTGCTCGATACTGATATACTGTCTGCTTACAACCTTGATAGTCTCAGCATAGATATATGGATAGGACATTGAATAGAATAGTGTACAGATTAGATTTGACAAGAGCATTAAGTTACTGAGTTTCTTCATTAATCACCTCATAATTATCACATCTGGTTTTCATTTCAAACGCACCTTCTCGTCTTGGTTTCAAAATACCGTCATGCCATTTTCTTGATTTTGTCTTATGTGTTTTTTTCATATTTGCACTCTTGATATATTAATCCTGCACCTAATCTATGAGAATGAAAATATTTGCAAGTTAAACACTTATATATTTTCTTTAATTGTTCCAGTTCATTCTCACACTCAGTCTTAAATGATTTCTCTACCATGTTCATAGTCCAATCAGGAAGTTTAAGAAATCTCCACACAGGAAGTCCGTTATAGATATCCTGTGTGAACTTAGCGTATATCTCATCCTTTGTTTTATAATCAAAGTATTTTGCTTGACACCCAAATGAAGATATATAATTATCAATGGCATCGTAATCAAATTCATATTGACCGCCTATCTCAGTGTCAGCAAAGATTGTCAGTATGTCTATAATTGCAGAGAATATTATTAACTGTTTCTTCATTGTTCTTCACTGACCTAATATTTCTTTAGTAAGTTTCTTGTAGTTACGAAACATACTTCTTTCATCCTTCATATATTCTAAGTTTTGTTCAAGCATATCAACGTATTCCTTACGGCAACTAACAACCATCGAAGGATATAAACTAAGACTTCTGCCAACTGCATAATACCAATCGTTTATAGGTCTTAATATAACACTTGGGATTGTTTTTAACAATCGAGCCACATATTCATAATTTGTTGTCCGTCCCACAAGATAATAATTACGCTCTCTATAATCCATATTTCTCTCTCCTTATCTTCTTATACCTATTATCTGTTTTATTTTATACAGTGTATCAATTTCTTCCTTATGGTAATCAATTAAGCTATTAACAGCATCCCAACCAATTCAACACTATCTCTGTTCCACCAGTCATACCAGTGAATAACACCTATTTGATACAAAATATCATCGTCAATCTCAACATTGAAAGAAACTTCATAATCCTTTGAACTTGATAAGAACAGTTGTTTGCCCTCATCACTTTCAGAATTATCATTTGTCAATGGAGCAATAATCTCATCAAGTTTGACATCATCAAATACATAATCAACTGTTCCGTCTTTATTATAGAGAACGCCTGTGATAACGCCATTTAATTCAAACCCCACAACATCACCTCATTTTATAAAAGTAAAGTTTAATTTAGTCATTATTTAAAATTTCAGGATTATCGTAGATATTGCCTATAACCTCACAATCAAAGAACAATCCCCAAGAATAACTTCTATACTTTAGTTCATCTTTGCCAAAGTTAAATTGAACGTTCCATTCAGCCGCCCAAGACTTATAATCTTCTCCGTTAATACCAAAACCTTTGCCACATCTTATCTTGTATTCAACAACGCCCTTAAAGATTTTGCCTTTGGTTTGTTTGGAATTTGTGTAAAATTCTTTAGAGATTATGTCCCCTTCAAATATCATTACGTTATTCTTGTCGATAAGTCCAGTCCACTCGCCAATAGTATCGGGGTTGATTACTTTTACATCTCCGTAAGCGGTTGTTAATCTCCATTTATTAAACATAGAAGATTCGTAATCCTTGTGAACATATCCATAACACCAAGATTGACTTGATTTTGCTCTGAATAATATTTCTCTCATTATTTTCTCCCTACGAAAGACACATTTCATAAATCTTCTTTACCTGATAGCACAAGTAATTTCTTTTTTATCCTTTGGAATCTTTTTGCTTGTTCACAATGATAACGGAACAACTCATTTACGGATTTAAAACATCCGTCATCATCGTATATATAAAACCCATCTTCTGTTATATCATCACGAGACATACCAAGACCATATTGATTATAAAGATACTCACTAACATCTGATGCCCTTCTAAGAACACTTACATAATGACAAGATTCATAATTTTCAGAAGATAATTTATTAAATCTTTCATCATACATAATAAATGAACTTTCAATGTCAGCCAATAAACATTCGTATTCTTTACATTCCTTTTCGGTTTCAAACTCAGTTCCGTCATCAGCTACATAACGCATAAACTTTCCTCCTTAGTATTCGTAATTAAAAATATGTTTTTCACTTCTGCACTCTGAATTAGGACTCAGTTGTACCAATGTTCCATATTATTCTCCTATAATCTTCTTTAGTTCTGGTGTATTCAGATGTTGCCATTCAAAGTAATCATCCTCATAACACCCCAAACAGTTTGTAGAATAACTTCTTCTGGTATGATTAATACATTCGCTACAAATATCATCATCGCAAGGTCTATATATTTTCAATACATTAATAGCGGATTGCAACAGTTCCTTTGCTTTGTCAAACTTCTCCGCTATCTCCGTTCCTGCCTTTGCTGAATTGTTCAGAGCTTCTTCCGTTGTAAAGAAATTATGCTCTGCAACCCGTAGCAATTCTATAATTTGAGCCTTTGTCAGTGACATAAGGTAGCTATCACTATGTACTTTATATCCCATTTGGTTCATCTCCTATCAGCTTTAAGGCTTCATCGGCATATCTCCATTTAAATTTAATTCCTATACAACCCTCATCAGTGCCAGTTTCGTATAGTATTTTCATATCCTCCATAGCAGCTTTCAGAAGTCGCTTTGCTTCTTTAAGTTCCTTCATTAGTTCACGGATAAATATATACTGGTCGTTCTGTTCTGCTTTCAGGCCTTTTAATTCCATAAACCACTCTACGAATTGCTGATATTGTTCCGCCATCATAGCAAAATCTTCATGTTCTTTTGACAAATATTCGTATTCAGATTCTTTATCTTCGTACCATTTTATTGCTTCATCAAGTGTCAAGGTATTCCACTCCTTTCGTAAGCTCATCAAATAGTTTTTCATTTTCTTTAAGGAAAGATGTAGAATAGAAACTTGTTCCTAAATAAAATTTATTTTCAATTTCTCTGATAAACCTTTTTGCTTTTTTCAGTTCTATTAGCCATTCAGCAAGCTGTCTCTGCTCTGCGGCAGACTCACGGCAAGCTGTTGTCTTGCCCCATTCCTCACCGCCTTCTTCTTGCCATTTCTCGGCTTGTGCTTCATTCTTCTTTGCCGCTTCAAGACAATGCTTTATGGCTTTGTCTAATGTGAGTTTACTCATTTTCAGCCCTCCTGTTCCTCATCGCTATCCTCGCAGAATGTCTCAAAGCTATCTGTATTAGCATCTATTGGCATATAATACTCTGCATTACTTAATGCTTCTTCCTCAGTTTCCCCTATTCCCTCTGAACAACCTGACCAATATATTATTGCTCTATAGCTCATTTTGTATCACCTTCCTTTGGTGGTTCTGGTAAGGGCATCCAGTGTGTTACAGCACTTACCCTTAAATTAAATTCACCGCAAACGTCAAACGTTATTTCATCATCATCTAATTTCGCGACCTGAATTTCGTCTCCGCCCCAATACGGATAGTATATCAAGACGTTCTGTCCACTTTTTGGGAGTCTATCCTTAACACTTATCCAATGCTTCACAGGCTGTACGCATGCGGCAGGAAAATCGTGGGCTTCGTCCGCAGCCAAACTATAACCAATTGCTCTGGCGTAATAATATTTTGATTTATCGGCATAGTATAAATCAAAATTGTTTCGTGCCCTTTTACGCATCAATTCTTCAAACTTATCCTTGCTTATATACTCCGCCATTTGTATCACTTCCCTTTATCATTCGCCCGTCTCCGCTATTTTCTTTCGCAGAAACTTTACAAAGGAGTCAATTTCGTCAGTATACAAACCGTCATATGCTTTAATGGCAATATCAATAAGATGATTAAACTTCACAGCTTCTGTTGACGGTTTATCATCTACAACTTCAAGTCGTGAACAAAGGATAAAAGGATAATTTATCTTGCCAAACTTTACGTTTATCATATTATCACTGGAATTGCAAGTACATATTCCAATATCCCCAACTGAAACCTTCATTGCACTGTCCAATTCAGGACAAGCCTTTACTAATTTCACTTTATCTCCTTTTCGCATTTTGTCCTCCTTAATAAAATAAGACTTTAACTATACCTCATCATAAAAGTCATCATGATAAGTTGACTCATCAAAATAATCTGGTGCTTCACTACAATCATACCAGCAATATTCAACAAGTCTAAAATCAGTAGGATAACATCTCAACTGATAATCAAATACTTCATTAAACAACTTTTCGTATTTGCTATATTCAGATGTGGACAAGGTTCTTACCTTACCCCAATCTCCTTCTGCTTCATTGTTGCAAGGAAGATTATAGTCAATAAAGAATTTTTCTGTTGGAGCTAATTCAAATGGGGCTTTAAGCAGATTTTCTATATCCCGCCTGTCATTGACACCCAATAATTTGCAAGCCAATTCTTCTTCAATCTGAAATCTAACAGCTTTTCTATGACAACATTCAATCATTATGTGTCCTCCTTTACTTATACTTTAATTGCACCTTACAATAGTCACACTCAAAAACATCCCCTGTTTTAATACCACGGTTAAACAAGTTCCAAGAGTAATAGAACTTGTCACAGCAAGGACACTTATAAATTGATTCACAGTCATGTGGACTAAAGCCTACATAGACTAAATCCTCACTCATTACTTTCCTCCTTTGTGGCAATACGAAACACTGGACTATTACATAGCATAGATTCATCACAAATATATTTAATACGGTCAATAATATCGTCTGGTTTATCACGTAACGTACTCTCTACTTCCTGATGTATTGCATTTACAATACACTGTTCTAAGTAAAGTAAATTTCGTATTCTATGTGACTTTGTTTTGTCTTTGTCTACCATATATTAATCCTCCCAGTTTATAGTCTTTACAATCTCAAACATTTCATCAATAGTCATTCCGTTAATCGATATACTCTTTACCTTTGCAATAACACTGTTCTTTGAGAATGTCTGATTAACAAGGTCAATATAAAAAGTGAATGTGCCATCGTCACCCATGTAGAATCTTTCCCATTCTTCTTCACTCATTAATCGTTTAACATTAAGCTGCTTGATTGCAAGATTGTCAAAAGAAAGGTTCTTGAACCATCCTTCTTTTACAATTGTAGGGAGCATAAGTCCAAGATAAGTTGTATTCTTTCTGAGTTCTTTGAGATTCTTTGAACGATATTCAAGACCTCTGCCTGTTGTTTTATATCCAAGTATCAGAACCTTTAAATCATGATTGGCAAGTCTATCAAGGTCATTCTCCGTAAGGATTCCATTGATAGTATGGATAACCGCATTAGGAATAGTCTTTACAAGATTAATAAAAGCATCCGTAGGTTCTCTCAATGATATACCCAGTCCCCATATTAACTTCTTGTCAAGAAGCTCCTTGATAAAATTATAATGTCTTTCAAAATGTATCTGATTAACTGTGAGATTAGCAATAACTTTCTTTTCCTTTAATCTTGAAAGAAAAGTTATAAGGTGTGGATGCGAAAGGTCATTGCCATTAACCGCAAGTTCCGTGAAGCTGTGAAGTGAATTAATAAATGTATCATTGAGAATATCTCCATGCTTACCTGACGGAGTACATCCTTCGTAACAAAATTTACAACCACCATCACAGTAGTCAGAAATCTTGCAATCTATGTTCTCTGGAAACTGAGGATGAAATTCATCATCATCAGTATATCTTATTTTTGTTCCATCCGAAAAAAGTGATACGATATAGTTACCATTCTTATATCTGTGCATTAATTTCATTATTATTAACCTCCTTGAACAATATATCTTCAACACTCCAACCTAAATGGTATCTTCTTAACAATGTGCCATATTTAATACAAACTTCATCTTGTTCTGACCATTGTTTTAATGTTAGTGATTTACCATTATATTCTAAAATGATATTATTTCTTTTATTATTAGCTTGTTCTTTTGATGTAGACCACTTACAATTGTCTGGACAATAATTTCCATTTACATTAATTCTATCAATGCTTTTGGTTTCGTCATATCCGTTTGTAATCGCCCATTGATAAAAAGATTCAAAACTATTTAACCATTCATCACAAACAGAAATACCTCTGCCACCATAATCATTATATCCTTTTAGCTTAGTGTCATAACATCTTCTTTTCATTACAGTCCATTGATGATAAATCCTACTATATGCCATTCCATGTTTTTTATGTCTTGTGCATCCGCATGACTTAGAATGTCCACTTAGTAGTGCGTTTTTTTCTACTATCTTTTGAGTTTTATTATGGCAACTGCACTCACATAAAAAACCAATTAGATTCGGATTCTTACGTTTTAATTTATGTGGTTTATCATCAATAACAGTCCAATTATAAAATTTATCTCCTATATGAATATCCATCAAATCCCTCCTAAATTTTTTTCTCCTAAATGGAGTATGTAATAGGAGCATACGCTCCCATATTAATTATTAATCGTGTCCATAATAACCAAACGCAACAACTATTTCACCATTAAGTGTAGTATATTTCTTTAAAAATGTTTCATAGTCAATATAATCCCGGTCGTAAAATTCTTCATAAGTTAGATACTGGGTGTATGTTCCTGCATCGTTTCTTTCGTTTTCTGTTTCCTCACTCTTTTCAACAAATTCTTTCGTATATCTGCCAAAATACAGTTCTCCTTTTCTCCACTTGCTGTATTCATCATCCGAACACATTGTAAGAGAATGAACTGAACTACTATTTGTTTCAAAAATACCTCTGCGAATTACTTCTTTCATAATGAATTCTCCTTATCTATTAATCTTTGAACTCTCTTAATTTCTTCATCGGAATGAACCGTTCCACCAGTGTTCATATCGACATACCATTGAAGAACTTCCTTGCGATATTGCAAAGAATTGATATTAAATTTTATCATAAGCCCTGCTCTCCCCAGATATTCGGCATCTTCAAACTCCCTAAGATAGTGCCCGAAGATAGGAATTTCATTACGCAGGAACTTGATAAGAGCCGTCAGTCTTTGTAAACCATCAACTAACACCATGTTATCCATGTCACTGTCCGACTTTTTATCTCCAAACTCAGGACAATTGAAGTATATTACCCTTGAAGTCTTTCCACCTCTAAAGAAAAATTCCACATATGCTATCTGCTGTTCTCTTGTCCACACATTTCCTCTTTGAAAATCAGGATTCATTTCTAACCCCCAATCTTCAATATAACTTTGCAATGTTCTTTCAAGATAGTTCAGCGGAATATCAACTTCGTAAGTGCCTGACTTTGTAAAGGGTTTTATGTCAGAAAATTTCATCTTAGTTTCCCTTTACAAAATAATCAAATTTTGTTTCGTCATGGTATGGGTTGGGAATCCACGCTCCGTGGTCGTAGCAGTCTTTGCACC
>JAEIGA010001756.1_pt1 | contig 34355 bp, 61 predicted proteins | sample 9270691 | NCBI WGS metagenome assembly JAEIGA01 (sample SAMN17057246, study PRJNA624740) | gut metagenome | biome: biome; isolation source: fecal sample | host: Bos grunniens | place: China: Xizang | collected 2019
GCCATTTCCAACTGCGCGGGAGTTTTCGGCAAGTATCCCCAGAGTCTGGTAAGAATGGAGGCGAAATGATTGACAGCCAAAGAATGGAAGGCCATTGTGGTCAAACAGTGTGAAGAGTCTGGCACATTTCGCCCGGCGTTTGAGCCTGCCATCGATGCGCTATGCGCTGTCCTTGAGCAGCGGGATCAGGCGTATGAGGATTACCTGGAGGATGGCGCAAGGACGGTCGTAGAAAAGACGAGCGACCGGGGCGCTGTGAATCTGGCAAAAAACCCGCGACTCCAGGTCTGGATGGATCTGAACGCACAGGCGCTTTCTTACTGGCGCGATCTTGGCCTCACTCCGGCGGGCCTGAAAAAGATCGATGAGGCGGCGATGAAAAAGCCAAAACGCTCGGCTCTGGCGGAGGCGCTGAAGGAACTTGGCTAAGTCTTACAAGCGCGTAGCGCTGAAATACGCAGAGGAGGCCGCCGGAGGGAAGCTGATCTGCGGGAAGGAAGTCCAGGCGGCGGCGCAGCGGTTTTTGGATGATCTCAAGCGGGATGATCTGGTACTGCGCACGAAAGAGCCGGACTTTGTGATCGGCATCATCGAACGCCTGATGGTGCACAAGCAGGGGGAGACGCTGGACGGCGTCCCGCTGACAAATACGCCGCTCGTGCTCCAGCCCTGGCAGGTGTTCATCGTTTACAATCTCCTGGGCTTTTATAAGAAGGGCACACCGGAGCGCCGGTATAAAGAAGCGTTCATCTTTGTCCCGAGGAAAAACGGGAAAACCATGTTTATCGCTGCGCTTGCCTTCGGCCTGGCTCTGCTGGAGCGGAAGAGCGGCGCGAGGATCTACATTGTAGCCGCCAGTCAGAAACAGGCTTGCCAGTCCTTCGAGGACATCCTTTACACGCTGCGCTATCGCGGCATGATTGAGGAATTCCGGGTGCGCGACAATAACGCCGAGCATTCGATACACTACGATTTTCTGGATGATGCCGGCAGACCCTGCGGGAGTATCGACATTGAGGCGCTTGCCTCTAACCCGGACGCCCAGGACTCTTTCAACTGCAACATCGCCATCGCCGACGAGATGCACGCCTTCAAAAAGGCGGCGCAGTACAACCGCTTCAAGGAGGCCATGAAGGCCTACACGAATAAGCTGATGATCGGCATCACGACCGCCGGCGACAATATCAACAGCTTTTGCTATCGGCGGCTCGAATACGCCGTCAAAGTGGCAACGGGCCAACTGGTAGATGATTCGCTCTTTGCTTTCGTTTCCAGGGCAGATCAGGACGAGAAGGGCAATGTGGATTACACCGACGCCGTCCAGCAACAGAAAGCAAATCCCAGTTACGGGATCACCATCAGACCGTCTGACATCATGCAGGACGCTATCCAGGCCCAGAACGATCCACAGCAGCGGAAAGACTTTCTGAGCCGGTCGCTGAACATCTACACCACCGCCATGAACGCCTATTTTGACCTGGGCGAATTCAAAGCAAGCGACGGGAAATATGGCTGGACGCTTGAGCAACTGGCGAAGCTCCCGATCGACTGGTACGGCGGAGCCGACCTTTCCCGAGTGCATGACCTGACAGCCGCGGCGCTTTATGGGCGGTATAACGGCGTGGATATCTGCGTGACCCACGCTTTCTTCCCTCGACCGGAGGCGGCGAGAAAAGCCGACGAGGACGACATCCCGCTCTTCGGCTGGCAGGATGACGGATGGCTGACGCTCTGCAACAGTCCAACCGTGAACTACGCGGACATCGTCAACTGGTTCATCGCCATGCGGAAGCTGGGCTTCCGGATCAAGCAAGTGGGTCATGACGAGAAGTTCGCCGGCGAGGAATATATTCCTCTGATGAAGGCGGCGGGCTTTACCATTGTCCACCAGCCCCAGCTCTACATTCTCAAGAGCAAGGGCTTCCGGCACATTGAGAAGGCGGCCAAGGACGGAAAGCTGTATTACTTGCATTCAGACGCCTATGAATACTGCCTGGCAAACGTCCGCGCCATAGAAAAGACGGACGACATGATCCAATACGAGAAAGTACAACCGGAGCACCGAATCGATTTGTTCGATGCTTCGGTTTTTGCGTGCATCCGCATGCTGGAAGGGACCGCACGCAGAAAGAAAGCAAGACAATGGTGGGGAGAAGAGGAATGAGCAAGAAGAACAGAAAATACCGGCCCGAACGCCGTGAACAGACCCGGGCCGCCACAAGCCCTATCGCTGTCTTCCTCAACGACGGCGATCTGAAGTGCCCTGGCTATACGCGCCTGTCAGATTGCCCGGAGATCCAAACCGGGTGCCTGCGCATTGCCGAGCTGATCGGCAGCATGACGATCTACCTGATGTCCAACACGGAAAAGGGAGACGTCCGGATCCAGAACGAACTATCCAGACTGATCGACATATCGCCGAACGGGAACATGACACGGTCTCACTGGATGACGGCCATCGTGATGAACATGCTGCTCTATGGCGCAGGCAATGCCATCGTGGTACCGCACACATATAGCGGCATCCTGCAAAGTCTGGAGCCCATCGCTGCAAACCGCGTCAGCTTTGAGCCGGTCGGCAACAGTTACCGGGACTATCGTGTGCTGATCGATGGAGCGGCAAAGGATCCCACAAACCTTATGCACTTTGTGTATAACCCGGATCAGCATTATCTCTGGAAAGGCCAGGGGATGACGGTCACGCTCCGGGACATTGCAGCAAACCTCAAGCAGGCCGCGAAGACGGAAAACGCTTTTATGTCCTCCGAGTGGAAGCCGAGCCTGATCGTTAAGGTGGACGCTCTGACCGATGAATTTTCCAGCCCTGCCGGCAGGCAGAAACTGCTGGAGAGCTATGCGGCGCCGGCACAGGCCGGGATGCCCTGGCTGATCCCGGCGGAGCAGTTCCAGGTAGAGCAGGTGAGGCCGCTTTCCCTGGCTGACCTGGCGATCAAGGACACGATCGAACTGGACAAGCGCACGGTTGCGTCTGTGCTCGGCGTCCCGCCTTTTCTGCTGGGAGTCGGCTCCTTCAACCGGGACGAGTGGAACAACTTCGTACAGACGAAGGTTCGGGCCATCGCCCAGAGCATCCAGCAGGAGATGACCAGGTGTCTGATCCTGTCTCCCAAGTGGTACCTGATGCTCAACTTCTGGAGCCTGATGGACTACGACCTGAAGAGCACCAGCGACGTGCTGCTTGCAGGTGCTGATCGCGGCTTTGTCAACGGCGATGAGTGGCGTGATCGTATGCACATGGCCCCGGCCGGGCTGAAGGACTACAAGGTCCTGGAGAACTACATCCCGTATGACATGAGCGGGAAACAAGGGAAGCTGGTGAGCGAATGAAGCTGACACTTGACTGCCCCAATGCCTATTACGAGCCTGACACCATGCGGATCCGCTGCAAGGCTATCAACGGCGGCTATTGTGGGAACCAGTATTTCAAACGCTGCAAGGGCTGGTGGACGCTGAGCGAAAGAGCGGCAGCCTGCCCGATGCGGAAGAAGGGAGAAGCAAATGACCAGAGACAATGAGAGAGTGGTCCGAGCGGTTAAAACCGCATTCCAGACCAGAGAAGACGGAGAAGCCAGAGTAATTGAAGGCTATTTCGCCGTGTTTAATTCCATTTACGAGATCGCACCCGGTATGACGGAATCCGTCGCGCCTGGTGCTTTTTCGCGCTCACTTTCCAATGACATCCGAGCGCTGACCAATCACGATACCACTCTGGTTCTGGGGCGTACCAAAGCGCACACCCTGGAGCTCCGTGAGGACGAACGCGGCCTGTGGGGGAGGATCGTTATCAATCCGAACGATAGCGACGCCATGAACCTGTATGAGCGCGTGAAGCGGGGTGACGTGGATCAGTGCTCCTTCGGCTTCGAGGTCGTCAGCGAGGGAACCGACTTCCGCGATGACGGCTCGGTCCACTGGACATTGGAGGAGGTCAATCTCCATGAGGTGAGCTGCTGCACGTTCCCGGCCTATGAGGCCACCAACATTAGTGCCAGGTCCGCCCAGCGCGATGATATAAAGCGCCGGGAGATGGAGGCCTGGAAAGAGAAAACTCTGAGGAGGATCAAACATGGCACTGAAAGCTCTGCTGATTAAAAAGCGCCTGGACGAGCGCCGCAAGGCCCTCGAAGCGCTGCAGGCCAAGGACGCCGACTTCAACGCCCGCGAAGCTGAACTCACCGCGAGCATCAACGAGGTGGACGAGAACACCGCGCCCGAGACCCGCGACGATCTTGATGAACTGATCACCGCTTTCGAGGGTGACAAAAAGGCCCATGAGGAGGCCAAGACTGCTCTGAGAGATGAGATCGCCGGGCTGGAAAGCGAACTGGCCGACGAGGAGGCCAAGCAGAACACTGAACCGCCTGCGGAGGACAAGCCCGCAGAGCACAATGAGAGAAAGGAAAATGCAATCATGACTACCCGTACCAAGATTTTCAGCAGCCTGAGCGTTGCTGACCGCGACGCGATGTTTGCCCGCGAGGACGTTAAGACCTATCTGGCCAATGTCCGCACCTGCATCCAGGAGAAGCGCGCCCTGACCAATGTGGGCCTGACCATCCCCACCGTCTTCCTGGGCCTGCTGCGCGAGAACATCATGAACTACTCCAAGCTGTACCGTCACGTCTCCGTCCGCCCCGTGGCCGGAGAGGCTCGCGCCGTCATCATGGGCGCTATCCCCGAGGCCGTCTGGACCGACTGCTGCGCCAACCTGAACGAGCTGAGCCTGGGCTTCAACGACATGGAGCTGGGCTGCTGGAAGGTGGCCGGCTACTTTGCCGTGTGCAATGCCAATATCGAGGACAGCGACCTTGATCTGGCTGCCGAGCTGCTGACTGCCATCGGCCAGGCTATCGGCTACGCCCTGGACAAGGCCATCCTGTATGGCACCGGCAACCGGATGCCTCTGGGCATCGTCACCCGTCTGGCTCAGACCGACGCGCCTGCCGGCTACCCTGCCACCGCCCGCGCCTGGGACGACCTGCATGAGTCCAACATCCTGAGCATCGAGGCCGCCAACGGCGATGCCGACCTGTTCCGCTACATCGTTCTGGATGCCGGCGCCGCCAAGGGCAAGTACAGCCGCGGCGAGAAGGTGTGGGTCATGAACGAGACCACCTATACCTTCCTGATCGCCAACGCTCTGACCATCAACGCCAACGGCGCCATCGTCGCCGGCGTGGACGGCACCATGCCCGTGGTGGGCGGCGCGATCGAGGTTCTGGACTTCGTTCCCGACAACGTAATCATCGGCGGCTACTTCGACCTGTACATCCTGGCTGAGCGCAGCGGCGCCAAGTTCGCCACCAGCGAGCACGTCCGCTTCCTGCAGGATCAGACCGTGATGAAGGGCGTGGCTCGCTATGACGGAGCTCCCGCCATTCCTGAGGCCTTCGTGGTCATCGGCCTGAACGGCGTGACTCCCGACGCCACCATGACCTTCGCCGCCGACACCGCCAACGAGGGCGCCTGATCATGACCTACCGCGTCATTAAGGGCTTTTACGACCTGCAGGACGCGGATCACCGGTACCAGGTCGGGGATCCATTTCCTCGGCCCGGTATCACGGTCAGCGGCAAGCGAATCGAGGAGCTCGTAACGGGCAGAAATAGGCGCCGTGAGCCTTTGATCGAAGCGATTGATGAGAAGCCGGCAAAGAAGACCAGACGAAAGGCGAAGGTGGAGTAATGGCGATGACAGCCGCTGGGGTGCTTTTGCCCAGCTTGAAAATTGACCTTGGGATCGTGAGCGACGCCTATGATTCCAGGCTTACAGATTATATCCAGAACGCCCAGGCGGCCATCACGCGGGAGGGAGCGGTCCTTACGGACAGCCATGAGGACAATATGCTTGTTATCCAGTACGCCGCATGGACCTGGCGCAAGCGGGATACCGGAGAGGGAATGCCGCGAATGCTCCGCTGGGCGCTGAATAACCGGATTTTTGGGGAGAAGATGACATGATCAGAGATGATGTTGCTTATCTGGTCTCCGAGGATCCGCAGGCTCATGGAATCTTTGCTGAGCGTCAAGAAGCCAAAACAATGGTCTATTGCAGAATAAAATCCGTCACGAGAACGGAATTCTGGAAGGCCTACTCGAACGGCATTGAGCCTGCGCTCGTGCTGGAGATGTCTGACTTTGTTGACTACGGCGGTCAGAAAATCGTGGAATACAACGGCAAGCGGTATCGTGTTGTACGGACCTATGTGGACGGCACCACGATCGAGCTGACGCTGGCGGAGGTGACCGTTGATGCTTGAGCAGCTGAGGGAGACTCTGGAGGCGACTGGCTTTTCCTGGGCACATCACGGATGGAGCAAAGCGCCCGCCGGCGATTATGGCGTCTATTTCGAGGGCCAGGGCGACGACCTGGGCGTGGACAACATCCATGGTGAGACCGGCACCACGGCCTACGTAAACCTTTTTACCAGAGACGACAGCACCGCACCGCGCCGGAAGGTCGAGGCAGCCCTGAACGGGCTGAAAATGCCGTGGCTCCTCAACTCTGTGCAGTTTGAGGAGGACACTGGTTACATTCATTTCGAGTGGCAGGTGGGGCTTCTTGGCGAGCTTTAAGTATTCCGGGCTGGATGATTACATCAAGTCCCTGGAGCGCATCGGGCCGAAGGGAAGCGTCGGCGTGTTGAAATATGCCGTGTTCGAGGGCGCGAAAATCGCTGCGGATGCCCTGCGGGAAGAGATTGAGATGAATCACAGCGCCAGTGGCGACCTGGCAAGGTCTCTTACGCTCACAAAAATGAGGAACGAGAGCGGTTACATCAATACAAGCATCAGCTTTGCGGGCTATGACCACAAAGGCGTCCCCAACGCCCTGAAGGCCGCTGTGCTGGAAAGTGGACGGTCTGACCGCAAAGGAACGCATTTTATCAGCAAAACTCTCAAGAGTGTTCGTCCTGCCGTAGAAGAAGCAATGTCGAATGCTCTTGATAAGAAAATCGAAGAGATAATGGAGGAATAACAAATGGCAGCAGGTAAAGTCTTGACCGGCTTTTCTCTTCCTTATGTTGCGCTCTACACCGCCAACGGCGGGACCGTAACCTATTCCAACGGTCAGCGACTGGCCCGCGGCGTCTCGATCTCCATCGAGGCCGAGGCAGAGAGCGATAACATCTTTTACGCGGATAACATCTCCGCGGAATCCGCTCCCGGCATCTTTACGTCCGGCACGGCGACTATCACCGTGGACGGTCTGAAGCAGGCTGCCGAGCGGCTGATCATGGGCATCCCTGAGCCCGATACTGATGGATTCATCCATTACGGTGAGAGCCTCACAATCCCCTATGTGGGCGTCGGCGTCATCTGCCGCTACATGGAGGACGGCGTCACCACCTATACGCCCGTGATCCTCACCAAGGCGCGGTTTGTTACTCCCGGAATCGACGCCACCACGGCATCCGAGACCATTGAATGGCAGACCCAGGAGCTGACCGCGACTCTGCTCCGTGACGATACTTCCAATCACGACTGGAAACTCGTTGGAGGTGAAGAGGTGAGCGAGGCGGCCGCAGAGGCGAAGATCAAGGCGAAATTCGGCATTTCTGCCTAAGGAGGACAGCATGGAGATCTTTGGGCATGAATACGGCTTTCTCCTGACCGTCGGCGCATCCGCAAAGGTCTCTGACCTGTGCCCTGGCGGTGATCTGACCAGAATCGGCGAGGCCTTCGGCGCGTCGAACTTTGGCAGCACGATCCGCTTCGTCGCGGAGTTTATTGCAGCGCTGGCCAAGGGCTATGACGACGCGGAGCGTTTTGCCGGGCGCCCTGTGGATCATCCGCCTCTGACGGCGGAGATGGTGCTGGCGCTTCCGAGCAGCGAGTTTAACGCGGCCCGTCAGGAGGCCATGAACGCCTTCGGCGGCAGCATGAAGGGCAGCGTCGAGGCGGAACCGTCAAAAAAAAACAAGGGAACCGAATCCAACTGAATCTTTCCTGGTTCCTTTTTTACGGGCGAATGCTGAATATGAGCAAGCAGGAGATCCTTGCCACACGCTACGGCGAAATGAGTGACATGATTTCCTGCTTTGCCATTTATAACGGCGCAAAGCCCAAGAAAAAAGCCACAAAAATGAGCTGGGATCAAGCTCTCGCATTGAGGTGAGCACATGGCAGTCTCTATTGGACCCAAAATCGGCATCGACGGCGAGGCTCAATACCGCGCGGAGATCCAAAGAATCATACAGCAGTCTAAGACGCTTGACGCCGAGATGAAGGCGGTTTCTGAGAGCTTTGCCGATGGTGCGAAGAGTGAGGAAGCGGCGGCAAAGCAGGCCGAGCTGCTCAATCAGCAAATCGAGACGCAGAAAGAGCGCGTGGCGGCCCTGGCCGACATGGTGCAGCGCTCGGCAGAGCTGACCGGCGAAAACAGCGCGGAGACGCTGAAATGGAAAGAGGCCCTGGCGAACGCCGAGGCCGATTTGAATAAGCTGTCCAGCGGCCTGGACGAAAACGCCAGCTTTATGGACAAGCTCAAGCAGGCGGCAGCGGAGGCCGGCCCGGCGATCCAGAAGGGAGTCGTGGCCTTTGCTCAGGGTGCTGCCGCCGCTCTGGCTGCTATGGCGGCAGCTGCCGGCACAGCTTTGGCGGCCATCGGAAAAGGCATTGCGGATACGGCAGCCTACGGCGATGAAATCGACAAGATGTCCCAAAAGATGGGCATCAGCGCCGAGGCATATCAGGAATGGGACTTTATCCTCCAGCATTCCGGTAGCTCGATTGAGTCTCTCAAAGGCAGTATGAAAACCCTGGCGACGGCTGTGGAGTCCGGGAACGAAGCCTTTGAGAAAATCGGGCTTACCCAGCAGGAGCTGCAGAGCATGTCCCAGGAGGAAATCTTCGCCGCCACAATCAAGGGCCTCCAGGGCCTGGAGAATGAGACCGAGCGAATGTATGTGGCTTCCCAGCTCCTGGGCAAGGGCGCTACGGAGCTGGGCCCGCTGCTGAACACCTCCGCGGAAGACATCGAAGCCATGCGTGAGCAGGTGCATGAGCTGGGCGGTGTGATGAGCGATGAAGCGGTCAAGGATGCCGCTGCCTATCAGGACAGCCTCCAGAACCTGCAGACGGCCTTCACGGGCCTCCAGCGTGGTCTGCTGGCCGAACTGATGCCGGCGATCACGTCCATCATGGACGGCATCACGCAGATCTTCAGCGGCGACTCGGAAAAGGGCCTGGGCATGATTGCAACCGGCGTAGACCAGGTGATCACCAAGGTGACGGATAAACTGCCGGAGATCATCGAGCTTGGTACAAACATCATGCAGAGCCTGCTGACGGCGATCATTGACAATCTGCCGAAACTCATGGAGAGCGGAGGCGAGCTTGTCGGTCAGCTGGCCGCGGGGCTTATCACGGCTGTACCGCAGCTGATTGCAATGGTGCCGGAGCTTATCTCCGCCATCGTGCGAGGCCTGCGGAGTGCATGGCCCAATATCCGACAGGCCGGGCTTGATTTGATAAGCCAGCTCGGCGGAGCCATCAGCGGAGCGGTGCAGGGCGCTTGGAGCTGGGGCAGGGACCTGATCCAGAATTTTATCAACGGCATCGTGGCCAATGTCACGGCTCTTTGGGACACAGTTGGCGATGTCGCAAAAGGCATTTGGGAACTGCTTCACTTTTCCGAGCCTGAGAAAGGCCCCCTTGCCGATTTCAGCACTTGGGGCCCGGACATGATGAAAACCTATGCCGAAGGCATCCGGCGGAATGCTTACCGTGTGCAGAATGCGGCGGAGATGGCCGCCGCCGGCGTGGAGGTCGGGTTGAACTCTGCCGGCGCTCCCGAGCCGCAGATTTACGACTACGGCGGCTTTGCCATCACCGTCAACCAGCAGCCGGGCCAGGACGCCAACGAGCTGGTGGATGTGCTGATGGTCAAGTTGCAGCACAAGGTGGACGCGAGAAGGGCGGTGTTTGCATGATCTGGTGGCATGGAGTGTCGAGCGATGACGTCAACGTGATCGTGGAGCGCTGCCCCGGCATTACGATCCCCAACAGACAGATCGAGCGGGTCCCGATCAAGGGCCGCAACGGTGATCTGGTGATCTCCCATGGCGCCTACGAAAACGTTATCCAGCCCTATGAGATCTACATCAGCGCAGAGGCGCCCAGGCTCCTGAACATAGTGCACAGGGTGAGCGAATGGCTGATGGTCAAGGGCTACCAGAGGCTTGAGGACAGCTACTCTCTGGATTATTTCCGCCTGGCGACCTACGACGGGGGAACGGATATCGAGAGCATCCTGGGCCGTTTTGGGCGGGCTACGATCAACTTCAACTGCAAGCCGCAGCGCTTTCTCAAGATCGGCGATGTCCTCCGCACAATGTCGAAGGGGAAGATCCTGATCAATCCGACTCCCGAAGAGGCGGCCCCGCTCCTAATGGTTTCAGGCAGCGGCAGCGGAACAGTGAGCATCGGTGACAAGACGCTGACACTCACGGATTGCGATGGCGTGACCATCGACTGCGATGTCATGCAAGTGTATCGAGGCTCTGAAAATCTGAACAGCACGGCCTCGGGCGACTGGCTGAAAATTCCGGGAAGCGCATCCGTTGCGATCACCTGGTCCGGCGGTGTGAGCGGTGTTGCGATGAAGCCGAGGTGGTGGACGGTATGATCCCAATTCTTTACGAGCCAACCGAGACGGCCTTCACATCCTTCGGCGTCGGCGCTCTGATCGACGTGATCAGCTGCCATGTGGTCGAGGAACTGAACGGCCAATTCACCATGGAAATGGAGTATCCCATCATCGGCGAGCACTATGACGAGATCCGACTGCGCTCCCTGATCCTGGCTGCTCCAAACCACACAGACCGCGCCCAGCCCTTCCGGGTGACCCGGATCACACGCCCCATTAACGGCATCGTCACCATCTACGCCGAGCACATCAGCTATGACCTGACCGGAGTGCCGGTGGGCGCCTTTACAGCCAATACAGCCGCCGGCGCCTGCGCCGCCATCAATCAGCACGTGATGACAGAGACGCCCTTCACGGTTTCCACCGACAAATCGACAATCGCCACGATGGCCAACATCGCGCCCACGGCGTTTCGATCTCTGCTCGGCGGCATGGAGGGGTCCCTGTTGGAGGTGTACGGCGGGGAGTATGTATTCGACCGCTTTGACGTCAGGCTCCTGGCGGCCAGGGGCGCGGATCACGGCGTGCGCATCCGCTATGGCGTGGATCTGATTGACCTGAGCCAGGAGGAGAGCTGCGCTGCGGTCTATACCGGGGCCCTCGGCTACTGGCGGCAGAACGACGCCACAGTCCAGAGCCAGATCCAGAGCGCCGGTTCCTTTGATTACTCCCGGGTGCTTGTGGTCGATCTCACCGACAAATTTGATGGGCAGCCAACGGTTGAGCAGCTCAACGAGGAGACCAGATCCTACATCACCCGCAATCAGATCGGCATCCCGAGAATCAGTCTGACCGTCAACTTCGCTCAGCTGGAGCAGACGGACGAATACGCCAATATCCGCCGCTCCGTCGCGCTCGGCGACCTGGTGGGTGTGGATTTTGAGCGTCTGGGCGTGAGTGCCAGCGCGAAGGTGATCGGCACGGATTACGACGTCATCACGGAGCGTTTTCGGTCGGTCTCCCTGGGGGACAGACAGGCGAACCTGGCGGACACCATCGCCCAGATCCAGGACACAGCCGGCCACAGCATGACAAAGACGGCGATGGAGGCGGCGATCAAGAGCGCCACCGAGCTGATCACCGGCGTGACCGGCGGCTCCGCTGTCTGGGGCTTTGACAGCGAGGGTCGACCGGTGGAACTTTTCTTCCTGGACACGGACAGCGTGAGCACCGCGCGAGACTGTCTGCGCATCAACCGCAACGGCATCGGCTTTTCCCACAACGGCGTTGCCGGACCTTTTGAGACTGCCTGGACCATCGACGGCACCTTTTACGCCGACTACATCCTGGGCGGCACCCTCAATGCCGACAATCTTAACGTGACCAACATCAACGGCCAGAACATCAAGGCCGGGACCATCGGCTCAACGCCACTGGCCAGTGGAGCTGTGACGGAGGCAAAGGTCGGCTCCTTTGCGATCTCCAACAGTAAGATCCAGGGCGGCGCGGTGAGTTACGGCAAAACGAGCTTTACCGGAACCCTGGATCAGGTCGGCGTCAACAAGTCGAACATCGAGGCGATCAACAGTCTGTTTGCCTCCAACCTGGGATGCTACAACCTGACCGTCGGCGGATTTCTGCGCGTCCAGAATCACAGCACAGGAGCTGTGCAGACTTTCCAGCCGCGCTCGATCAGCGGGCGGTGGGTGCTGGCCGTCTAATGGAGGAAAACAATGAAAACAATCAAAACAGCGAGCGGGAAAACCTTCGAGATCCTTTGGGATGGCGTCGCAACGATTGATGGTGCGCTGCGCTTTGCCGTGGTCAATGCGAGTATGCCGGAAATCCTGGCCACTTTTATGGACCCGACAGAAACCGCCACATTGACACGCGCATGGGACGAGGAAGAGGTTTCCGCGACTTACGCCGGCTTTACACGATTCCGCGGCATTGACCGTAAGCCTGACGAAGAGGTCATCGTTGCGCTCGAACTGGAGGGGTAAAATGCTCTCTACGACCTATATCACTGTGGATTTGCAGCGGCCAAATGGCGCTGTTGTCTACGCCAAACAAAACGACAGACTCAGCCGTGCGGTGACCATGTCCATGACCGACGGCGGGACCTCCTGGACGCCTCCTGCCGGCGCTCTGGCCGTGGTGCGGTATATCAAACCAGACGGCACCATCGGCCTGTACGACAGCCTGGAGAACGGCTCCGAGGCTGTGAGCACCGCTGTGGCGACGGCTACCGTATACTTTGCCGAGCAGATGCTTACGGTTCCCGGTGACGTCAGGGCCGAGGTTGACTTTTTCACGTCGGCGGGGGACCGGCTTACCACCTTCTTCTTCCTGGTCCGTGTACAGCCTTCCGCCGTCAGCGACGGTGAGATCGAGTCCACGGATTATTTCAATCTGCTCAGTGCCGAGATCGCGCAAGTGCTGGCCGCTCATGCGGATCTGCTCGGGCTCACCGCCACGGCAACAGCTCTGGCAGCGGGGTCGACTCCGACGGTAAACGTGACAGGCGGCAGCGGAACTCCCTACGTTTTCGAGTTTGGGATTCCCCGCGGCAGCACGGGAAGCCGGGGGCCTGCCGGAACCGCGGCCACCCTGCAGAGCAGCGAGATTGCCTATCAGGTGAGCAACAGCGGCACACAGATCCCTGCCGGGACATGGTCTACCACCGTCCCTGCTGTAAGCGCCGGGGAGTACCTCTGGACAAGAGTAACGCTTACGTTTAACACCGGAAGCCCTGTCGTGTCCTATTCTGTGGCCTACAGCGGCTCCGACGGCAGTGGGGCAGTGTCCAAGGTCAATAACATCTCCCCCGTCAATGGCAACATCACCCTGACAGCGGCAAATATCCAGGCATCGAGCGGATCAGTCCAGGATAACATCGACAATCTTTCGTCCGATGTCTCCGACCTCCAGACCTATGAGGTCCGGCACGTCACGGCAAATCTGACGGCGCTCCCGGTGACCCTGAACGGCAGTGCTTATGCATGGGTCACGGCCAATCACCGGATCATCAACTGCGTTTTTGGGACCCCGAGCGCCATGACCAGCGATCTGACCTGGACCACCGCCGCCGGGGAAATCACGCTCAGCGGCACTCTGGCAAGCGGAGCCAGCACCACCATCGACTTTGACATCGTCAAGGTCGCATCGTAAAGGAGTGAGATTATGTACTTTGTGACCCGTGTTTGCATCGACACCAATGGCGAGCAGACCCAAAGCCACCAGCGCTATGACGACCTGATCCAGGCCAAGAAAAGATGGCACAACATCATCGCCGCCGACATCGACAAGGACACGATCCTGTTTGAGATGGTTCAGATCGTCCGGGACAACGGCCTTTGCGTGGCCTCTGAGATCATCGACAACAGGCCCGAACCGGAGGTGGCTTTCTGATGGCGAGCGGAACGATTCCGGTGCAGAGCGGCAACGTGATCGACATTACGCCCATCTCTGGATCGAGCTCTTTTTACGATATCACGCTCAAATATGTGAGCGGGATCGTGTACATGACGGCAAGAGTGAGCCTGACTGCTGCTGGCGGCCCCTATTCACACTATTTTATCCCGGCGCAGTACGCTCCGTCGATTGCCGTCGCGCTGGACACCGTATGGGGATCCGACGCCAACGCGGCGGTGAATGCGTATGCGTCGGTCTCGAGCGCAGACGCCGACGGGAACCGCTGCATCCGCGTTGTTAACGGGACTCCGGCCTTGAATCCGAGCGTATTGCTGGTATCCGGCAGCTGGCCCGTGGCGTAAAGGCATATCGCCAACCCTATAGGATTTGGACAAAATCAAAAACATTTGGAGGTAAAAAAATGAAAATCTGGAACAGGCTCGACAATTTCCTCGCATGGATCTCGGGAAGCGCAGATGCGGACAAGACCATGGACCCCAGGAACCCCAGAGAATATTGGCTCAAGCAGATCGCCGAGAATGGCGGCTCCGGCGGTGGCTACACCGTGACGGAGGAGACGGTGACGATTATCCCGGAGCAGAGTGTTGAGACGGCAAAAGCGCATACTGATGATCCCTATGCGTATGGTCAGTTTGTGCTTTCCGAGAGCGTCAATCCTGACGATCTTCCGCAGACACTTTTTGTCACTTTCGGCGGCACCGAGTACGAGTGCGAGAAGGTATCTATGGCAGGCGGCGTCCTTTATGGGGCGAGTTTCGGCGGCGAAGGCCCCGACTTCAGCGAATACCCGTTCGCAATTGCTCATTCTGGAGAAGGAGACACCATTTTCACAGCCACCGCACAGACCGTCACCGTCAAAGCCGAATCTGTCTCCAAAACCGTCACGCCGTCTGAGGATTTCAAGGCGGCTGTGAGGGCCGCTCTGGAGGAGATTAACGCATAAGGCGGGCCCCAACGCACTTGCAACGGAGAGTGGTTGGACATCCTCATCACTCTCTGGCAGCCTGTGCCGCAAATCTATCTCCCTCGCGAGAGGGACGTACCTCAATAGGGAGGTGTGAAATGACTCACGTACAAATGATGACCATGCTCATCTCCCTTGGCATGAGCAAGGCCGGCGCCGCCGCCATGATGGGCAATATCGACTGCGAGAGCAACGCCGAGGCCTGTCGTGTGCAAGGCGACTTCGACCCCTCCCGCCGAGTCTCCAGGGCCTATGCTCAGGCGGTGGACAGCGGGACTCTCAGCCCCAACGATTTCGCCCGAGACGCCAAGGGATGGGGCATGATCCAATGGACCTACTGGAGCCGCAAACAGGGCCTGCTCAACTACGCCAAAAGCAGGGGCGTGAGCATTGCGGACCCCACAATGCAGCTCAATTACATCGTGGTTGAGCTCAAGTCGGACTACCCGGCGCTGTGGCAGTATCTTACGGCCACCACGAACCTCTACGAGGCCACCCGGCGCATCTGCGTGGAGTTTGAGCGCCCCGCCATCAATAACATCGAGGCGCGATTTCGCGCGGCACAGGAGACGCTGACCATCCACGACGCCCAGCCGCCCAAGGAGTCCTACTGGCCTCCCCGCATGCTCTGCAAGGGTATGTCGGGCCCGGATGTGTCCTCGCTCCAGGGGCTGCTGACCGCCCACGGCTACACCGTCCGCACCATCAGCGGCGTGGTTGACGAGGCCACGGACAAGGCAATCAGACAGTATCAGCAAGACGACGGCCTGACCGTGGACGGCATCGCCGGGCCTATGACCTGGGCGAGCATACTCAAAATGTAGGAGGATCCCCGCCATGAACGAGGAACAGATCAGGACCCTGACCGAGTGCGATCAGCGGTCCAAGAGCAACATGCACCGGCTGGACAAGCTGGAGCAGAACTATGAGGCCCTGAACCGTCTGACGGTCTCGGTGGAGACCATGGGCGTGAAGCTGGGGAACCTGGACAAGACCATGCAGAAGCTGGACGCCAGGATGGAGGAGCAGGAGGCCAAGCCCGGCAAGCGCTGGGACGGCCTGGTGACCACCCTGATCGGCGTGATCGTCGGGGCCGTGATGGCCGTGGTGTTCACTCACATCGGGCTGGCCTGAGAAAGGAGAAAACTATGGACTGGAAACGCAAACTGACCTCTCGTAAACTCTGGATCGCCGTGGCCGCCCTGGTCTCCGGCATGATCCTGGCCTTCGGCGGCACCGAGGACCGGGCTCAGATGATCTCCGGCCTGATCCTGCAGCTGGCCTCCGTGATCGGCTACCTGATCGCTGAGGGCCTGACCGACGTTGCCGGCATCGAGAGCGAGTACAAAGGCAAGCACGAGGCCCAGGAGTAACACAAAGTACACAAAGACTTGCAAAGACACCGCCCAGGAGGGAGAGATCCTTCCTGGGCGGGATTTTTTTGTGTTACTAACGTGTTACTTACGGAGAAAAATTAAGACGCACTACAATGCAAAAATAGCTTTAGAAAGTTCCCAAAATTGCGCTTAATTATGAATTTGTTGCACTTTTTCGCGCCAAAATAAAAAAGTAAATTAAGAAGTATTAAGATTTTCGAGTAACAAAATTTCGGCAAGAGCCTGCGGCGCAGGCGTTTGAGGGTTTTCAGCACTTAAGTCTGTTACTTATGCGTTACTTACGCGCGAGGTTTTAGACGCACTCGGAGAGCCGTAATCCAGTAAATCAATGGTAGATTTTAACTCTCTCAAGGTCTTGTGCGTGTACACCCTTTCCCCCACATCAGTGGATTTGTGCCCCATGATGAGGTCAATGCATACCTTGTTGGCACCGAGCGAATCCAACTTGCTCCGGAAGGTGTGGCGGCACTCATGCGTTGTGTGCTTTGTGCCGAGCAGGGCCATAGCCGCATCCCAGCGGCGAGAGAAAGCGCCGCGCTGATTCATAATGGCGGCATCTCCAAACAGCAGAGGGCGGTCAGACATATGCCGCTCAATGATTGGACGGATCTTTGCGTGGATGGGAATTACACGGTTTTTCCCGGCCTCGCTTTTGATCCCGCCTGTCAGCGTCCCAGCCTTAAGGTCAATGTTGGCGTTTTCCACAGTCAGCATTTCCGTGACACGCATCCCGGTATAGAGCATAAACAGCGTCTCATCAACGCCGTCCTCGCCCTGATGATCCCAGAGCGTGCGAATCTCCTCCGTGGAGAACACGGTCTTTTGCTTTGCGTCTTTTTTTGCTGTGGTCAGCAGGGAGGAATATTGTTTATTGATCACGTCGCACTCGAACGCAAATTTGTCCATGGCGGCAAAGAGGTTTTTGATGTTGGCTTGAGTGGCATAGGACAGGCCGCAGCCGTCAATACATGCCTGCATGTGATAGGCACGGATCCGCCGGTATTCCATCTTGTACAGCGCCGTGCAGTGCTTGTATGAGGCCTTGTGGGAGGAAACAAGGGAGTCACCCATCTTTGGAAAGTCTCTGGCGCTCCAACGGTCATAGACCTCCTTAAAGGTCAATTTTGACATATCCACATCGTAAGGGTCATGATTATATTCTGCCAATGCCTGCAGTCCGGCCTCTCTGGTCGCGTAGTATCCGAGTATGGAGTAAATGGGTTGAGCCTTGTCGTTATAGCCGTTTGTGATCCGGGCCATGTACGGATTGCGACGGTTACCGGAGAGCTTCACGATGGATCCGTACCCGTTTGGCAGCCGAAAAGATTTCCTTTTTGCCATACAATCTCTCCTTTACATTTCCGCACCCGGTGTGATATCATAAATGGGCGCAGATATCCCTTGATTTGACGATCTGGTGGGTTTTGCGCGTAGCCGTCTCGGTGTTCCAGCACCGGGGCGGCTTTTTTTATTCGAGGACAAACTTGGAAATCATCCTGCCGATCTGCCCGATATCTACACCGCCCTTGAATTCAAATTTAGCGGTAAAACCGTTGGAGAAAACCAGGAAAAGCTCGGAGTCGGGAACCAGTTCGGCAAATCCAGGAGTCTGGACTGAGAAGAACTGCACCTTCGAATAAGGCATAGAGGCAAAGGACTTCCGCTTGCCGGTGATGCCCTGTACATCAACGGCGATGATGCGCTTGTTGGTGAAAATGAGCTGGTCACGGACGGTTTTGAACGCAGACAGAATCAGCTCGCCATCGATTAGGAGCCCGTTCACTTCTTCGCGGACTTCTGCCGTGTTGATTGGGGTAAGGTTCCATGCGGAATTGCTGTTGAAGTTGATTGCCATAATAATACCTCCAAAAATAATCCGCCAGTTGCCAGGGCTCCGAAATGTTGCCAAGAGATAGGCGTGGCGGTTTTTGATTTTAGTATGTTACCCCTGTAAAAGGTCATAGAAAACTGACTCTGAAAGGATTTGCAAATCTTTTCCTTTCAAGATCAGGCTCTCGGCCTTCTTCAATTTGGCGCTTTTCCCACCTTTTATGTTCTGACTATAGTCTAAATTACCGAGAATCAGAAAATTCGTCTTTGCTGTAACTCCGTCGGCACAGATTCCGCCAATATCGGCTACAGCTTGCATTGCTTCTCGTCTCGTCATTTTTTCAAGCGCCCCGGTAAAGACGCAGATCTTCCCAAACAGGGGGTGATCGGGAATCTGCTTGCCGTCTGCAGCGACAATATCGGAGGCGTGGAGGCCGCTGTAATAGGTTGGGCGAAGATTGAGCCCTTTCGATTTAACCTCGGCCTGCAGACCGGTGAAGACGCTCAGGGCCGTACGGCAATCAGCAAGGCCGCGGTGGGCCCCGTCAGGCAGTACTTTGAGGGCTTTGGCTACGTCTTCAAGGCGATGGTGCGGCAAGTCCGGAAGGACACGCCGACTGATTCTTAATGTGTCGAGAAAATCATTGCCAAAGGTGGGGAGCCCGAGCGATTCTGAATAATCATAGACAAAGTTGATATCGAAGTTGACGTTATGGCCAACGACAATATCAGAGCCAACGAAAGATAGAAAACCGGGGAGGGCTTCATCGATCTCCGGAGCATCCGCAACGTCCTCGTTGGTTATGCCGGTCAGTTCGGTGATGAACTCGTCAATCTCGCACCCCGGATTTACAAGGGTCGAGTATTCATCAACTGCCAACCCGCCTCGCACCCGAATGGCAGATAATTCAATGATTCTATCCCACCTCGGATCAAGGCCCGTCGTCTCAAGGTCTATGACGGTAAAGTCGGCAGGGAAGTCAAGCAGACTTTTCCCTTTCTGGCGTTTTTTTTGGCCCTGCCTAAATTCAATTCCATTGACGGAAATTACTATTTCCATTGTCACCCCTCCACCGTTAGATTGCCGTTTTGATAGTACCACATCGCTTTGACCATAAAATCATTGGTCACATCAAAATACTCGGCCAGTTGCCAGGACTCGGTGTAGCCTCTGGTGACGGCCTTCTTCAACTCGTCCTCCGGGACGAGCTTTTTTATTGCCCATTTATCGGCCTTGCGCTCACAACAATGCCGGACACATTGCGGATCTGAGCGAGTATAAAATGCCCCGCGGGCATTGTGGCCCAGCTCATGGGCAAAGTGTACACGCTCCACCGCACCCCCGTAGGCCAGGGAGGCGTCCATACAGATCGCCCCGGGAACCGACATGGAGACCGTCTCCGGGATGTTGCCGCAAAAGACCTCGACGCCGAGGGCATCAGCGGCCTCGTACAGTTCGATCAATTCTTTCCCTTTTCCTTTTCTCTCTGTTTTACAAAGGCGGCAAACCGTTTTACCTCCTCGTACATGGCGTCGGTAATCTCCCCGTCGCCGCCGAAGAGGGCGAATTTGATAGCGTCGTCACTTACCTGCCCGGAGCTTTGCGCTTCGGGCTTTTCTGCTGTCAGGACTTCGATGGGGACGCCAAAGTATTCCGCGAGTTTTGCGGCAGACGCATCTGTAAACCCTTTCCCTTGCTTCCATCTGGAAACAAGAGATTTGGAAAGGCCTGCTTCTTCCGCAACGACAGACGGCTTTTTCCCAATCGAATGGCACAGCATAATAAAATTGTTGTAAAAATTCACAGGTAGCACCTCCGAAAGTTGTGCACGTTGACAAATGTTGCAAAAATTCACGAATTTTGTTGACAAGTGCGACCTGTTCACATATAATGCAAAGTGTGAGTTGCAAATGTTCACAGAGCGCACGAACCGGGTCCCGACATAAAACCGGGATTAGTTGTGTTTATTCACCTACTGCAATTCGATGATAACACAATCTGTTAACTTTTGCAACAACTTTTTACCAATAGTGAAAACTTTTTGAACGGAGGTGATGAGATGCCCGAGAAATGGACGGGCGATCTGCTGGGGCGGATGCACAACGAGCGAGTTAATGCTTCTGACCTGGCTGCGGAACTTGGCTGCACGAAGGCCTATGTTTCGATGGTATTCAACGGCGCCAGGACCCCGGCAAACGCACAGGAACGCTTCGAGGCGGCTTTCCAGGCCGTACTGGACAAGCGATCCGCCCTGCAGACACCACAAGCATAACACAAACCATGTCCGATAAAACGGACAGAAAGGAGTAGAACATGTCTACCGCAGCAAATCACCGCAAGCGCTCCCATCGGAGCCAGTACCGGGCCAGGTGCTTTACCGGGAGCCGCCGGGCTGTTGTGACGCCCACGCTTTCCCGGCCCAGGCTGCTGGATATCATCCGCAAGATGCGCCAGTTTTTCACGCGGGAGAAGGAGGAAACATGACCGCCAATCGTATGACCGTCAAAGACGCCGCTGCGCTGATGGGCGTGTCGGAGCAATTTGTCCGGCTTGGTATCCGGCGCGGATCGTTGCCCATTGGGCACGCCGTGCAGATGCGGACCCGCTGGACCTACCACATTTCACCGCAGAAATTCACAGAGGCCACGGGGATCCCGGTCCCCGGCCGGGCATAGGAGGAAAGATATGTCAATCACAACAAAGAATCTCAGCAATCTGCCCTGCACCCGGATGGCGTGGTCGGAATTGAAGCAGAGGGACGTCCTGGCCAGAGCGGCGGTGGACTGCAGCAAGGATTGCGGGCGCTGCGGCTTCTCCGCCCAGGAGCAGGCCCGGCGGCTTGAAAAGGGACACTGGGAGATGCGCGGCCCCGTTCGGACGCTGGTGTTCCCGGCGGCCAAGGTATAAAAAAGGCCGTCTTGAACCAGACATGAAAGGGGAAATTAATGAATATTACGATTGAGACCATCACACCAGATATCGCAAAAGCATATCTGGAACACAACGAAGGCAACCGCCCGCTTAAGGATTCTACTCTCCGTGGGCTTATCAGAGAAATGAAAAGCGGAAATTTCAAACTCACTCATCAGGGCATTGCCTTTGATGCGGCTGGCAGGCTGATCGATGGTCAGCACCGGCTAACCGCATGTATATTATCGGGTTCTTCATTCCAAAGCCTCGTTGCACGCGACGTGAGTGAAGAGAGTGTGTGCTTTGTCGATATTGGTGTCAAAAGGAATGTGATCGATGCCATAAAGATGGCAAACAAGTACGAGGACTCTCCTGCACTTAGAAACAAAGGGACAGCGGCAGCGATGAATCGTCTTGTGTCGCTTGGGTATAAAGATCTGAACCTTACTGGGAACGAGATCTGTGGCCTTATGGAGCACTTCCAATCCCAATGCGAACAAATGTACAGGGCATCGATAAGCAGAAGAAGCGCGACTGCAACGGTAAATGCCGCCTCTTTGGCAGCTCTGATTTGCGGCGAAAGCAATGAGGACATATATCGGTTTTTTTCTGTTTATCTCAATGGAGACGCGAATATGTGTGAAGGCTATAACATCGCCGCGGTGTTTAACTGGCGCCAGCAGCTAATGGACGCAAAGCTCCATCGCGTATCGTTTGAACCGAAGAGGATATTTTTAGGGACGCAAAACGCCATTTGGAACTTTATCCACTCCGATGCACGGATGATCAAAAGCCCTAAAAATGCAAGATATCCAGTCGATAAACTCTTCGAGCTTTATTTCACGTCGACATCAAAAAAATAAAGGCCGCCCCCGTTGGCGGACGGGAAGCGGCCAGAGTCTCAATAGACAAGGAGAGTATATCAGACATGGTACAAAAAATCAAGACAAGCCTGCGGAATTGGGCCATCGCTGTGGCGGTGGTGATCGCCGTGGGCATGATCCAGGACGAGGTTGTTGGGCTGCTGGTGCTCCTGATCCTGGCGGTGCTGGGCGGAGCCAAGCTCCTGGAGGCGGCGCGATGAGGCTGAGATATGACTGCCCATGTACCCAGGATTGTCCCAATCGGTCTGTATCCTGCCGGCCGAATTGCAAGCCTTTTCTGGAGTACGAGCAGCGCCGGCTGGCGGTCTATGCCGACCGAGACCGGAACCGCAAGGCGGGCGAGTTTCTGACCGACAACATCCGCAAGGGCCGGAACAAGATGATCAGAAAAAGAGCCGATCTCCTGCAGTTCAAGCGGGGCAGCAAAACGCGATTCGGCTGAGAGGGGAGGAGGAAACATGACAGCAATATGCTTTGTTTTGCTGTGTACCGTGGTTATCTGCCTGTACGCCATCTGGCGGACATACATCTACATAGAAAACGCCGAGGCCAAAGTGGCGGAGTACAAGAGGCTGGCGGAGGCCACGATCAAGGCCAGAGGGAGCCGGCTTGGATGCTGGGCGGACAAGGCCGGGACGCAAAGCGTGATTTGTACCCTTTGCGGGAGCGAGTGGGACAGGCGATACGTACACAGGCTCAATTACTGCCCCGGCTGCGGGGCGAAGATGGTCCGGCCCTATGCGGAGCCGGTGATGGAGGTAAACGACCATGTATGAAGAACTGGTAAAGAGGCTTAGAAACCGCAGGATGTGTGTACAAGCGTTGGGAACGCTGAATGACTATCCGCTTCTTGGCGAAGCCGCCGATGCCATAGAGAAACTGAGCAAACAGCACGAACAGCAACGGCAAAACCTTATCGCACTGATGAATGAGAAGCCCCGCTGGATCAGCGTGGAGGAGCGACTGCCAGAGAAGCCGGGGTCGTATCTTATCTACATTCACGATCCAGAAGTTACGCCAGAGTATGATTGCAGTTATGTCAGCGCGGCCTTCTATGACAAGGATGAAGGGTTATGGAAAGAAGAGGACGATGTCGTCTATTGCGCTGACCTGCGCTGTGTGAATCGCGGGAAAGTGTTCCACATCACCCACTGGATGCCCCTGCCAGAGCCGCCGAAGGAGGCCGAAGAATGAGCGGAATCTATATCCCCGGCATGGAGATGCCGCAAAGTTGCCATGAGTGTGTGGCGGGATATGGCGGATGCTACTATGTTGCGCCGCCCGAAGCGGATGGCATTTGTCCAGACCATGATAGACCAGACTGGTGCCCGCTCGTCCCCGTCCCGGAGCCGCATGGGAGGCTGATTGATGCAAGTGCGTTTGTCCAGAGCATTAGAGACGTTATCCACTACGATGCGTCTCGTGGCCGCGAGTATATCAGCGCAGAGGATTTGCAAGAGGCGCTTACCAACGCTCCCACCATCATCCCGGCAGAGGAGGGCGAGACATGATCCATCTGGGAGATATCACGAAAATCAGCGGCTACGATGTGCCGATTGTCGATGTGATAACAGGCGGTTCCCCGTGCCAGGATCTGAGCGTGGCGGGCAAACGGGCGGGCCTCGCCGGGGAACGAAGCGGCCTGTTCATGGAACAAATGAGAATTGTTAAGGAGATGAGATCAAGATATGTGCGAGATACTGGACGGACAGGTGTCCTTGTGCGACCTCGGTATATGGTCTGGGAAAATGTCCCCGGAGCCTTCTCCAGCGGGAGCCCCAAAGGCGCAGACTTCCAGGCCGTCCTCGAAGAGATCGTCGGAGTCGTCTGCAAAGAAGCTCCCCCTGTTCCTGTTCCTAAAGAGGTATGGCCTAAAGCCGGGTGCATCAGCGGAGTGGGAGACAGCGGCTGCGCCTTTTCCATCGCTTGGCGAGTACACGACGCACAGTTTTGGGGAGTCCCCCAGAGAAGAAAACGTATCGCGCTTGTCGCAGATTTTGGAGGCTTATCCGCCCCAGAAATACTCTTTGAGCGCAAAGGCCTGTCAGGGGATTCTGAACCGTGCGGAGAGGCGCGGGAAGAAACTGCCGGAGCAGTTGGAGGCGGCGCTGAGAGCGCAATCGGCTTTACGAACAGAGGATATGACTCTGGAAGCGTAGCTGAAACGCTTCGGTCAGATCCGCATGGCGCATATCCGATGGTCGCAAGAAGCCAAAGCGTCGGCGTAGACGTCTACAATCAGGAGATCACAGGCGACGTGGCGGCCTCTTTGACAGCTGCTGTTGGCGGTACGAATACCAGCGGGTGCAAGGTTATGTGCCTCAACGACCAGGGCGGCAGCGTGATGGGCGTGAGCGAGGACGTGACCGGGGCGCTCCGGGCACAGGAACACGGGCATCAGCCTGTGGTGGCATTTGCGCAGAACCAGCGGAACGAAGTGCGGGATCTTGGGGACAAGGCCGGGGCGCTGGCAGCTGAGCCTGGGATGAAACAGCAGACGTATGTGGTGGCATTCAAGCAAGGCCAAGGCTCCAAGGCCGGAGGCATCGGAGCGCAGGAAGAATGTGCGCCCACTCTGTCAGCCGTTGCAAGTGGGACAAACCAGGTTCCTGTCGTCGTGAGCGATGTTCTTCCGTTTGATACCACACAAGTGACGAGCGACAAGAATTGGAGCAATCCGCACTATGGCGACCCGTGCCATCCGCTGGCGGCCGGTATGCACCCTCCGGCTGTCGCGATCGGCAACGGGCAGTTCAACCAGATGAGTATGGCGGAACAGGCACACACCCTGAATACCATGCACGACCAACAGGCGGTTTTAACATACGCCCCAGACGTGGCCCACAGCCTACACGCAAAAGCGAACTGCCAGTTCCGAGAGGACGCAGAAACATATGTAGCAGCCGTAGATTGCCGCAATGGCGTAGAGAACCCGGACATTAACGGCACTCTGCAAGCCAAATCAACAGGCGGAATAGGTGTCAATTTCCAGAACGTCTGCCGTACTGGCTCCATCGTTCGCCGTCTGACCCCGCTTGAGTGCGAACGCCTCCAAGGTTTCCCGGACGGATGGACGGACATAGGCGAGTGGACGGACAGCAAGGGCAAGAAACACAAGGAAGCCGACAGCCCTCGCTACAAAGCTCTCGGCAACTCCATCGCGCTCCCGTTCTGGCAATGGCTGGCGCGTAGGATCTGCGCTCAGTATGAGCGGAACATCACGATGGCAAGCCTGTTCGATGGTATCGGCGGTTTCCCGCTCGTCTTTGAACGCTGCGGTGCGAAGGCTGTGTGGGCAAGCGAGATTGAGGAGTTCCCGATAGCCGTCACGAAGAGACATTTCCCGGCAAAGGAGGCGACGCCATGAACTGCCGCACCTGCGCTGGCCCCTGCCCTCTCAGGGGAAGCAACATCGAGAAGGACTGCGAGTGGTACAAGCCGTACACCAACGCAGACCGGCTCCGCGCCATGAGTGACGAGGAGTTGGCGGAGTGGAGGGTTAATGGTCAATGCCCACCAGACCGATACATGAACGACTATGAATGCAATGATTACAACGGGAGTTGCCGTAGGTGTTGGCTCGGCTGGCTAAGACAGGAGGCGGAGGCATGAAAGAGTACATCGAGCGCGAGGCGCTTGTGAAGACGACGCGAGAAACTCAGTTTACTATGTCAATGTGTTTGCCAGCGGAAGAATGTAGGGGGATGAACAGAGCGCGGAACATCCTCGCTGACATTTTTGAAATCCTCCCCGCCGCCGATGTGCGGGAAGTGGTGAGGGGCGAGTGGAAACCTGTTATGTGTACGGGAAATCCCAATATCCAAGATAGAGACGAGTGGTATGGCCCGCTGTACGTCTGCGACAAATGCAACTGGACGATGATAGGCAAAAGCAACTTCTGCCCCAACTGCGGCGCGGATATGAGAGGAGAAGAATGATCGATTACATCAGCCGAGAGGCGGCAGTAAAAGAGTATTGTCTTAATATGTGTGGACACGAATACGAAGCGGATTTGTGTGGAAAGTGCAACTATCCGCTTCACAACGTACCCTCTGCCGATGTGCGGGAAGTTGTGAAGAGCAAGTGGGGTAAAGAAATGACAACCGCTGAATGCTGTCACTGCGGAAGTGTATTCCCGGCGTTTCTTCGGTTGTATAGCTTCTGCCCCAACTGCGGCGCGGATATGCGGGAGGCCGAAGCATGAGCGCCCGGCTGACCCGGTGGGAAGGCCGGGACGAGGACGGCCCCAGAGCCGTGATGGTCAACCGGGACGGCAATTTCGCGGAGGCGTTTCAGGCGATTCTCCGCAAGCTGGCGAGGTATGAGGACGCTGAAGAAATCATTGATTGTTATGAGGAGGCAACATAATGAGCGGCGGTCATTTTAACTACACCAACGACTCTGCGGCGAGGGATGTTTTTGGGTGGAGCGTTGAGGTTAACTACGGCCTTGGAGACGAACGCTATGAAGAGAACCGCAAGGAGGCCAGAGCGGTGAATCCGCTTGATGACAGGCAGATTTCGGAACTCGTCTTTGACGTTTTCTGTCTGCTCCACTCCTACGACTGGGCCATCTGCGGAGACACTTGCATGGAGGACTACAAAAAAGATTTGGACTACTTCAAGTGCAAGTGGTTCGGGGTCAGCAACGCAGACCTGGCGAAACGGGAAATCGACCAGAGCGTGGAAGCGCTCAGAAAAGAGCTGGAAAGGACGCTGTTGCCGGGATGCGAGACGAACTGACCAAAGACCTGGAGGCCATGGAGGAGGCGATGTGCCGCACAGCCGACAGGTGCGATATCTGGCAAGACCGGGTGATCTATGCCATCTGCAAGGCGGTGCATCACATTATCCTCTATCTGCTGAGAGATGGCCTCAATCATACGAAAACACCTGACAAGGAAGGAGAAGCACAATGACAATGCACCCCGCCGAGATCGGCATTGTCGGGCACATAGGCCGGGAGGTACCAACATGATCCAGATCCCCGATGATCCCATCATCTCCTGCATGGAGCGGACCGGGTGGCCGCCCTGGATGCAGGATGACTACCCGGAGGAGGAAGAAGATGAAGAAGATGAAGAAGCCGGGACCGACTGACCAGGAGCGGTGGCTGGGCTACAACCGGGAAAGAAACCGCCTTGACCGAGCCGCTCTGACACCCGAGCAATATGAGGCCGAGATTAAGCGGCTTGCGAGAAAGTACAAACTATAATTTTTGGAAAGGAAGATTTGATTATGGGAGTAAAGCACCCGAAGCCCCACAAGGCGATCGAACACAAAACGCACCATAAAGACGGCTACCACAAACCCGTTAAAAACCCGACAACGAACTACGCAAAGGGCACGCACAAGGAGTTTTGCGCTCGCTGTATCAGCGCAAATGCTGGGGTCTGCCCCGATACGGGAACGCCGCGCAAGTCTGCCGCTTGCAATTTGTGATTTTGTGAAGAAATGGAGGATCTGAGCATGGAGCACGATAGCGTACATAGCCCCGCGCACTACACCCAGGGCTGCATCGAGTGCATCGACGCCATCTGGGCCAGTCTGGGCAACAGCGCCTTCGCGGACTACTGCAAGGGGAACGTGATGAAGTATATCTGGCGCTACAAGGAGAAGGGCGGCTCCGAGGATCTGGAGAAGGCCAAGGTGTATCTTGACTGGATGGCCAAGGCCGTCAAGGCCCAGGAGGAGGAGGGTCGGCAGGCCTACGAGAAGTGGCTGACCGAGCAGAAGAAGGAGGCGGAGAGCTGATGGCACAGACCCATTGGAAGAAACTGGCCAACCCGAACTATCTGGGGGCCTACAGCATCGAGGACGGGAAGGATCTGGTCCTGACGGTGCGAAAGGTGGTCCAGGAGACGGTGATCGGCGCCGACGGGAAGAAAGAGGACTGTATCGTCTGCTACTGGCAGGAGAACCAGAAGCCCATGATCCTGAACTCCACCAACTGCAAAATGATCCAAAAGCTGCTGGATACTCCCTACATCGAGCAGTGGGCAGGCCACCGGCTGCAGATCGGGACGGAAAAGGTCCGGGCCTTCGGGGATGTGGTGGACGCCCTGCGGGTGCGGAAAAAGCTCCCCGCGGCTGCCGAGCCGCCCATTCCCTGCGCCGATTGCGGCCAGGTGATCGCCCCGGCCTACAACATGACGGCATCGCAACTGGCCGCATACACCGAAAAGCAGTACGGCCGGAAGCTCTGCGCCGAGTGCGCCAAAAAAGCCAAAGAGGCCGGGAAGGAGAGCGCCGATGCTGAGTCTCACGCCTGAGAACTACTACAGCCGGGAGGCGGACCGGGAATACTGGTCCGCCAGCCAGGTCAAGACCTTCCTGGACTGCCCGGCCCGGGCCATGGCGGAGCTGAACGGCGACTACGTCCGGCCCATCGGGACCGCCCTGATGGTGGGTAGCTTCGTGGACGCATGGTTCGAGGGGACGCTGCCGGCCTTCACCGAGGAGCACCCGGAACTGTTCAAGCGTGACGGCGTGACGCTCAAGGCCGAGTATGTCAAGGCCATGGAGATGATCGACCGGGCCAAGCGGGACGAGCTGTTCATGGCGTACATGGAGGGCGAAAAGCAGCGGATCGTCACCGGCGAGATCGGCGGGCTGCCCTTCAAGGGCAAGTTCGACGTGTACAAGGCCGGGGAGCGCATCGTGGATCTGAAAACCGCCCGGGACCTGCAGCCCATGTACAAGCCGGGGGAAGGGCGGCTCAGTTTTGCCGACTATTGGAACTGGCCCCTGCAGATGGCCATTTATCAGGCTTTGGAGGGACACCGGCTGCCCTGCTATCTGGCGGTCATCACCAAAGAGGATCCGCCCGACCTGGCCCTGGTGGAGATCGAGCAGGAGAAGCTGGACGCGGAAATGGATTTTCTGCTGGAAAAACTGCCCTACTTTGACGCCATCAAGCAGGGTGTGATTGAGCCGGAGCGCTGTGAAAACTGCGCCTGGTGTCGGATGAGCCGGAAACTCACCGGACCCAGGCCGCTGGAATCTTACATAGAGATCGGAGGAGAACATGAATAAGATCATCATTTCCGGGAGACTGACCCGGGACCCGGAGCTGAAGACCGCCAACAGCGGCACGGAGCTGTGCAAATTTACGGTGGCGGTGGAGCGCCGGCGGAAGGATCGCAACGACCAGAAGGTCACAGACTTCCTGGACTGCACCGCCTGGGGAAGAACCGGAGTCTTTGTGAATACCTACTTTCACAAGGGCGACGGCATTACCGTAGAGGGCCGGATGGAATCGGAGAAGTGGACCGACCGGGACGGCAACAAGCGCACTTCCTGGGGCGTCCAGGTGGAGACCGTGGAGTTTCCTCTTTCCAGAGCACAGGATCGGGACGGCCTGCAGGAGAACTATACCAGAGCGCCCAACGGCGCTGTGAATGTACCGCCTCCCACGCTGGAGGAGGCCCCGGACGATGAAGGCGGTGAACTGCCGTTTTGATCATCCAGGTTGACACCAGAGAAAAACAGCGGGCCATTCGACTGATCCTCCAGGAATTTGACCGCCGGGGCGTGAAGCATTTCTCCTCCAAACTGCCGGTGGGGGATTACATGAACCTGGACAACCCCAAGCTGATCGTGGACCGGAAGCAGAACCTGCTGGAGCTGTGCTCCAATGTCTGCCAGGATCTGCCCCGGTTCCGGCGGGAACTGGCTATGGCAAAGGACTGCGAAATTCGGATGGTGATCCTCTGCGAGCATGGCGGCGGGATTCAAAGCCTGGAGGACGTGATGCGATGGGAGAATCCCAGACTCAAAGATTCTCCCATGGCGGTCAGCGGGGAACGGCTCTGGCGGATTCTGACACAGCTGGAAAAGACCTACGGTGTCCGCTTTGAGTTCTGCCGGAAACAGGAGACCGGCGCCCGGATCCTGGAGCTTCTGCGCCATGGGGACGCTGTATGAGGCTGTCGCGGCGGTCCGGGATCTGGTGAGCATGGAGGAGGCGGCGGCATATTACGGCCTGCAATTCAACCGGGCGGGCTTTGCCGTCTGCCCCTTCCACAGCGAGAAAACCGCCTCCTTCAAGATCCACAAGGGCCGGGGTCACTGCTTCGGCTGCGGCTGGCACGGGGACGCCATTGATTTTGTAGAGCGGCTTTACAATGTGAGCCGTGACGAGGCGGTACGGACCCTGATCCGGGACTTCAATCTTCCGGTGAGCCTGGAGGATCCGGGAACCATCCGGCAGCGGCAGGAGATGTACCAGAGAGCCGCGGCGCTCCGGGCCGAACGGGAACGGCAGCGCAGGGAGGAGCAGGAGCGCTTGGACGCCTATCACGCCGCCCTGGACCGCTTCGCCCTGTACGACCGATGGAAGCGGGACTATGCGCCGCAAAGCCCGGAGGATCCCATCGACCCGCGCTATGCGGAGGCCTGCAAATACCTGGAGGCGGCCCGGGCCGTATCCATAGAGAGAGGGTGAGCATTTGATCATTACAGACCCCAGCGAGCTGACGGCGGAGGCCATCGAGCGGATGACCGTGGGCGAGCTGGTGGAAAACGCCGCTCTGGTGTTTGAGATCCAGGAGCCGAGCACCCAGGCGCTGATCCAGGGGCGGATGGAAGCCAGGGCCATGAGCCTGGGAGCGTCCACGCTGGTCCATCGGCTGTTTTCCCGGTATGCCCAGGAGAGCAAAAAGGCCGCTCCGGCGCCGCCCAAGGTCCCGGCGCAGCGGGAGGATATCTTCTGCAAACTCCGCTTCGACAAAAACGGCAATCCCACCAAGGTGATCTCCAACTTCCTGACCATCATGCGGGAGGACCCCTTCTATCAGGACGTGCAGTTCAATGAGCTCAAAAACGCCCCGGAGATCGTCAGCACCACGGACGGGCAGATCACCCGGCGCCGCTGGGACGATACCGACACGGCCAGGAGCCAGGAGTACATAGAGCGCACCTACCGCATCTACTCCGAGTCCAAGCACTATGACGCCCTGCGGATCCTCTGGGCCGAGCGGAGCTATCACCCCATCCGGGACATTGTGGACGGTCTGGAGTGGGACGGCAAGGAGCGCTGCGAGCGGTTTCTGGCCGATTGGGCCAAAACGGACGACTCCGCCTATGCCCGGGAGGTCTCCCGGCTGATCTTTGCCGGCGGCATCTGGCGGCTGTATATGCCCGGCTGCAAATTTGACGATGTTCCTGTGCTGATCGGCACCAAGCAGGGCGAGGGCAAGTCCAGTCTGGTCCGGTGGCTGGCCATCCATGACGAGTATTTTGCCGAGATCAAGGAGATCGAGGGGCAGAAGGCCATCGAACAGCTGGAGGGCGCATGGATCTGCGAGGTGGCGGAGCTGCTGGCCCTGACCAAAGCCAAGGAGCAGGAAGCCGTCAAGAGCTACATCACCACCCAGCGGGACCGCTACCGGCGGCCCTTTGACAGGCAAATCTCCGAGAACCCGCGCCGCTGCATCTTTGTCGGCACCACCAACAACGAGCAGTTTCTCAAGGACAAGACCGGCAACCGGCGCTTTTATCCGGTGATCGTCCACTCGGACGGATACTGGCTCTACGACCATGAGCAGGAGTGCCGGGACTACATCCTCCAGTGCTGGGCCGAGGCCAGGGACAAATACCGGGCCGGGAAAATGCCAAACTTCGCCCGGCGGGATCTTTTGCCGGAGTACAAACGAGCCCAGGAGAACGCGATGGAGGACGACTGGAGAATAGGCGCCATCGAGGACTACCTCAAAAAGCGTGCGCCCGGCGATCTGGTCTGCGTCCGGGAGCTCAAGCACAAGGCCCTGTCCGCAAACCCGGATTTTCCCCAGGACCCAACACCCAAGGAGAGCCAGGAGATTGCTGTTATCATGTCCCGGTTTTCAGACGAGTGGGAAAAGGTAGGGTTGAAATATACCAACGACTTTGGTAGACAGCGCTGCTGGAAGAAACTTGGAACGCAGGAAGACAGCGGGGAACTGCCGTTTTAACCACCCTGTTCCATACCTGTTCCGTACCCTGTTCCATAGGCTGTTCTATCTGATATTACTGGATTTTTTAGACTTTGGAACAGGGGGAACAGGGTTTTGGAGAAAAAGAAAAAAATAAAAATCGTGTCACAGAAATATATTTTTCGGAACTTATGGAAAACAGCGTTCCTGCTGTTCTGCTGTTCCGTAAAAGGAGGGAGTTCATGACCACAGACGAGATCCTGACGGTGGCGGCAGCCGGAGCCGAACCGACTGGCCTTGATCTGGCGGGAAAGCTGCTGTTTTGCCGGATGCGGGAGAGCTACCGGGCCTATCGGGCCGGAGAGATCAGCAAGGCCGAGGGCGCCGAGAACAGGATCCGGGCGATGGCGGAATATCGTGAAACCCAGACAAAACTTGCCCAGGGCGATCTGGCCTGGAAGCGGCTCAGCGAGATCTGGACCGTAATGGGCGAGGCCGCCTCGGCTTATCGGAAAAACCCCAGCCTGGAGACCGCCGATCAGGTGATGGCGGTGGTCTACGGGCTGTTGGAAAGGAGGGAATGATCAACGGATAAAAACGAGGCAAAGCGCTGGCTTTATCGGGCCTGGAATCTTAACCGGGAGATCGACGCGCTGGAAAAGGTCAAGAGCGAGACCTATGCCGCTCTCACTACAGGCATTGCCACCATGCACGACGCTCCGGGCGGTGGCTCCGACCCGCACAAATTTGACCGTTACGCCGCCCTCTGCGATCTGATCGACAGGCGGGTGGACGAATTGGTGGCAATCAAGGCGGAGGTCCTGCAGGCCGTCTCCCGGATGGAGGACAGCCGATACCGGACGCTGCTCATTGACCGCTATGCAAGGTTCATGCGGTGGGAACTTGTGGCCCAGGAGATGCATTATGAGTTCCGACATATTACCAGGCTTCACGGGAAGGCTCTGGAGGCATTTGCACAGACAATGCCATAAGATGTCCTACTATGTCCTATTGCTTCTATGGTATAGTTTAAGCTGGAAAAAGACATAAAGGACGGGCACAGGCGGGGGAGACCTCGCTTGTGCTTTTTTCGCCAATGAAAGTCATCACTCACAATCTACCGGACAGCCTGACCGAGGCCAACATTCTGCCGCTTGGGGACCTGCATCTGGGGGACCCGCACTCCTATTTCCCGCGGATCCGGGAGTGGCTGGACTATCTGGCCCTGACCGACAGCGCCTATGCCATCCTTAACGGGGACCTGATGGACGCCGCCATTGCCAGCAGCATCGGCGACACCTACGGGGCCGCGCTTCAGCCCATGGAGCAGCTGCGGGAATGTGTCGGGCTATTTGAGCCCATCAAGGACAAGATCCTGGCGGTGCTTCCGGGCAATCATGAGCAGCGGATCTATAAGACGGACGGCCTGGATCTGACGGAGATCATGTGCTCCCAGCTTGGGATCGCGGACCGCTATTCGCCCACGTCGGCGCTGATTTTCCTGCGGCTGGGTGATCGGCAGAAGGGCGCCGGCAGGAATCAGAGACAGTACTGTTACACCCTCTTCTGCCTTCACGGTTCCGGCGGCGGACGCAAGGAGGGCGGCAAGATCCAGCGGCTCGTCGATATGGCCGGGATCGTGGACGCCGACGTCTACATCATGAGCCACGTGCACCAGCCCGCTGTCGTCAAGCAGGCGTATTTCCGGGTCAATCCGGGCACCAGCTCCGTGCAAAAGGTCGACCGGCTTTTCGTCAATACCGCGGCGGCTCTGGAGTATGGCGGATACGGCGAGCTGCAGGGCTTCAAACCGGCCAGCACGGACACGCCCATCATCCGTTTGGACGGCACGCGCAAGAGAATGGCGGCGATCCTATGAGCGACATCCGTACACTCTGCCCACGCTGCCGGGGCGACTATCTGGACGCCGGCTACCGGCTGCGGCTGATCCCGGGGCGGTACAGGCAGCCCTGCGACCTGTGCGGCAGGCCGGGGATGGAGTTTGAGCTGATCGAGCAAAAATGCAAAACTTCTACAAAACCACAAAGTGGGTCCACCTGCGAGACATGATTTTGCGGCGGGACGGATATCAATGCCAGCTTTCAAAGCGCTACGGCAAAATCCGCCAGGCCGAGATGGTGCACCACATTTTCCCAAGGGCCGAATTCCCGGAATACCGCTATGCCGCCTGGAATCTCATCAGCCTCACGCAGGCCATGCACAACAAACTGCATGACCGAAATACCGACGAGTTGACTGAAGAGGGGATCAAGCTCTTGCGCAGGACGGCGATCAAAAACGGGATTCCCATACCATTGAGGTACCGATAATGAAAACGCTGGTAATCGGACTTCCCGCAATCGTCATATAGCCCCCCCAATCGCAGGGCCGGTCTGGAGGCCGCCAGGAC
>JAEIGA010001757.1_pt1 | contig 34346 bp, 39 predicted proteins | sample 9270691 | NCBI WGS metagenome assembly JAEIGA01 (sample SAMN17057246, study PRJNA624740) | gut metagenome | biome: biome; isolation source: fecal sample | host: Bos grunniens | place: China: Xizang | collected 2019
ACCAAATCCCAACCTTCTTTGTCACACCACGACTGCAAAACTTCTCGCAGTGTCTGACCATTCGCAACAACCCATGAACGAACCTGGTCTTTTACAACCTTTGGCGCTTCGGCATCTGCGGACACATCAACTAAGATTTCTGTTTCCGACTCTTCAACAACTCCTTCTACTGCCATTCCTGCATCTGTCGCGACAACACGCATACCATTACGCAAAGCAAAACCTTCATAATTATCAGCATATTTACCACAATTTTTACGTCCACTGCGCGAAACAGCCAAGACATTACCCCCATCATCCTCTAAAACCTCACGATGTAACAGCGGCATTTCTGAATTATTATTACATTCATCATCAAAACCAACAGGAATCTGATTTCCATGCAACATATTTGCACCACCAGACCAACCCCCAAAGGAACCACGCGCCCCTAAATTAAAATTATTTTCCACAACCAAATCCGCACCAATCTTAGACACAATGCGAATATTTTCATCCTGTTTCTTTTTATTGCACGCACCATGTTCACACGAAACCTCAACATCCGCATCACTGCCTGCCAAAGGCCACGCCGGCACATCCACTTGAATCATTTCAACCTGTTCATATTCGGTTCCATCGACATACCTGTCCTGTTCATAAAACACTTCTGACGTCACAACCTGTGGCAATTCCGACGCAAAGCAATAGCCAGCCGCCGTCGCAAACATAGCAAAAATCAACACCTTACGGAACATAAGAACCTTCCTTTCCCTTATAAAAACTTCCTTACTTTATATCATATTATATCAATTTGACCGAATCTGTGCAAGACTTAAAACACACACAAAACAATATAAAAAAGATAAAATCGCACGAATCGCAAAAAAATGTTATACTATTGCCCAGAATTGAATCACCAGGAGAAAAAACAACCATGACAAACACTATAATTTTCATTGCATTTGGCATTATAATTTTATCAATTGGATTTGTTGGCTATTACATTTATCGAACAAATTCACAAATCACTGGAATAAACAAAACCCTGGAACATCAATACAACCTGATGGTAAAGATTCAGTCTATACTAAAAAACAAATCTGCAACAAATGCAGTTGCAGAAAACGCAGAAATGATTTACCAAGACCTGCTGCAAAACCTGATTCCAATCATGGCTGCTATTGATATTATGCCTCGCAACACCCCTGAACACGCACTGTGGCGTGCACTAGGTGGCATAATGGACGAATACGCAAAAAACCCATTTGCACTGGAAAAACTGCGTCGTGCAATAAAATTAGATTCCGAAGTTGCCCGCTGCATCGACAACTATATGCGTCGCGCAGATAATTTTCTACATCATTTGACAACGACCGAACCAGATGGTTTACTATCTAATACATTTACGGACGGTCTGTTGGGGCAATCATTAACATTCTTTGCCCAGGCAAAACAACTGGCCACACAAAACGGTTAACTTATAAAAAAGGCATAAATGGCAAGGCTGTGTGAAAATCTTATTCGCGAAATATCATCATCACGCGATGAACCCACATGGTTGTTGCAATGGCGACTTGATGCATTTGCTGCATGGAAAAAGATGACAGAACCCCATTGGGGCACAATTGACTATTCGCCAATAAACTATGATGACCTTGATTATTACAACACACCAAAACCAATTGACAATTCCGATCTGGCATCTGTTTACGACAAAATGGGCCTGCCTGAATCTGAAAAGCGCGCATTACTGGGTATGGCAACAGACACTGTTATCGACAGCCGTTCTGTTCACACATCATATACAGCCGAATTAGAAAAACACGGAATAATTTTTCTACCATTTTCTGACGCCGTAAAACAACATCCCGATTTAGTAAAAAAATATCTAGGCACCGTGGTACCTGCAAACGATAATTTTTTTGCCGCATTAAACGCAGCCGTATTTTCAGACGGGACATTCGTATATATCCCACCTAACACAAAATGCCCAATTGATTTGGCCAGTTATTTCAGAATTGAAACTGCAAAAATCGGGCAATTCGAACGTACACTAATAATTGCAGACCACGGTTCCGAATTAACATATATGGAAGGATGCAGTGCCCCACGCCGCCCCAACCACCAACTGCACAGTGGCGTTGTTGAAATAATCGCACTTGACGACGCAACTGTAAAATATGCAACTGTACAAAACTGGTTCGCGGGGGACTTTGACGGCACAAAGAACAATGGCGGCATTTTAAACTTTGTAACCAAGCGTGGTCTATGCCATGAAAATGCGAAATTATTATGGACACAAATGGAAATTGGCAGCGCCATGACATGGAAGTATCCATCAACAATTTTGCGCGGAAACAATGCGTACAGCGACTTTTATTCTCTGTCAATAACACGTGGCGCACAACAGGCAGACACCGGCACAAAAATGATTCACACAGGCAACGGCACAACATCAAACATCGTATCGTATGGGGTGGCACTGGACAAATCCGTACAAACATTTCGCAGTCTGGTATCATTTACCGGAAACAATTGCACTAACGCTTCAAAATGCGACAGTCGGCTAATCGGCGACAACGCAATTGCAAACACCCTGCCCCGCATTATTCACAACGGCACAAACAATCACCAATCACACGAAGCGCGCACAGGAACAATCGATACCACCACTTTGAATTATTTGAACATGGCAGGCATTGAAACAGATGTTGCAACCGCACTGATTATTGGTGCCGCCGCGACCCCTGTATTATCACGCCTGCCGATGGAATTTCTGGTTGAATCGAAACAATTAATACAAATGGCTTTATCCAAGGATTAAAAAATGCTGACAATAAAAAACCTAACTGTTTCTATGAATAATCGCGAATTATTATCCGATATCAATCTGGAAATAAAATCTGGTGAACGCCACTTGCTGTGCGGCCACAACGGTTCTGGCAAATCTACACTGGCCCAAACAATTGTCGGCATTCCTGAATACGAAATAAAATCAGGGCAAATAATTTTTGACAATCACGACGTAACAAAAGAAAACATAACCACGCGCGCACTGATGGGAATATTTCTGGGCGCACAGCACGTACCTGAAATCCCTGGGCTGACATTAATCAGCTTCTTAAAACATTCATGTGCCGCGCACACACACTTTAACACCGGTCGCGATTTATCAATGGCAGAATTTCTAGAAAACCTAGAAAACACACGAACCAAACTAAACATTCCACGCGAATGGTTAAATCGCAGCATTAACGTCGGTTTTTCGGGCGGCGAACGCAAACGCATAATGTTATTACGACTGATGCTAACCAATCCGAAATTTGCAATACTGGACGAGCCCGATTCTGGCGCAGATGCCGAAACAAAAAAATTAATTGCAGACACAATTTACAACATGCCCAACACGACATTCTTAATCATCAGCCACCAAACTGACTTTACAGAACAAATTAATATAACAAACACAACAACTTTATCAGATGGAAAAATTATGATAAAATAATTACAGTTATTTGAAAGAGAGAAAGAGATGAAAAACACAAGCACATCAAAACTATCCACATGGGTATTCTGGGCACCATTAAAATTTGCATTAACAACATTTATCGCCACATCTATTATAAGCCTATTGTATTCAGTAATAGCTGGCACAATATATACACAAACACCTGCACCTTATCAACCATTACTATATCTGTGCATAACAACATTCATAGTATGCACCATCAAAATGTTTTCTAAATTGCCACACATCATCCCTGACCGTAATTCATTTATCGCGACACATAACCTGCAAACAATTCTAACTTCGGGCGCATTCATATTGACAACGTTCTATATTATGCAAAACGCAAACAAAATTTTATTCCATCTTGCAACAATCAGCAATTCTTCATTCGTCACATTTTTTATATTCACAATATCCAGCATATTAATCCTATACTTAATCGGCGTATTATTTTCTAATTTTTTCCTAAAATTCCGCCGTATACACTCATTTTGCATTCCTACATGGAAAATAATTTGCAGTATACCATTTGGTTTTTCCGCCCTGTGGGCACCTGGATATATATTAAAGACTGCGGACAAAAAAACAGACCAAATCGAGATAAAATCAAACTGGTATAAACGCTTGACCAACACAATCACATTACATCAAAGTACGACCATTGCAATATTTACACTTATCACAATGTTATCTGGATTCATATTTGGATTAAACTCTGTCCTTTTAACATTTATTCTGACACTGATTTTTGGCATATGGTCACTAACAACCGGGGCAAAAAAATTTATAAATAGCATGCCAAATAAATACGCAATTTTTGCGATAATAGTAAACATTACAACAATCATAATTTTGACATTAGGCACGCATTTATACACAAACTTAAACACAACAAGAATAAACATTTCTGAAAACACGGAAACAATAAATCTGTAAAGGCGAAACTCATGAACAAAATAATAATCTTCATCGGCAGCATATTTTTGTTATGGATTGGACGTTCAATATTTATTCCATTATTAATTGCAGGATTTCTGTGGTATTTAATGAACGCTATATCCGATTATTATCGCCGTGCCCTACCGACATCTGAAAACAAGAAAATTCAAAACCACATATTTGACTGGATTGCCAATATCGCAACATTAATAACAGTATGCTTGGTTGGATACCTGTTTACCACCCAGATACGCCCAATGTTTTCAGAACTGCTGGCAGCACTGCCTGCATTACAAACTAAACTATCAGATTTTGGTGCATACCTATCAAATTCAATTGGTCTAAGATTTGACAATAACATGATTCCTAATATCACAAAAATCGCAGCAAACATCGGTTCGTCCATTGCAGGCATCGCCGCATCATTTGGTATGGTTTTGGTATATATGATATTTATGTTTGTTGAACAAAGCACGTTTAACAAAAAATTCGCCGCCATGTTTCCTGGTCGCAGACAATACAAAAAAATTCGATATATACTAGACAGCATTGACACAAACATGAAGAAATACCTGTTTGTAAAAACAACAATATCCGCAATAACAGGCGTCGCTTCATATTTTTGGATGCAGACAATCGGTCTGGAATTTGCAGGTGTCTGGGCATTTATAGTTTTTGTAACCAGTTATATCCCAACAATTGGCGCAATTGTTGCATGTGGGCTGCCTATAATTTATTCACTGGTAACCGCGCCAACATTACAACAACCAATTTTAACCGCCATCGGACTAATCGGCATGCAAATATTATTCGGAAATATAATTGAGCCAAAACTAACTGGAAAAACATTAAACTTGTCAACACTGGCAATATTAATTAACCTGGTATTTTGGGGAATGATTTGGGGTGTCGCCGGCATGTTTTTCAGTGTACCAATGCTGGTTGCGCTGTATGTCACTTGCGCCCAATTCGATTCCACACGATGGGTTGCCGTACTGCTGTCTGCAGACGGTCAAATACCAGACAAAAACGAAGAATAAAATTTGCGCTATACGCATAAAAACCGGGCTTTATGCCCGGTTTATCATTGCAATTGCGTTTTCCAGAATCACACGTGCAGATTCAGAATCCAGCCGCTGTTTTAAATCACGCACGCGCACACGCCCCATACTTTCTTGGGCGGCATGCGATGTTAAATTTTCTTCTATTCCGCAAATTGGCAATGATGTTTTTTCTGATAATTTTTCCATAAAATCATAAACCATTTTGGTCGTATCACTATACGATCCATCAGCATATACTGGCACACCAACAACAATTCCAACAACATTTTCTTGCGCTGCCAAATCAGCAACTAAATCCGCATGATTTTCTGCACCACGTGGCATATTTATAACATCCCGCACAAACACAAAATTGTGCATTGGATCAGATACCGCAACCCCAATTCGTCGCAGTCCCCAATCGATTCCTAAAACACGTCCTTCACGTGGAAAAGCCTTGAAATCTGGCAAAATCATAGTATAATTCCTCTTGCTTTATAAATAATAGGATTGAAAATGGCATTTAGCAAGCAGCAATTACAAAAATTTGCAGATTTAATTAAGATTGAAGTCGCACCAGAAAAACTGGAAGAAATGAATATTGATTCCGTTATTGAATGGTTGGATAAACTGCAAAAAATCGACACAAGTGGCGTTAAACCAATGCTTAATCCGGCAGAACACAAACTGCCCCGTCGCGCAGACATTGTAACTGACGGCAACATTCGTGATTTAGTTCTGGCAAACACACCAGATAACGCTGGTACATCACGCGGATACTTCGCAGTTCCTAAGGTTATGGACGGTGAATAACATGCCAGAAAAAGACATTCCTGTAAAATTTATTGTTACAGACGCATACGACCCAGAATTCTCTTCATTCGAGCAAGAGGTTGGAAAAATCAACCACACGGATTTAGAATGGCTGATGTCAGAATTGTCGAACAAGCAGAACACAGTAAAACCTGATTCATGCGTACGCACTATGTCAATTCAGCATCTAGACACCGTCAATTTTGGTGTAAACCCATTTCGTAACAAGCGCAATCAATTGGTCGAAATATCTAACCTTTTCTATTTCACAAACACCAAACCAAAATGCACAAAAATATCACACGGCGCAAAACTATCACATGGTGCAGACGAAGAAGCAAAGATGAACACATGTTATAAAAACCTGGCAGAAGGAAAATGTTGCGATGAATTTATACGTCGCACACTGGGCGCAATTTTATTTCCACAATATTACGCAAAAGATAAACAAAGATAAAGAAGAGCAAAAAAAATGATAAACCTGACATTAACAGAAGCCCTGGCAAAATTAAACAGCCGCGAAATTTCTGCGGTTGAATTAACACGCGCATATTTGGACCGCATTGAAAAATATGGGACAGACTTAAATTGCTATATCACAACCACGCCTGAACGCGCAATGATGGACGCGGCCGCATCTGATGCACGTCGCGCAGCGGGTGATGTTAAGTTCCTGGACGGTGCACCAATTGCGATGAAGGATTTATTTGCCACACGCAACATTCGCACAACTGCGGCTTCACGTATGTTGGAAAATTTTGTTCCTGAATACGAATCGACTGTATCACAAAAATTAATTGATGCCGGAACCGTATTACTGGGTAAAGCAAACCTGGATGAATTCGCAATGGGCACATTCAGTAAAACATCATACTTTGGTGCACCAATCAACCCATGGCAGATTGAACGCGGTCTGACCGCCGGCGGCTCTTCGGGCGGTTCAACATCCGCAGTGGCGGGCGGCCTGGCCATTGCTGCAACAGGTACTGACACAGGTGGATCTATCCGTTTCCCTGCGGCAATTACAGGACTGGTTGGGATGAAGCCAACATACGGTCTGTGTTCACGTTGGGGTTGTGTTGCATTTGCATCTTCTTTGGACACACCTGGCCCAATTGCACGCACTGTTGATGACGCTGCGTTATTGCTATCTGCGATGGCGGGGCACGACGCAAAAGATTCAACCAGCGCCCCAAATGGATTTACCTGCACAGAACCATTAAAACCAATTCTGGCCGACGGCAAAAAATTACGTGTTGGCGTAATCCGTGAATTTAATAACGTAAAAATTTCAGACGACATGAAAAATCTGTTTGAAAAACGCATTGCAGATTTGAAATCAATGGGCGCTGAAATTGTTGAGGTTTCAATTCCAAACATTTTGGACGCACTGGCGGCATATTATATTATCGCCCCAGCCGAAGCATCATCAAACCTGGCACGTTATGACGGCATGCGCTATGGTCTGCGCGTCGAAGGTTCAGACCTGGTTGACACATATAAAAAGACACGCGCTGCTGGCTTTGGCGACGAAGTACAACGCCGTATGATTGTCGGTACAGCCGTTTTAAGCAGCGAATCGTATGATGTATATTTCATGCAGGCTGCCCGTGTTCGTCGCATGATTGCAGACAGTTTTAATTCTGCATTTGAACAATGTGATTTAATCATATGTCCATCCAGTGCTGGCACCGCAATGCCATTGGCATCTGACCTGTCCCCACTGGAATACTATGCATTGGATTTATTTACGGTTGCAATGAACCTGGCGGGAATACCTGCATGCAGTGTACCTGCGGGCCTTGCCACAAACGGTCTACCACTGGGGATTCAGGTTGTTGGCGCACGCTTTGACGACATGCGCGTTTTGCAGTTGGCAAAACACATTGAAACCGCGGCCGGCATTGACAACCGCCCAACAACAATAATGGGGAAATAAAAATGGAAATAATGTCCACTCCTTTCGCAAATAAAAAAACGACCCAAACGGTCGCACTTAGAAAGGAGATGGTGGCTAGGGACGGAATCGAACCGCCGACACAGGGATTTTCAGTCCCTTGCTCTACCAACTGAGCTACCTAGCCAACGCGACGACAATAATAAGATACAAAAAATAAAAAAGCAAGGGAAAAAGACAAAATGTTTACGATAAAAGGCAAAACATGTGATTGGGAATTGGTAATTGGGCTGGAAACACATATCGAAGTATTGTCCAATTCTAAATTATTCAGTGGCGCATCTGCCGACTATAACCCAACTGTTTCACCCAACACCCAGGTTTCAATGGTTGACGTTGCAATGCCTGGTATGTTGCCGGTACTGAACGAATACTGTGTTGAACAGGCCATAAAAATGGGTCTGGGGCTGAACGCTGAAATTTCACGCACCAGTCGTTTTGCCCGTAAACAATACTTCTACCCTGACCTGCCCCAGGGATATCAGATTTCACAACCGGCTGATGAAGCGCCAGTTGTTGGCCGTGGTTGGGTTGAAATCATGGGCGACGACGGCAACCCAAAGAAAATTTTAATTGAACGCGCACATTTGGAACAAGACGCCGGTAAATTAAAACATGACGTACATCCAACAAAATCCTTTGCTGATTATAACCGCACCGGTGTCGCACTGTTAGAAATAGTTACATATTTAAACACAAAAGATCCAGAAAACCGTTCATACATCTCGTCCCCAGACGAAGCTGAACGTTATCTGCGTGAAATTCGTGAAATCGCACGCGCACTGGGTGTATCCAAGGCAAACATGGAAGAAGGTTCAATGCGTGCAGACGTTAATGTATCCGTACGCCCTGTTGGTTCAACCGAATTCCGCACCCGCACAGAAACAAAAAACATGGTGTCATTTAAATTTATTAAATCCGCCATTGAATATGAGGCACGCCGTCAAATCGAAATATATGAAAACGGTGGCACAGTTTCCCAGGATACAATGCGCTATCACCAGGGCGAAGGTGTAACATCCGTAATGCGCAGCAAAGAAGACGCACTGGATTATCGTTATTTCCCAGACCCAGACCTGTTGCCAATTGAAATTTCAGACGAACAAATTGAACGCATACGCAGCACCATGCCTGAATTACCATCCGCAACACGCGCGCGCTATACGCATGAATTCGGGCTGTCCGAATATGATGCAGCGCGTCTGACCGAAACAACGGACATATCACGCTGGTATGATTCCGCAGTTGACGGCAACGCAAAACGCGCCAAAGGAATTGCGAACTGGATGATTTCAGAATTATTTGCGCACCCAGAAAATTGGGACGTAAAAAACGAAAAATCTGGCATCGTTGATGACATGCGAATCATCACGCCATCTGATTTGGCAGACCTGGTTGACATGATTGGCGAAAACACAATTAATGGCAAACAGGCCAAAGAAATATTCATCAAAATGTTAGATGGCGAGAGTGGCACCCCACGTGAAATCGCAGATAAATTTGGCATGAAACAAATGACCGACACCGGCGCGATTGAAGCCATTGTTGACGAAGTAATTGCCGCCAACCCACCCCAGGTTGAACAATATAAATCTGGCAAAGTTGGCTTACTTGGATTCTTTGTTGGAAACGTCATGAAGAAGACTGGCGGCACTGCAAACCCAGCGGTTGTAAACGAAATTTTGCGTAATAAACTTGCATAACAAAAAAGGAAAAAAAATGGTACAAATTATCAAAATTATAGAAGACAACATCTTATTCGGTGTAAAATATGGTCTGGTCGTTATTCCAGAACCACAAAACACAGTGCCACAACACCTGTTAAAATACAAAGCGGCACAGGCAAAGGCGAAAAAATGCCGCACAAATAAAATAAATAATCAACGCACAAGAAAAAAATAAGAATGATTATAACTGATTACTTAAAAGAATAGTTTATCAACCTGCAACAAAAAATGTGTACAGACATGGCTGGCATTAATCGCAAATTGGCCAGGTTGCAGGTTGAATCAGATAAAAAATTGCACGGAAATGCATATCACAAAAACATGCACCGCATGCTTTAAAAAAGCATAAAAAACAGATAAACAAAACTATTCTTTACACACGAACCAGAAAGAAAGAAATCGTAAAAAGGTTCAAAAATGTATTCAGACTCGATTGTTTCAATTTTGCGTGATATGGCAACATCCGAGGCACGCTCGAAAATAAAAGCACGCGAAGAAAAATATCAGCGACAATATGCCATGCGTGCTTTTAATACGCACAAAAAACAAATAAACAAAAAAATTATTAACACACGAACAAAGCACAAATAACATGAAAAAATTTTTTATCCAAACCTTTGGCTGTCAAATGAATGTTTATGATGGATGGCGCATTGCACGAATGCTGGAACATCGTGGATTAACACAAACAGACAACGTCGCTGACGCAGACATCATAATTCTAAACACTTGTGCAGTACGCGCCAAAGCAACAGACAAGGTTTTTTCTGCCCTGGGGCGTATCAGACGCGCAAAAAAGCCAAACGCCCTGTTTGGGATTGTCGGATGCGTTGCACGCGAAGCCGGCGCCAATGCTTTCCGTCGAATTCCAGAATTAAATTTCGTCCTGGGTCCACAAAGTTATCACAAATTGCCAGAAATTCTGGACGATCCCGATTCGCGCTTACTGGACATTAACCTGGGCGGACTGGAAAAATTTGATTCCCTGCCCCAATTGGAAAAATCACCGCGTATTGCATACATACCAATCCAAGAAGGCTGCAATCACTGTTGCACATACTGCATTGTTCCATACACACGCGGCCGTGAAATTTCACGTTCATTCGAATCGGTTATGCATGACACAATTCACGCAGCCCAAACTGGTGCAATTGAAATTTGTTTTCTGGGACAAAATGTAAATGGATATAAACACACCGACGAAAACGGAAAACTATACCGCCTGTCAGACTTAATACGCGAAACTGCAAAAATCCCAGAAATCATGCGTATACGATTTACATCCAGTTACCCAACAGAAATGACAGATGACCTGATTTCGATGTTTGCAACCGAACCAAAATTACTGCCATTTTTAAACATGCCTATACAAAGTGGCTCACAAAATGTGTTATCGCGCATGAACCGTCCATATACATTGGAACTGTATTGCGACATAATAAATAAATTAAAACAGGCACGCCCTGACATTCAAATTTCATCAGACTTTATTGTTGGATTCCCAGGCGAATCCGATTCAGATTTTGACGACACAATGAAGATTGCACAAAAAATAAAGTACATAAATTCATATTCATTTAAATATTCACCACGTCCACACACTGGCGCCGCATTAATGTCAGATCAAATCCCAGAAAATATCAAGGCAGAACGTCTGGCAAAACTGGATGCATATTTAAACGAAGTTCAACGCGAATTCAACATTTCATGCATTGATAAAACATTGTCCTGCCTGCTAGAAGGCCCTGACAAAACTGGCAAGCATTTAATTTATCGCACACCATACATGCAACCATGTATTGTTGAATATCGTGAAAACGCACCAGAATTAACAGACATAATTATCACAGACGCAAACAAAGCATGTTTGCGTGGCAAATTCAAAATCTAGAATAAAAACCGCGCATTCAATGATAATTTATACGTCATAACATCAAACATGCGAACCGCATCAATTTTTGCATTACCGCCAATCATATCCATATAAGACACAAACCCTACACTGGCATGCATTCCAATATCTGAATCTGTGTTTATATCCGCACCAAAAAGATAATTATACTTTATCCCCATCATATCAAATTCATACCCAAGCATTACACCCGAATAAAAATTAGAATCAAAATCAACAATATCAACCACGCTATAAGCATTAATATTTAAACCAAAATAAGCATCCAAATAAAAAGAATCGGTCAAATCAAACCTATACGCAACATCCGTTTTTAAATATCCCTGCATCACATCTGGATTTTCATACATTCTATTTTCATAGAACACATTGCCAATATCTGTATCTTGATACAATACCCCACCCAAAACACGCATCATTATATTATCATTCAAATTCCATAATACAGATAAATCCACACCATATAAATTCCCCGTATAATCATCATAATCAGAATCATATTTTATCTTGCCAAGTCTAAGTCCAACCCCAATATTCAACCCCGACAAAACATTTTCACGCACACCGATACCAATACCATACGAATAAAAGTCTTCTGACATTACACCCAACACATCAGAGAACAAACCCTCAGCATAATCAAAATAATTTAAAGCATTTAAGATTTTAAGTGGTCGCACCAAGTTTTCGCTATTAAAACGCGCACTATGATTCAGCACACGATTAAAAGAATTCATATCACTGACAGAATCCAACGCATGCAACAATTTATCATTTGGATTCCTTTTGCGTAATAAATTCAAGAATCGTCCCTTATCGTTACTAAAAACCTTTGCATAATCATATTCACGATGGCGTTCAAAATACAAATCACCATTACGCATTACTGCAACATCTGCAAACAAAGGATTTAAGTTATTTGTAATCAAATAAACCCCTCCTGTTCCTGATACACCTGTTATAAACGGCACATCATACAACGCACTAATATCATCAGCGACCAAGAAAACATCACCACGTAATTCAACATTTTCCAAATTCTTTTCTAACGCTTCATTAACAACCAAAACCGAATCACTTAATATAAGTTTATCAGCTTCATCGGCAAAATTTATTAACGCATTTAATTGCAACATATTTGCATCATCAACCAACACAGAATACGGGACATTAAAATCAATATACACCATATCATTTGCATCAGAAATTTTCTGAATAATCTGCGCATGACTCCCTAATTCAAATACAGAATTTACATCCGCATGATTTTCAATGATTAAAGTTGTATTATCATTCAAGACAACATTTGTTTTTAACAGCCCATTATTTTCTATTTCAACAACCCCAGAAACATGTAACGAATCAGGCATATAATAATCAGCATTTTCAATAACAAAATCATGTGAAACAAATTTATCGCCACTAATCACACCCGACCATGCATCATGCACAGCAAACAAAACATAAACAAAAAGAAGCAATAAACATCTCATACCCGACCAGTATATAAGAATATTTTCTTAAACAAAGGACAAAATAAATCGCCCAGTTTTTTTCCACGGGCGATTTTTATTGGGACAGGGAATATTATTTTTCTAACTTACCCCACCCTGCCTTATATCCACCATCACGTTCCAGATAGATATTAGCACCATTCAACTGGGCGGCACTAATACCATGAATCATATAAGTCTGATCCAAACGGCCACTCATTCCTGTCTGCAACATAGGCAAATGAACATTCATTTTTTTTGAATTGTTACAACATTTTGCATCGTTATAACACATATCGCATTGATATACTTTTAAGTTATATTGGACACCCGGACGCATATCTTTCAGATCAACCATCATTTTCAAACCATTGTCTGTTTCCTTGAATTTAATATGCCCCATTTTTGATTCACCACCATTGCTGCTATGGGTATACATTTTTGCATAAACTGAATTAACATCCGCGTTTTCAGTTGTCTGATAAACAACGATTGTATCAGATTCAATAACTTCGACAGCCTGTGGGTTATTACGCATCATTTTTTTATGATGTTGTTTTTTCCCCGGGCAATCCATCATACAACCCGACAGAACTGCCATCGCCGCCATCAAAGACGCAAACGTTAACATTTTTTTAGCTGGATTTTTCATTTGTTTCTCCTTTTATGTTCCTTTGTGGTTACACAGATATACTTTACAATATTTTTTTATCAATTACCCCAGGTTTGAATCCCTAGGATTCCCCGGAAATCATGCGTATAGAACGAATTGACATCAATCCTGTAACACATACAAATTAAACATGATAGCATGCATAACGCATACAACAAAAGGAGAGAGAAAATGTATGAATTAATACAACGTCTGATTGCATTCAAATACGCATGCAAAGTAAACCATTGGTCGACAGACAACTATTCTAAACACCTGTTATTTGACCGTTTGACCGAAGACATTGACACGTGGGTCGATGCAATTGCAGAAACATACTTTATGGCCGAAGATAAAAAATCAGTATTTAACGCAAACGTACTGAACCCCAAATTTATTAATCGCGATTTGGTAAAATCATGCGAAACAATAATATCCCATCTAGAAGAGTTACAAAATGACGGCGAAACAAACGAGGGGCTGAACTCTCTACTCAGTGCTATTGAGGAAGGATTTTTAAACAAGCTTGCCCTAGCAAAACTAGCATAATAATACGCCCCCCGCAACATGCGGGGAATTTTTTTATCTTACGAAACACAAAAAAAGACGTCCGACTTGGACGCCCTTGGGATTATGATAAAGATTAGAACATAAATCTAATACCAACATCACCACCAAAATTATGCAAACCAGAATTGATATCAACATACGTATAACGTGCCGCCACATCAACTGCGAAACGCTCCATATCAAACGTTATCCCCAATGTACCCATTGCAGAGAATCGCGTTTCATCTTTGCTATGATGTGGCACCAAATATCCATGACGTTTAACATCAGTCATTGCAATACCCGCACCAACACCAACGAATGGACGTACGATTTTATACGAACCAAATTCCATATAATTGTTCCACAACAAGGTCTGCATTTTGGCTTCTACATCAACAGTTCCTGCGCTGCCAAAGCGTTCAGAATCAGACAATTTGCCAAAATAAGACCATTCGATTTCAGAACGAACCGTATCACAAACTTCCAAACCTAATGCTGCACGTCCCTGAAAGATATAATCAGTCATTGATTCTTTGCTGCCATTATATTTATAATTCAGGTTTGAATAGCTCATACCGCCTCTCAATCCAATATATGGGTCCATACCCCACATTTGCCAGCTGCTGCCCTGGTCTGGATGATTAATACCCGCAAATGCAGGACATGCCATCAGCACCGCCAGTGTTGATAATGCTAACTTTTTCATTTTCTCTCCTTTTTGTATTTTTTTTTTACTAAGTTTCATGTCAACAATACAATTCTATCAGCAGAAAATTAAAATTTGCATAGGTATGAATCCCTGTTCTATACACGCTATTTCTAAGAAAAAATTCCAAACAATTAATAAGACAGCATGGGTAACATAAACTAAAAAAACGACCACACATGTGGTCGTACATTTTGGTGGACGCGCAGGGACTCGAACCCTGGACCCACTGATTAAGAGTCAGTTGCTCTACCAACTGAGCTACGCATCCAGAACTGTTTTTATTCTTATCAGCGCGATAATTATAACTTTTTTTCCAGAAAATGCAAGTTTTTAAATATTGTTTACTTTTATAAAAAATTACATATAAAATAAAAACTTTCAAATAATGGCAAAGGACAAAATATGATAGACAATTCATATACATTACAAAAAATTGGCTTTACAACGACCCCACATGACATATCAAAAACAACTATAACTGAAAACGAAGTCAAAGACTGGTTAGACAAAACAGATTTTAATTCGGCATTACAATTTTACAACCTGGACACCCATCCTGAATTCTTGAATTTATTCAACAAATACCTGTTAGAATTCAATTCTAATCCCGACCTACAAACTGGCGCATACATTCTAAGCAAATACCTATTTTCGCCCAACAAATATAATTGGACACATGATTTAAAACGACAAACTGTTGATCCACTGCCTGCATTAATACTGCTGTCTGGATACACAACACACCAAGGGAACATGAAATCCAGAAATTTTGATAACTACCAAGAAAGCAAACATCGTTTTAGAATTGCTGAAACATGCACGCGCGGTCTGGACGTATATAAAATAAATGGTTCAGAAATATCGCAATTAATCTGGGGCAGCTTTTTTATCAATGCGCACATTGTTGAATTTGGCCGTCTGCAATACGAGATATTTGAATACGACTATCAAATACCAAACTTTAGCCCATCGGATAAATTTTGCATAAATATTCACGTCCCACGTGGGCAAAAGTTATCAAACGATTCGGTATCAAAATCACTGGCACATGCCGCACAGCGCACCCCTGTGTATTTCCCAGAATGCCCACAAACCCCAAATATGTTTATTGACAGTTGGCTGATGGATAAAAATCTGGAACCATACCTGCCGACAGAATCAAACATACGCTTATTTCGCGAACGCTTTGAAACGCTGCATCACCTGCCCGAATCCAGTCTATCAAAATTCTTATTTAACACATCATCATCCGACATATCAAAATACCCATCTGATACATACCTGCGCCAACGCATAAAAACCGCATTATTAAACGGCGAAAAATTCCACGATGGAATCGCACTTTTAAAACAATCACACACCCGATAAAAAACCGCCTATACGGCGATTTTTCTATATTTTATCACATCTAACCATCATACATTTCGGACGCAATTCAATATTCTTTATATCATCTATATTTTGCGCCCCAGCCAACGTCATAACACGTCGCAAATCTTTTTTCAGCCAATCAAAGACATCCACGACACCACGCCATCCACCCAAAGCCAAGCCATAAATCACCGGCCGTCCAATTGCAACAACATCTGCACCACTGGCAATTGCTTTAAATATATGCTGACCACGACGCACACCACTATCAAAAATAATTGGCACACGTTTATTTACACGCTCTGCGATAACAGGCAACATCTCAAAAGAGGCGGGCGCACCATCCAGCTGTCGTCCACCATGATTTGAAACCCACACTGCATCTGCACCGGCCAGAATTGCCGTTTCCGCATCATCAGGATGTTGAATTCCTTTTACAACAATCGGCAATTTAGTAATCGATTTAACCCACATAATATCATATGGACTCAAATCATTTTTTGATGCTGCAAAAATTTTACTTATCCCCTGTCCTTTGGTCTTGATTGATTTTTTTGGCACATTTGGTAACTCTAATGGGAATTTAAAGTCATTACGCAAATCCGCCACCCGATTACCACCGACTGGCGCATCAACAGTTAATATAATTGCCTTGTACCCTAAATCTTCTGCTTTTTTTATAATAGCACGATTAATATTTTCATCCTTACTAAGATATAATTGAAACCACTGTGGTGCCCCGCGTCCTGCACGTGCAATTTCTTCCAATGTTGAACTGGCATATGTACTAACACTCATAATTGTACCAGATGCTGCAACACCATGCGCAGTACCAGCTTCGGCACTGACATGTGCCAGCCCATGTGCCGCCGCAGGTGCCGCAATAACAGGCAACGAAATATCTATTCCCAAAATACTGGTTGAAATATTTGGCTCAACCACACCTGTCAAAACACGCGGAACAATATCAACATCATCAAACGCAGACGTATTTCGCATCATTGTCTGTTCTGTTTCCGCCCCGCCACGAATATAGTCAAAACCACCCTGTGGAATAATTTCTGATGCTTCTAATTCTAAATCATCAATATCGTATATAGCAATTTGCGCATCCCGATTCGATGCCTGATATTCATTATTTGGAACCATTGGCGATTTATGCATATATGCGACCAACCAAATTACAACAAAAACAACCAACAAAACACACAAGACAAAGATTAAACGCTTCATAAAAACTCCCCTTTTTTTTACAAAATAATTTTAACACCGGGGATAAAAAAATATTATCTGACAGTATTCTTAACAAACATACCGCCTTTCGGCGGTTAAATGATTAATTTTTTAAATAAGACGATGGATTATAAGCCTTGGTTCCCTTTCTAATTTCAAAATGTAACTGTGGCGAATCAACCTTACCTGTTTGACCGACCGTACCAATTTTATCCCCAACCTTAACACGCGCACCACGTCGCACGGTCATTGAATCCATATGTGCATATACCGTCATCCACCCATCAGAATGTTGAACAATTACTAAATTTCCCATTCCCTTAATCTCATTTCCAGCATAGGCAACAACACCATTTTCCGCAGCACGCACAGCTGCACCACGTGTCCCAGAAATATTTATACCATCGTTAAACAATCCATTTGATTTCGCGCCATAATTTGATAAAACCTTGCCACGCAATGGCCATGAAAATTTTGATGATGAACGTGCTACAATCTTAGGCAACTTTTTCGTTGGATCTGACGAAATCTTCTTCTCAGGACTTGCAACTTTCTTTTCTGCCACCTTGACCTGCTCTGTCTTTGTTTCCGAATCTACTTTTGAAACATTCTTCTTGCTCTCTACGCTTGATTTCTGGGATTTTTCTGTTTTTTGAACAATATTTTTTTGTGACACTTCACCTAAATTTGGCACACGCAACCTTTGACCAACAGACAGATTAAATGGTGCCTTTAAATTATTCATAACCGCCAAATCATTAACTGGCACTGAATACTTACGCGACAAAGAATACAACGTATCACCCGCAGCAACCGTTATGTCTTTCAGCTCAACCTTTTTTACTGATTTAACAGACGCAGTTGGCTTTTTCACCGTCAACGCATCTTCATGCGCTATTTTGGAATCCTTGTCCACTGAATTATAGACCGGCACTACCAAGAAATCATCTTTTGATGCATTTGCATTTCCTGTATCTTCCACAACAACCTGTTCCCCTGCATCTACCTGTGGGGGCGTACCATATTCTGCAATTTGCACCGGCGCAACATAATCTTCAACAGACGCATACGTGACATAATCATCACCGTCATCATGACCATACAAATCAGGTGATGCATATACCCCATAATCTGTTGCCGCCGAATTATAAATTTCTGGATTTTCATTTGGATCAGCCAACAATGCCGGATAACGCGATGAAATAAAATCCCCAACCGAATCAGGCAAAGTCTGAATTTTCGGTTGCAAATCACATGCTGTTTGCGTAATCAAAACAGCAGCAAAAATCCAAATGATTTTTTTCATAAGACTATTATAACACAAAATCAATCCCGACGCATAAATAAAATGCTGACTTCAAACAATGCCCACATTGGCAACGCTAACATAATCTGAGAAACAACGTCCGGCGGTGTTAATATTGCTGCGGCAATAATAATTAAAACAATCGCATATCTGCGAACCTTTAAAACCCGTGAACGTGGCAAAACACCAATCTTGTTTAACAAAATCATTACCAGTGGCAATTGAAATGCAACACCAAAAATCTTTAACATACCAATTGCAAAAGACAAATAATCACGCGCCACCGGCATCAACATACTGGGCACTGGTGATGATTGATTTAATTCAACAAAGAATCTGAAAACAACAGGAAACAAAAAATAAAAAGCAAACCCGGCCCCCAACAAAAACAAAACCGGCGAAGCAACCAACATTGGCCATATTAAACGACGTTCATTTTTTTTCAATCCCGGTGCAACAAAGGCCCAGGCATGCCACAACATAACCGGCAAAACAATTATTAATGCAAACAATGTCGCCAACGAGAATTGAATCATCAACCCATCCGACAACCCCGTATACAACAGCGTCCCATCATTCCATACCGACAATAAAGGCGCAGTTAAAAAATCCTGTAACATTGGCGAAACGTACCAACCACAAACAAAAGCCAACAAAAAAAACAACAACACCCATAATATACGGCGTCGCAGTTCTGAAAAATGTTGCAACAGTGTCATATTTTTCATTTACCACGTCCTTTACGCACTGTTTTCGGCTTTTTCTTTTGTTTTGGAATTACATCAGAAAAAGAATCCAACACATCATTTGCAGTGTTTTTTATCAAATCATCTATTGGTTTTTCCAAATCAATTTGACGTTTAACATCTTCTGATAAATCAGTAATTTTCCATATAACACGTCGCACAGCATTAATCACACGCGCCAAAACACGTGCAACATCGGGCCACAAACGAACAGGGATAACCAACACCCCAACCAATATAATAACAAAAAGTTCCGCCCAACTAATTCCAAACATTTTATTTAATCATAGTAATCATCACCACCACTGGTACTGACTGTTTTATGCCGTTGAATCTGAAAATAATTCTTGCCAAAATTTGTTTTTTCACGCAACCCCTGGAACACGACATCCGTCTTGGCCCCCGTCGCATCGACAACAGTCCATGAATTTAATTTCACCGGACTTTTATCAAACACAACTGTCATATATCCTAAACCTTCTTGACCGCGCAAATTCAGTTTTAAAGCAAAAGAATTCTTATAATCAGTCGTTTCTACAACATTAATATCAGCATTCCTTAAATCAATATTTTTACGTACCAAAATTCCTGCTGGCGTACTGGTAATTGGCACAGTTGTAATCTGATCCAATGATTTATCAAAGAAATATAAATCCTGGCCGTCTGAAATTAATTGTATTGGCATATCATCATAATCCAAACGAACGCGTCCCGGACGCAGCATTGCAAAATCACCATTTTGCTGTTTTCCGTTGGCCGTTTGAACAAACTTACCATTCAACCCTGTTATTGAGTTCAAATATTTTTCTGCATTTAATACCAATTTACTGTCGACCGCCGCATTTGCGATACCACAAAACAGCAAGGCAAAAACAAACATTATTTTTTTCATTCCCTACTCTCCTTTAAACAATGCCAAAACCTGTGCACGCACATTTTCCAGGCTGTCGCGTACAATTGCGCCGGCGGCCCTTTCATGTCCACCACCACCCAATGCAACCGCGATATGGTCAATTGGTTTTCTGCGACTGCGAATCGAAATACCAATTTGTTCTGGCTTTTGCTCTTTTAACAAAACGACATAATCCACTCCCTGGATTTGTCCCAACAAACTCAACACCATTTCGCCACGTCCATCCAGGTATTTATAATCCTTCTTAGGGATTGTTGCTAATGCCAAACGTCCATGATAAAAGAATTCTGCATTTGCGGTTGTTCGCGCTTCCAGCTGTACTGCCTTGCGAGGTTTATTCTGCATTAATTCAATCAATTCACGAATATTTACACCACTGTCCACCAATTCAGCCATAATACGCAACGCTTCACCATTGCGCACAAATTTAAAGTTCCCAGTATCAGTCAAAATTCCCAAAGCCAACAAATCCGCCGTACGCGAATCCATATACAACCCGCCTCCACGCATAATCTTGTACACAATAACGGCTGTTGCAGGCGCATTTTCATCATTTATGCACAATGCGCCAACGGTATTTTCATTTCTGTGATGATCAATTTCGATTACAAATTTTGCATTATCAACAATTGGACGCGGTCCGCCAATATGCGCCGGATTTCCATAGTCAACAACTATTGCCAAATCATACTGCATTTGCGTATCTACGCGTTCAAAATATTTAATACGTGAACGCAACGGCACATAATCCAGCGCATCCGGAATATTTCCATCATATGTACAAACCGGCGTCACACCAAAATTATCTTCTATTAAGTGCGCCAATGCCAACACACTACACAGTGAATCACCATCTGGGTTTTTATGTCCCATAATTGCAATTGACTTTGCATTTTTTACATATTCATAAAATTCTTGTATCTTCTGTTCCATACCAACCATTTTTATATTGCAATATCTTCCAAGAAAAACTGTGCACTGACCCGGCCATTATATTCATTTTGCTTTAACCGCCCCAGCATCATTATTTTAGTATTTGTATTCGCATCGTCTAGTAAAAAATTACCAACCGCAGTTCCCACTAAATTAAATCCAACAAATGCTAATTGTGTACCCATACTGGTTGCCAACGTTCCACGCAAATGCGCCCCCCCTGTTCCCATAACAGACGCATGTCGCAACTGTCCGCCACGCAACACCAACATTGGTTCTGGATTTCCCTGACCAAAAGGTTCCAACGCATCCAATTGTTTAACCAATCGCATATTTGCCGCCGCCGCATCAATTTCCGCATCAACCATTACTTCTGGACTGGGTCTGACACCATTCAATTGTTCATTAACCGCCGCCTCCAAGAAATTGCAAAACGCTTCTTCGTTTTCCACCGGCAAAGAAAAACCAGCCGCCGCGGCATGTCCACCGCCTTCGCTAACAATTCCCAACGCCAGCGCATCATGAATAATTTTACCTAAATCAATTCCCGCAATCGAACGTCCTGAACCATTAATCATACCATCCGCTCGTGTTGCTACACACGATGGCAGATTATATTTATCCTTTAATCGTCCGGCAATAATACCCATCACCCCGCCATGCCAATTATCACCACAAACAAACAAGCTGCATTTTCCAGACGCGCAGCAATTTTCTGCCAATTCACATGCACGCAACATAATTGCATTTTGGATATCAATACGTTCTTGATTCATCTTGTGCAATTTATCTGCCAAATCATGCGCAATCAGCGGATTATCTGTCAACAACAAGTCCAATGCTGGTGTTGCAGAATCTAACCGTCCTGCTGCATTTAACCGTGGTCCCAACGCAAAGCCCGCAGCATATACCGATGGTTTTTTTATGCCTGCGACATCCATTAATACACGCAGTCCTAAATTCTGCTGCAATCCCAAAACCTTTAATCCTGTCGCAACAAATGCGCGATTTAATCCAATCAATGGCATCGTATCGCAAATCGTCCCCAGCGCAACCAAATCCATAAAATTCATCAGTTCTGAATTATCCAATCCTAAACCACGATTTTTTAATTCTCTGTTCAGTGCAACCAATGTCAGAAATGCAACACCAACCCCCGCCAGATATGTCAACCCCGACGTATCATCTGCACGCTTTGGGTTTACGACCGCATCTGCATCTGGCAATGCGCTATCTGGCGAATGATGATCTGTCACAACAACGCGCATTCCACATTCATGTGCATACTTAACTTCTTCTAAGCCAGAAATTCCACAATCAACTGTCACCAACAAATTTGCACCCAGTTGCGCAATTTCGTCAATTGCATGATTATTCAACCCATAACCTTCGCCTTCGCGCGTTGGCAAATGCCAAACAACATCTGCCCCAACCGCCCGCAGATATTTCACAAAAATTGCAGTTGACGTAATACCATCAACATCATAATCACCGTATATTGCAATTTTCTGATTATTTTGCACTGCATCTGCAATAATAGAGGCCGCCAAATCCATATCCATCAAAACTGATGGATTTGGCATATAATCCTTAATACTGGGGTTTAAAAATTTCTTTATATCTGCATCAGATTCAAATCCACGACCATGCAATATATTCTTAACCAAATCCCCACTGCCGTCAAAAACATCACTTTCCATCACCCATGCGCGCCCCAGCATGGATTTTTCCACTATCTTTCTCAACTTACTTACTCTTTTTTTATTATCAGGAATATTATAATCTAAAATTATTCAAATAGCAACGGCAGTATGCTGTTTAAAATCTTACCCGTTGTTGGCACTGCATTCCATGCCGCCGTACGCCACCCCCATGATTCCTTGGTACCATGTGGCTCATCCAAAACGACCAATATCGTATATTGTGGTGCATTTGCAGGAAACACCCCAACGAATGCAGTCACATTACGTTTATTATCAATTTTACCATTTGTATACTTTTCTGCGGTTGATGTTTTACCACCAATTTGAATACCTGCAACACGAGCCTGTTTTCCACTGGTCTCTTCGGCGACTCGCAACATAATTGGTCGTAATTTTGCCGAAATTTCGTCTGCCAAAACGCGTTCACCACGCACCACGCCGACACTGCGTTTTTGCAATGTTGGATATATATAAATTCCGCCATTTGTAACCGCATTCACTGCCAACATCAAATGCATTGGTGTGACCGCATACCCCTGCCCATACGCAACCGTTGCACGCTCGACCGGTCCCCATTTACGTTGTGGTATACTGTTTTCTGTACGTCCAAATTCTAAGTCCAACGCTTTATCCATATGCAGGCGTTCAAAGAATTCTTTTTGTGCCCCATCAGGTAATTCCAGTGCGATTTGCGCACTGCCAACATTACACGAATGCATCATAATTTCTTCGACATTAATGCTGGGGCGCGGGGGTTTAAAGCTACGAATATCTGTAATTTTTTTTGCCAATTTGCCATTTTTATCATATATCGGGAAAGGCTTTGCCACATAATATTCTTTGGTTGGTTCAATACCATTTTCCAACGCCAATGCAGTATTAAATATTTTAAAAATAGATCCTAATTCAAACACGCTGCGCATTGGTTTAAATGTTCGATTTGCAACTGGGTCTGCGCGCAGATTTTCTGGATCAAAATCTGGCAAAGACACCATCGCAATAATTTCACCAGTTCTGGAATTCATCAACATACCCATCGCAGCTTTGGTCTGATATTTCTGCATTGCGAATGACAGCTGCTCATAAAAAACTGATTGGATACGCGAATCCACCGACAAACGCAGAGGGTCCTTATTTTCGGTCAAATAATCATTATAGACACGTTCTGCCCCTTCTAATCCACGTCCATCCTGACCTGCGAAACCAACGACATGCGAAAACAAACGACGTTTTGGGTATCTGCGTGTTTGAATTTTTTCAACCTCTAACCCTGTCAGTTTTGCCTTTTGTATAATTTCACGTTGTTTATCACTGGCATATTTTTTCAAATACTTAAAACGCGAATCAGAATTAACCAATTCCAACGCCTGGGCCAACGAATATTCATACGGCAACGCTTCGTGTATAGTTTGTGCAACTGCCTCGCGGTCTTGGGCACGCACTGCACGATTTCGCAGAATAATATGTCCTGATGCGACATTTTTGGCCAAAATATCGCCATTTCTGTCTACGATATCGGCACGATGTACCATCCATTCTTCATCCGCCCCTGCACGACGCGAAGTATCAGTTCCCTGAATTCCCAACTGCAACGTACGCCCAATAAACAATACGAACGCACATAAAAACACAACATTCAGCCACCCCAGACGCTTTCTTGCTTCGACATTTCCACGTCCTGCATTGAATCCATGTTTAAAAATATCACGTCCAACTTCAAACATTACAAAATTTCCCGATTTGGCAACTCGTCTATTGTAACAGATTTCTGAAAACTAACCCCTTCTACCTTGGGCAAAACGCTAACCACCATATTTCTTAACACTTCGGGTCGAACCAGTGATGCAAAATTAGCCTGGGCCACTGCAATTTTCTGTTGGGTTGCAATTATATCACGACGCACGCGATTTATCTGGCGATTTTGCGTACGAAAACACACCTGTAACGTAACACTGACCAACACCACAATCCCCAGTGACCAAATCCCAATATGAAACATTTTTTCATCGTCATGCATAATCCGTTACCCCTCCGTATATGCTTGGCATTTTATCATAAATTTTGAAAAAAACGAATCATAGAATTAACACCATTTAACCGCCCCGCCCCCAGCACCAGATTCAATCCTGTAAATTCTTGTAAAATGTCCATTTCTTTTATCTGTGAATCACTTTTACCATCAACCATTGCAATCAATATTGCAACAATACCACGCACCAACGCCGAATCGGCGCGGCCATAAAACCTATTCCCAACTCTGCAAATTTCTACAAACGAAGAACATCCAACAATTTCACTGCACACAGCATTTTCTGGCACATCTTCCATATGCGCACCAAAATCCATAACCAATTCCAGTTTTTGCGCATCATCATCAGTTAATTGCAGCAAATTTTTCATCTGTGCATACGTCATACGAATCACCATCCCTCATTCGTTAAATCTAATTCTATTCGTGCCGCATCAGACATACGCGACAAATCCCATGGTGGATCCCACACCAAATCAACACGTACTGACACATCCCCTGAAACAGATTGAACGGCTTCTTTCACCTGTTGCATCAACTCTTCCATCATTGGGCATGTTGGACTGGTAAATGTCATCTTGATTACAATTTCTGTATCCTGAATATCGATATCATATATCAATCCCATATCCCACACATTCACCGGAATTTCTGGATCATACACCGTTTTCAAGGCACTAATAATATCTTCTTTTACAACCGTCATTTTACGATATCTTTTATGTATTTAACAACCTGCCACGCCTGTTGTATTGTATTATACGCCCCAACAGATATACGTACAGAACCATTTATTCCCAACAAATTGTGTATCCATGATGCGCACATATTACCCACACGCACACATACACCACGCGCCCCAATCAGGGCACCAAAATCCAAAACGTGCATACCATCAATTACAAAAGACAACATTGCTGCATCACGCCCTGTCAGAATTTTAACACGCGATATCTGCTTCAATTCATCATACATATATTTTATCAATCCTAAATCAGGACGATTTTCTTCCAGTTTATCAATTGCATTCGCCAAACCTGCAATTTGTGTTAACGGCAAAGTTCCCGCCTCGAATACATCTGGTGCATTATTGAATATAATTTTATCACCACTAATTTTATTCACCATTCCACCACCGAATTGAACTGGCGCATACTGATTCGGATTTCTTATATACATCACCCCTAAACCTGTATCCGCACCAATTTTATGCGCAGACCAACAAACAAAGTCCGCCCCCCATGCATTTACATCAATTTTTTCATGCACAATAAATTGCGCAGCATCAACAACCACAACAACATTTGGATTTTTTTCGCGTGCACAACGAACAATTTCTGAAACATTTTGTGGTTGCCCTAAAACATTTGACATTGCCGTTATAACCATAACGTCCGCATATGGAATTTTATTAACATCAATATCCAAATTTTCATCCAGCGAACACACAATAACCTTTGCCCCCGACATAACAAATGGTAAACGGGCACTGTGATGATCCAAATCAGACACCGCCACAATCGATTCAGATTTTAGATTCAACATACGTACAATTTGATTAATCGCATCGGTTGTTCCATGTGTAAAAACGATATTTTCTGGTCTTGCGTTCATAAATTCAGCAACACGCATGCGCCCATTTGCAACCATATCATCAACCCATGCTGCACGTGCACAAATTCCACGTCCTGCATTTGCATAATGATTACGCAAGAAATCGACCTGTGCATTAATCACAGCATCATCTTTTTGATAACTGGCAGCGGCATCTAAGTATATGATTTCATTCATGAATGATTTCTCTTGCATTTTGGGCTGATTATAATACACTCTTGCCGAATATCAATAAAGAAAGAAAGGAGAAAATCTATGGCAGTAGAACATGCAAACGACGCAACATTTGCAGGCTTGATTGGGGATGGGATAACATTGGTTGACTTTTGGGCAACATGGTGTGGTCCATGCCGTATGTTCGGTCCAATCTTCGAAGAAACATCCAATAAAACAAATGATGCAAAATTTGTAAAATTTGAAATTGACGAATCGAATCGCCAGACCCCGATGAAATATGGCATTCGCAGTATTCCATCAATCTTGGCATTCAAGAACGGCGAATTAGTCGAGGCGCGCACCGGTGTCATGGACAGCGACACCCTGCTTGCATGGATAGAAGAATTAAAGGGATAAAGAAATGGCAAACAACGATTATATGTCTATTGAATTGGCCGCGGATTACAAGCCAAAGAAATCAGAACCATACATGTGCCCAGAACAATTGGCATACTTCTATCGTGTGCTGTCTGCACAGAAAGAAGAACTGGAAAACCAACGTGCATCTGTTCTGAACGCGGTTCGTTTGGCCGATAAAACCGAAGCTGTTGGTGTTGGTGACGAATCGGACAATGCAACATATAACCAAGACATCACAATGGATTTACGTATGTCCGACCGCAGTAATAAATTACTAAATAAAATTAATGCGGCCTTGGAACGTATTGCAAACGGCAAATACGGTTTCAGCGTAGTATCTGGCGATGAAATCGGTATTCAACGTTTAATGGCACGTCCACTGGCAACGATGACGGTCGAAGAACAAGAAGAATACGAAAGCCGTAAAAACTAAAAAACATTTCAAAAAACATCCCGCTTTCTGCGGGATATTTTTTATACATTCAATTTACATGTCTTTATAAAATTACATATCTCCATACGCAATTTTTTTGGCCATCCTTTTGGTGGACAATCCAACACACCGATTCGTTCCAAATCCTGGAACAATTCACGTGCACGCGCCAAATCTTCATCTGATTCTATATATTTTATCTTGCGAAATGCCCATTTAATAAAATACCACTTAAAATTTTCTGACCATTTTTTCATCTGATACGGCGACGCAGATTCTTGATATTTTAAAAACGATGTTTTTATACCCGTTATCAAAGACTGCATAATCCGCAACTGCTTAGCCCCCAATACAATTCCACCAAAATTTGGAATATAAAAATACAATGGCAATGGCGCGATTGTCACACGCGGATTACGCAACATAACCTGGCTCCACCATGGGAAATCTTCAAATAAAATCCCCTTAATAAACGGAATATCTGCTATCAATTCACGTCGATACATATTCTTCCAAACCTGACAATGTTTAATCAGCCATTTTTTCTTTTTTCCTGGCGCATTATGCGTACGTTCTGTTGCATATTCATAAACATCGTCTGTTATCAGTGTTGGAATTTTATTCAGATTATACCTTTTATGCATACGCATTGGCACAACATTATCCGTATCCATTTTCATAACATGTCGCACCATTAACTGCGGACGATAAATGCGGTCGTACGTAAAAGACACAATATCTGAATTATCACGCTGTGCCAAATGATATGCAATTTCCATCGTTTGCGGATGAATAAAATCATCACTATCCAGATACATAATGTAATCACCATCGGCGTATGGCATACCTGCATTACGCGCATCTGACAAACCACCATTTTCCTTGGTCACCACAACAAAACGCGAATCGCGCGCGGCATATTCTGCCAATATTTTACCGCTATTATCTGGACTGCCGTCGTTAACACAAATCGCCTGCCAATCAGAGAACGTCTGATTCAAAACACTGTCCAAACATCTACGCAAATATTTTTCAACATTATAGACCGGAATAATAATTGAAATTGCTGGCATACCCCCCTCCCTAACCTATTTATTCATATCACAAATTGCCTGGGAAAACGTCCCAGGGCGCGGCGCATCCGCGTACGCAGTTTTTTGAAAGAACGCATCTGCTGTCAACTCATCAAATGTTTCCTGATTAAATGGCTGAAATTTATATTCATGCCATAAAGTATGCGTTGGATATTGGTCAACATGTGGCATTTCAGCAAAGTATTTTTTTGCGCGCTCGTCATTCTGAACCAAGGTTTGAAACAACATCTGATGCATAAAATAATCAAAACTTTTATTTTCATGCATCCAGTATTCCAAAATCATCGCACGCCACGCCCCCAACAAATAAGAACCGCGACGTCCACGTATAAAACAATTCTGACAGAACATATATTTCTGTCCCACCTTATCCCCGACCAAATACATAAAGAAGTCTTGTTCCACAATCCATTTTGGAATCGGCGACACAACAAAATCTGTTGAATCCAACCAAAATCCACCATATTGATATAATAATTCTACACGACAAATATCTGCAAAATGTGCGCGTCTGATTTTACCTGCCTTGTACTTTTGCACGATAATATCTGGCAATTTTATATAATCAAAAATATTACTGTCGTCCAACACCACTAATTCCTGCTTGCAGTGCTTTCTAATACTGCGAAAACATGATTTAACCAATTCTGGTGCATTTTCTTCACCCTGTTGCCAAATTGTAAAGATCTTTTCGTTCTTATCATCCTTGATAACAGGTCCATCTACAACATTTCTTACCGCCGACAAATAACGCTTAAAATATTCTGGTGCAACATGCGATAAAACATTTGTTCTGACATCACGACGATGTTCACGCGAACGCCATGGCCAATTAAAAACATGTGATTGAAAAAAGATTTTTGTTAATGCCCATGCCCTATCAATATTCATGTCTGTCCTCTTTTGCTATAAAATTCCCCGGCAAAAACAACCGGGGTAAACAAAATTATTCTTCAACACCCAATGCCACATCATCGTCATCATCAATTGGCCCAGTTGTCATTTCTTCGGCAATTCCGGATGAACGTGCCATAATTTTATCCAACAATTCCTGTTGCACTTCTGGTCTATCTTTTAACCATTGACGCGCATTGGCTTCACCCTGCCCCATACGTTCACTGTTATAAGAATAGAAACTACCCGCCTTTTCAATAAAGTCATACTTTACACCCATATCCAGGATTTCACTGATGCGGCTAATACCTTCGCCATACATGATTTTAAAGTCAACTGTACGGAATGGCGGTGCAACTTTGTTTTTAACGACTTTCACACGCGTTTCATTACCGATAATATTTTCCTTGTCCTTAATCTGTCCTGTACGGCGGATATCCAGGCGCACAGACGCATAGAACTTTAACGCATTACCACCGGATGTCGTTTCTGGATTTCCAAACATAACCCCAATCTTCATACGAATCTGATTGATAAAGATTAACAACGTATTGCTGCGTGATACAGATCCCGCTAATTTTTTCAAGGACTGACTCATCAATCTGGCGGTTGTACCAACAAAAGAATCACCAATATTTCCTTCTAATTCTGCCTTGGGCACCAATGCCGCAACCGAATCGATAACCACGACATCAACCGCACCCGATTTAATCAAAGTATCTGCAATTTCCAACGCCTGTTCACCTGAATCTGGCTGTGAAATAATCAGGTTTGAAACATCAACGCCCAGTTTTTTTGCATAACTGGGGTCCAATGCATTTTCTGCATCAATATACGCACATGTCCCACCTTTTTTCTGGGATTCTGCAACCGCATGCAACGCCAATGTTGTTTTACCAGAACTCTCTGGTCCGTAAATTTCAACGATACGCCCCTTTGGATATCCACCAATTCCCAACGCGATATCCAAGCCCAACGAACCTGATGAAATCGCCTCAATATTCTGTTGTGATCCATCACCCATTTTCATGATGGCTTCTTTACCAAATTGTTTTTGAATTTGCGCCAACGCAGATTCCAACGCAGGATTTTTTGCGGGTGCCCCACTATCTTTGCTAACTTCTTTCTTTGCCATAATTTTCCCCTTTAATTATCGGAAAAATCATACACGCTAAAACCTGAAAATGCAAGTATTCACTTCTTACTTATCAGCACACCAATACTTAACGCACCAATGGTTGCCGTAACCGCCCACACTGCGGATGTCGCGCCATATAAGGCAATCATCGCCGCCCCCAGAATTGGCGCCAGAACATTTGGTAAATTTGCGCTTGTACGGAACACACCATAAAAACGTGTCTGCTGACTTTTCTTTGTATTATCAAAGAACAATAAATCATGTACCGATTCCATCAATGCCCCCGAAATCTGCCATGCAACAAATATCGCCAGCAACGGCACACCGGTTGCAACCGTTGCAATCGCAGACAATATTGCAAACGAACCAAATCCCAAAACCAGCCACAGTGTCTTGCCCGTACGTCGCACCGCGCGTCCCATAAATTCGCTTAATAACAGATACGGAATAATCCCCAGTGTTAAGACCCACCCCAGCACATCTTTACTGAATCCGTTTTCAATCACCAAAATCGGCACATACAAAACACGCATCGCACGCAATGAATAATAACCAAAATTTACTAGATACGCACGCAACATACCCGGCAATTTAAAGAATGCAAACGTATTTTTCCACAGCGCCCGAAATGTCCTGCGCGGATTTACTGGGCGTATCTGCTTATCTTCTTGCACAATCCGGAAATATTTAAAAAACATCCATCCCGCCAAATAAATCATTGCCGACCCAAAGAACGCCGCCCTATTTCCAAAATGATTCGCAATCAAGACCGCAACTGTCGGTGCAAATAACGCACCAATATTCATCCACAAATGATACCGTGAATTTAAACGTGCCATACCAATATTTTTTGAAAAATCCGACATAAACAGCGGTATTAACATCCCCACAAAAGTTATCGCAACCCCTGTGGCATAATCCAAGATAATAAATGTTCGTGGCAGGATTGAAAAACTCATCATCGCATAACAAACCGCCAACATCAGCATAACAAAGTAAAACACTCGCACTTTTGAAAACTGACGAAAAATTTCATTTGCGAATAATCCGACCAAGAAACAAAAGATTGAATAAATTGCAACATACACGCCCACAATTGCAGATGACCGGAATATCTCTAAAATAACCAATGAATAAACCGCATTATAAATACCATCTGCAAATCCTGTGAACAACCCCAGGTTTGCAAACGAAAACCCATTTACACGTTTATTAATTGAAATATACTTGTCTCCCGCCATTGTGTGTATATTATACCATAAAAAAATCCCCACACGGGGACTTTTTTATTTCTTTTTTGCAGGAACTTTCTTTACTGTTTTCTTAGCGCTCTTTTCTTGTTCCTTTGGCGCGGTCTTTTTCAATTCTTTTTTAAAGATATTTAGACCATCTGCCAAATTACGCATCATACCCGGTATTTTGTTATGCCCAAACAGGATAACAACCAACACAACAATAACCAGTATTTCCATCCATCCTAAACGTCCGAACATTTTTTATACCTCTTTATCCTAAATTAACGTGCAACATAGCAATCTAATCCGTCAGATTTCGCATTGCGACAGAAACCATTTGCATCATTTGCATTTTTAAATGCAACACGCAATCTGTATGTTGTCTTGCCATCTTTCAACTGTGCAGCCAGTATAACAAACTGTTTTCCCGCAAACAAGTTTTTATGTGCATTCTGCATTTGACGCTGTGCGCTTTCTGCCAATGCGCGTGAACTGTACGAACCAAACTGAACATACCATGAACCTGCGGCTGGTTGTGCAACCTCTGCCTTAGGTGCTGGCTTTGCTGCCGATTTCGCAACAGGTTTTGCCGCAGTTTTCGGTGCAGGTTTAACTGCACGCGGTTGCACCGCCGGCTTTGCCGTTGCTGCTGGATTAAACTTCACTTCTTTTCTTTCTTCTACCACACGCACTGGCAAACCTGGCGTCGCCTGAACAGGCGCAGGTTGCGCAACCGGCTGTGGTTGTGGCTGTGGTTTTGGTTGCACCACTGGCTGTGGCATCGGGGCCGGTGGCAATGGTTTCTGAACAGACTGTGGTTTTGGCACAACCTGAACTGGCTGTACTGGTGGCATAACATTCATATCAACCGGCACAGGCTGTCCTGCGCCATTATCTACCATAACCGGCACATCCAAATCTACTTCCATTGAACTAGCGTCTTCATCACCAATCGCACGAATGATGATATATGTAGCCAACACAATTACAGCCAATCCAATTGTCAACAACAGCCATGGTTTTTTTGGCCGTGGCGCACCAAACGGCACAGCATCCGGCAATGTATCCATTGAACCATTATCGTCCAAATCTAATAAATCCAAGTTATTATCATCATTCATGATAAAATCCCCCCATATTTCATTACACGCATTATATCATAAAAAAAGCCAAAGACAAAATCCTTGGCTTAATTTTTTTACTTTGGCATATTTCCAAAATTTGGTGGCACAATCAGTTTATGGTTTTGTTCCACGATTGGTTCAACCTCGCACTTTTTTGCGCATCCTGCACAAATCATTGGAATTGCAAGTATTGCACACACCAACATAATTTTTTTCATAATCTCTCTCCTTTTTTATTACAGTGGCAACTTAACACTATCTTTCATCATTTCAACAAAGTCTGCCAATGGCATAGATTCCTGTTGCTCTACCCCCAGACGGCGCAAAGTGACATTTTTTTCTGCCATTTCTTTTTCACCCACCACTGCGATAATTGGTGTTTTTGCCAATGACAATTCGCGGATTTTATAGTTAACTTTTTCATCACGCAAATCGGCACGCGCATTAACACCCGCCGCACGCAAAGCCCCGACAACTTCCATTGCATATTCTGCATGTTTTTGTGAAATTGGTGTCACAACAACTGGTTCCGGACTCAGCCACAGTGGCAAATTCCCACCCGTTGATTCCAGCAATACAGCCATAAACCGTTCAATTGAACCCAACATTGCGCGATGCAACATAATCGGGCGGTGTTTTTCACCATCTTCGCCAACATAACTTAAATCGAATCGTTCTGGCAATTTCATATCCAACTGCACGGTTCCACACTGC
>JAEIGA010001758.1_pt1 | contig 34346 bp, 31 predicted proteins | sample 9270691 | NCBI WGS metagenome assembly JAEIGA01 (sample SAMN17057246, study PRJNA624740) | gut metagenome | biome: biome; isolation source: fecal sample | host: Bos grunniens | place: China: Xizang | collected 2019
ATAATTTGTCGGGGACATCGCGTAGGGACAGACGTCCCCGTCTGTCCGTTGTAGTTGCGTGTAGAATTGCGGACAGAACAGGAGTTCTGTCCCTACGCGCACATTTAAAAACATCCCGATAAACTCCAATTTATCGGAAAATTACATAATTAAAGGACCTCGGTTGAGGTCCTTTTTAATTACCATTCAAAATTTTGATTAAATACTTTTTCACCGTTGTTGTTATATGCTTCGAGGATGAAGCCGTCAGGTGAAAGAGTCATTTTTGATGCCACAAAGCCACCATTTATTTTGCCACCATCGATATATCCTGTTATATTCGGATGTGCAGAAAGCATTGACAATTCATCTTCTGCATTTGTGCTACCTAAAAGCCTGCAATCGTGATAATGGCCTGAGAGAAGAAGACGTGTGCCTACTCTGTCAAGCTCGTTCCAGCCTGCTGTTGATAACTCTTTTTCAACATCACAAAGTGTCCATGAATGAGAAATTGCAATAACTTTTTCATTTTCAAGGCTTACAGTTTTCATCCATTCAATCATATCTGCACGGTATTGTCCGTAATTGTTCATTCCACCATATTCAGGGTGTGAATCTTCTTTATCTTCGCCACTATCAAGAATAATAAAGGAATATGGTCCAATATTAGTTGTGTAATAAAATTCGTTAAGCCCTAATGAATCGAGAATTTTTCCTGCATATTGACCTCGTGTTTCGTGGTTGCCACGTGCATAGATGATTGGTTTTGTGCCTTTTGCAACCTCACCTGCAAATTCAATAATATTTTTTACAACCTCTTCTTCAAAGTCAACTCCCGGAGATGAGTCACCAAGAAGAATAACAGAATCATATTCTCCAACATAACTTACTGCCTTGTAGGCATCGTCTAACTCTGTGTGCCAGTCAGAAATAACAAGAAAAGACTGATTTTCACTATCGTTATATTTCAATGTGTATTTTTCAGAATTAACAGTTTTTCCACGATGACTTCCGTAGCTGTATTGTTCAAAAACTTCGGTTGAGCCAACAGAATATGTATTATTTCTCAAATGCTCATAAGGTACGGAAATGCTGTGAATTTTTGAGTCGGTATTGAGTCTTCCACCCATTTCATCATAAAGCTTATAGTCCTTACCATTATAACTGTACTCAACATAGCCTGTACCATATTTATTTGTCGAAAAAACTACGCTGTATTCGTTACCATTGTCGATAACTGATGGTGCAGAAGTGATTTTGTATGGCACAACAGGAAAAATGTTGAAAATTCCTATTAAAAGAGTAACTGCAAGAATAACAGCAGTTATTGTTCTTCGTGATTTGTCTTTGAAGCTTGGTAAAAATAAAACAGAAAAAGGAATAAGGATAAGAAGTGCTGCAACTAAAAGTGAATCTTTAAGATAAAGTAGAGTTGCGTATTTTGCTTCACCTGTAAAGGCTATGATTGTGTAAACTAATGCAAAAATTACAACGAAAAATGCTAAAAAAGAGGTGGGAATTAAAAGTAAAGAATACCACTTTTCGTCACCTTTGATTTTATGTTTTCGTAAAAGTGTTAACACACAAAGCAACACTGAATTTAAAGCAAGGACAGGAACAAGGGCATGAAGAATTCCTTCTTTACCAAGTGTCAATTCAATAAAAATCCAGTTCAGTCTGCCTGAATAAAAGAATATAGTCCCAACTACTGATAAAGCAAGTAAAAGTGCAGGATAAGTTGTTGATTTGAAAAATTGTTTTATTTTACTCACAAAAATCATCCTTTATGTTTTGTGATTCAAGTATATCATTGTTAAATATTGATGTCAACAAATGGGATTTTGTAAAAGTTTTAACGAATAATTAAAAAAGAGTGAATTATTTTAAAAATCATTGACAATAAAATCTTAAAAAGTTATCCTAATAGTATAAAATTGGTAATACTATACTTATCAAAAAGGAGGGACGAAAATGGAAGTGCTTGAATACATTTTAAGATATATACTTTGCTTTCTTGCTATTGCTGTGATACTTAACTGTGTATGGTCGCTTATCCGTTTGCGTCCTGACAAAAAGGTTTATGCTGTACTTGTTGATATGGCAAATGACAAGCAATATCCTATCACCTGTTACGAAACATCTGTGGGCAGGAGTAAGCTTTGCGACGTTGTTTTTACAAATACAACCGTTTCACGATTCCACGCTGTTGTAGCACTACGTAAGGATGGCTTTTATGTTTTTGATACGGAGTCAAAATCAGGTGTTTATGTAAATGAAAAGCAGATTGAGAAAAGCGAAAAGCTTTCTAACGGTGATATAATCGCATTCGGTACTTCTATTATGAAATTTTACATCGGCAACGATGCTAACGAGGACTATTCTCATAAAAACGAGAAAAAACAGGCTATACCAAAGCTTGTGAATATCGTTGACGGACACGAATTCCCTCTTGACGGTGATTTTGTTACAGTCGGCAGACAGAAAGGCTCTAACATTGAGCTTCCTGCACCTTATGTTTCACGACAACAGGCAGAGGTTTTTCGTTCAAAGGGTAAATGGTATATTGAAAATTACAGTAAAACGACGAAAACATTGCTTAATGGTGAGCCTGTAATAAGAATATCTCCACTTTATGACGGCGATGTTATTAAAATCGGTGATTTCGCATTTTTATATGAAGAAAAATAAGTAAAAAGAATTTTAAAAGGCAGGTGATAAAATATGCAGAGAATCAAAGGGAGAAATGTTAATCTTGTCCTTATGCTTTTCACAATTACTCTTTTTCAGCTTATATGCTTTGTAAGTCTTATAACAAACGTTTCCGAGGAATACAGAAGTGGTATTCTCATTACCTTTGGTGGATATCTTTTAGTTGAATACGCATATTTTATCGGTGCAAGAATGATTCTTAAAAGAAAAGGCTTTGAGGTTGAATTAATCGCATTTTTGCTTACTTCAATCGGACTTTCCATAACTGCAAGTGTTTATCCTGACGGAATATTGAAGCAGTTTATTGCTGTGCTTATAGGCATTTTCGGATTTGTTCTCCTTCAATGGATTATGAGAGATTTGAAGCTTTGTACAAGCATCCGTGTACCCGTTGCAGTTATTGCATTTGGACTTTTAGCGGCCACAATTGTCCTTGCAAAGGTTACAAACGGTGCAAAAAACTGGGTTTATATCGGTGGTATTTCAGTTCAACCGTCTGAGCTTGTAAAGGTTGCATTTATATTCGTCGGTGCAGCATCACTTGAAAAGCTTCAATCTAACCGAAGTCTTACAAAGTTCATTGTTTTTGCATTCGGTTGTGTTGGTGCACTTTTCCTTATGTATGACTTTGGTACAGCACTTATTTTCTTCTTTACATTTATCGTTATTTCCTTTATGCGTTCAGGTGATATAAGAACAATCGTTTTAGTTTGTACAGTTGCTCTTATGGGTGGACTTCTTGTGTTGATTTTCAAGCCTTATGTTGCTAATCGTTTTGAAGCTTATGGTCACGTGTGGGAGCATTTTTACACATCAGGCTATCAGCAGACACGAACAATGATTTATTCTGCAAGTGGTGGACTTTTCGGAGTTGGATTGGGCAACGGTAAGCTTCGAGATATTTTTGCTGCAACTGAAGACTTGGTTTTCGGTGTTGTTTGTGAGGAATTCGGAATGATTATGGCTGGTGCAATTTTACTTTCTTACGTTGCATTGCTTGTTTATTCAATCCGCCATTCAAAATACGCCCGTTCATCATTTTACGCAATCTGTGCTTGTGCTGCATCTGCACTTATGCTTTTTCAGGCAGCACTTAACGTGTTTGGTGTAAACGATATTTTACCACTTACAGGCGTAACACTTCCATTTATAAGTCGTGGTGGCTCAAGTATTATCAGTTGTTGGATGCTCCTTGCATTTATCAAGGCAGTTGACCGTAGCACTTACAGATACGGAGGTGTCCGTCAGTGAAATCTATTTCAAGAAGAGCATTATCTCTTTATCTGATTATCATATTATTCCTTGCAGGATGTGGACTCCTTTTCTATAATCTCGTTTCCAACTCTTCTGATTGGGCAATGAACAGGGTAAATCAGCACCTTTACTCTTCAGGGAATCTTGCAACTGCAGGTGATATTACTGATATAAATGGCAATATCCTTGCATCAACTAAAAATGGTAAGCGTATATACAGTGACAGTAAAAATGTCAGACTTGCGACGCTCCATACAGTAGGTGACAGTGCAGGATTTATTGCAAGTGGTATTCAGACATCCTTTAAGGATGAGTTGACAGGATATACACTTGTTGACGGTGTGTATAATCTTAAAAGATATGGCAAGGGAAATGACGTTAAGCTTACTCTTAATTCAGATGTATGCGCAGTGGCGTATAAGGCACTTGGTAACAGAAAAGGTACGGTTGGTGTAATGAATTACAAAACAGGTGAGCTTATCTGTATCGTTTCTACTCCTACCTATGACATAAAAAATAAGCCTGAGGATATTAACACAAACACCACAGACAAATATGAAGGAATTTATATGAATAGGTTTTTCTCAGGCCTTTATACTCCAGGTTCAACCTTTAAGGTTATTACGGGTGCTTGTGCCATTGAGAATATACCTGATATATACAGTCGCACATTTAATTGTGAAGGCAAAATCTTAATCGGTGAAGGTTATGTAATCTGCAACGGCACTCACGGTGAAATTGATTTTGAAACTGCAATGAACAAGTCCTGCAACTGTGCATTTGCAAAAATTGCAGATGAGCTTGGAAGTGAAAAGCTCACACTTACTGCAGAAAGACTTGGTTTCAACACTAAAAAGATGACAGTGAGTGATAAAATCACCTGCGCAAAAAGTAAGCTTGATTTGAGTAAGTCAAAGCCTCTTGACATCGGTTGGGCAGGAATCGGTCAATACACTACACTCGTTAATCCTTGTCAGATGCTGACTATTATTTCGGCTATTGCCAATGGTGGTATTGCAAATAATCCTTATATTGTAAGTGAAATCACAAATCCTGAGGGAAATGTGGACTTCACAGAAAAGACAAGTGAAATGGGAGAATTATTTACACCATCTGTGGCACAGAGTCTTAATAACATTCTCCGTTCAAATGTAAAAAATGGATATGGTGATTGGCGCTTTCCAGACCTTAATATGTGTGGAAAAACAGGCACAGCTGAAATCAGTGATGATGAGGATGCAAAGCCAAACGCACTTTTCGTTGGATATTCACAAAACGAGGATACACCATTTGCAATAATAGTCGTTGTGGAAAATACAACTTCTGCAATACAAAGTGCAGTCCCCATAGCTACAGCGGTTATGAAGGAAGTAAACAGACAATATTAAAGAAAAAGCAATGTCATATTGAAGGTTATGACATTGCTTTTATTTATCATAATATACTTAACCTCTTGACACGGCTAAAAAAAAGAAATAAAATTACAATTACAATTTATCTTAACTATATTTGTAGTTAAGAAACGAAAGAGGTAATGGTATGAAAAAAAGATTAGGTATACTTTTTGTTGTGATGATGTCGGCAATGCTTTGTTTATCAGCATGCACCGGAAGTTCGAGCGTTGATAATACAACTACAAACACTACAACAAAATCTAACAGTAACAATTATGATAGTTACAACAGCAACTACTCTTCTGATTCCTTCTCTAACGATTATGGCAGCAAAACAACAAAATGTGCTAAATCAGGTTGTAATAATTATATCGCAAGCAGTGGTGATAGTGCATATTGTACCTCTCATTCTAACAGATGTTTAGAGTGTTATTGCTATATCGATGGTGATGCAATGTACTGTATGGATTGCCTTACAGATGCAGCTAACGATGCAAAAGATAATTCATATGACTATGACTATGATTATGACTATGATTACGACTACGATTATGGCTATGATTATAGCTATGATGATGGTTATGATTACGACCCTAATGACAAATACTATTCATCTAACGATTATAATAATGATGGTAAAATTAGTGATAGCGAGTTCCAAGGCGCCTTAAATGATTATATGAATGATTATTATGGTCTGTATTAATAAAATTTAAATTTTTAGTATAGTTAAATTAACAAACTCCGTAAAATAGGGAACATCCCAGTTTACGGAGTTTTTTGTATTTAATATAACACTATTTTATACTGCACCGAGAAATTCTTCGAGACAGAGGTTTTGCTCCTTCATTTCTGTTGCAACCTCAATACCCACATATCTCCAATGCCAAGGCTGATAAATCATACCTGTAATTTCAGTTTTATCCTCAGGATAGCGAAGTACAAATCCGTAATTATGAGCATTTGCCACAAGCCATTTGTACTCATTTGTTGAAGATAAGCCTGCGCTTGCGCTGATTACATCAACTGCAAGTCCTGCGCCGTTTTCACTACATCCTGCAGGTTCAACTCTCTTTTCAGCACTGAGCTTTGCCTCGTCCTCAGTAAGTCCCTGCAGAACAAAAGCCTGAACCTTATTATCGTAAATATTTTTTTGTCTCTGATAACCACAATATCCTGAATATGGAGTAAGAACAACATCCTCTGTCAAGGCTGCATTATACATTAATCTGTATGCTTCTGCAACACGAATATCTGCTTTAACAGATGAACCTTCAATAACCGGTGCAGTATTTGGCAAGTAATTTTTATCAAGCGGATAATTCTTGTTAATAAGAGTCAATGCCCAGTTATCGCCTGCAAGAATTTTTGCAGGGTTATAATTATCCCATATAACAGGCTCTGTTGTTGCCTCCTCAGTTGTCTCCTCCGGCGCAGTTGTTTCCTCATCAACTACATCTGAAGGTGCTTCCGTTACGATTTCCTCTTCTGTTGTAGTCTCAATAGGTGCTGTGTTGTAGTCACCACCACGACAAAAGGCGAAATACAGTATTAAAAGTGAGCCTAAAATTATAACAAGTGAGATTAAAAGTATTCCACGGATTTTTAACTGTCTTTTTTTCATATTTACATCCCTAAACATATTAATATATGTATATAGTTTATTCTTTTTTCTGCCGTATGTCAATATTTGCAAAATTTTTAAAATAAATAGTGACTTAACAAAAAAAGTGTGATACAATAAGAAAGAATATACACTTGTATCATAGGGGGTTTCTGATTTGAAAGCTTATGAAAGTCATCCTCACTATCCTTCAAAGGTTCGTGAGTGTTCTAACTTTGCTATCAGAGAAATAAAAAAGGTTTGTAAAGAAGTAGGACCTCGTCCTGCAGGCTTTGAAGGAGAAAAAAAGGGTCAGGACCACGTTGTTGCCCTTATGACTCCTATTGCTGATGAAGTTAAGAGAGAAAATTTCACATTAAGCCCTAAGGCTTTTATGAGTTGGGTTATGATTGATGGTGCGTTGGCACTCGTTGCAGCAATTCTTGGAATACTTTGCTTTGCATTCAATATGCCACCTGCTGTTGAAACAGCAATGAGAATAGCTTCAGTGGTACTCGTTGTACTTGCTGTTTTCTTCCTTTTGGGTGAATTCCTTTTCTATAAACAGGTTCTTGATGTATTCTTCAAAAAGCAGGAATCAAGCAACGTTCTTTGCGTGAGAAAAGCAGCCGGTGAAACAAAGAGAAGAATTATCATCGGTGGTCATATGGATACTGCTTATGAGTGGCGCTACACTTACCTCGGTGGTTCAAAAATGGTAACAATGATTATCATTTCTGCTGTTTTGGGACTTCTCGTTACATTAGGCTTTTCAATCGCAGGATTCTTTGTGGATAATCGTACAGCAGAAATTGTTATGCTTGTTATTCAGGCGCTTATGATTCCTGCACTTATCGCAGTAATGTTCTTCGTTAACTGGAAGATGCCTGTTGACGGTGCAGCTGATGACCTTACAGGTGTATTCACCGCAATGGCAGCACTTCTTTATTTCAAACACAACGATATCCGTCTTGAAAATACTGAAATCGTTGCAATGTCAGTTGGTGCTGAAGAAGAAGGTCTTCGTGGGTCAAAAGCATTTGCAAAGGCTCACGCTGATGAATATAAAAATGATGGTGTTGAAACTGTATTTATTGCACTCGATACACTTCGTGACTATGAATTTATGTCAGTTATCACAAAGGATATGACAGGTACTGTTGCTCTTGATAATCAGGGCTGTGCTCTTATGATGAAGGCAAGTGAAAACGCAGGTGTTCCTGTTAAACAGTCAACAATTCCTTTAGGCTCAACTGATGCAGCAGCAATGCAGCAGGGCGGAATCAAGTCAGTAGCATTTACAAGCATGGACCCTGCTCCTGCAAGATATTATCATACACGTGATGATAACGTAAGTGTTCTTGAAATGAAAACACTTGAAGATTCACTTAAGGTTGTTCTTGAAACAATTTACTTGTTCGATGAACAGGGACTTAAGGACAATTATTAATTTCACCGAAAAGGGGAAAAGAGATATGAAAAAGAATTTTATTAGAATTATTGCACTTGTGTTAGCATTAACAATGCTTACAGTATCATTTGCAGGTTGTGGTAGTACATCTTCAGTTAACAGACCTGTTGCTGTTGAATCAAAAACAGACCTTAAGGATGTTTCATTTGTATTCACTTACGGAGAATTAAAGAATATTCTTCCTGGTGATAAGCTTGCTACACTTTACGAAAACTTCAACAAAAAGACAGATGACAGAGAAGTATCACTTTCATATTATGAGCTTGTTTCAAAATATGGTTCAGAAGAATACTTTGACGATATTTTAGCTCTCATTTCTGATGAAGAATGGGCACAGTTTACAGGAAATCAGCAGGAAATCCTTGATTACTTCAATAGTATGATTAACGACATCAAGGCAAACGGTATTGCAAGAGTTTCATATAGTGAAGATTTCTGGATTAACCACGGTGATGGTGTTGTATTTAAGTCAGAAGATGGTACAGAGCTTCCTGACCAGGATAAGTTCCGTGCAGCATTCCGTCTTTATGCTGATAACTCTCTTAAAGGAATCGATTCATTCCTTATGAATCTCAGTCAGGAAGAAGCAACTGAATTCAAGGCTGACTTAACTGACGTTATCTACCCTCTCGGTGAAAAGACTGCAAGTACGCTTACACTTGCTGACCTTTACACAGATGAAGCAACAAACACATTCCCAATTTACACATCAGTTGTTCCTACAATGGTTCACGACCTTACTGAAGACGGTAGTAACCTTGAGGATGAAGACGGTGAATACATTTTCGTTCCATCAGAGCTTTACAGAACAATCAATATGGTTGTTAAGCCTGATGAAGCAAGTGTTAAGAAGGCATTTACAATCCGTGAAAAGGATGGAATCATGGAACAGTTCAAGGTTGCAGAAACATATATGATTCTTAACTCTTTTGAAATTGCATTCACTCCTTGCAAGATTACAGCAGGTATCAATGCTGTTACCGATGAAATGGTATACACAACTTATGAAAAGAATATGGTGATTACAGCAAACATCACATTCACAGGTGCTTTAGCAGAATACGGCACAGTAGTTGTTGAATTCCCATGCACATCTTCACTTACATACAACTTCGGTTGGGCAACAACAGACGCTGAATAAAATCAAATAACAATTTACCAATGGTGCGGAGAAATCTGCACCATTTTTTATATCAAACTAAAAGTCGTATTACAAATTGGAGTTTATAGGGGAGTGCAATTCGTAATTCGCAATGCGTAATTCGTAATTGAGGGGTGCGGGTGTCCAGTGGACACCTCTGCGAAGCAGAAGCACTGTCTGAGCCGGCAGGCGAGTAACTGCGACGCTGATTATAAATATATACCAATGGGTATGGTTGTAGGGGCGATTCACGAATCGCCCGCATCAGGTTATCAGTACACTTTGGAACGGTCGCTTCGTGAAGCGACCCTACAAGGATTGTTGTTTCCATTACCTTTATAATTGCAACGCAGTTCCTACATTTTGCACTTTGCGCTTTGCATTTTGCATTTGAGAATGCACCGACAAATTATAATTTTAGGAATGTAGCCCTCGCCCCTACTTATCCCATTAACTTTGTTGTCGAATTTCATTGACAAGAGTGCACGTAAGGAATAAAATATAGGCACACATTAATTACGAATGAGGATATGATTATGAAAAAAGTTTTATCAGTAATTCTTGCGATTATTATTGCGTTATCTTCTCTTTCACTTTTTGCTTTTGCAAAGAAAGAGGAAATAGTGCCTGTTGTTGTATTACAGGGATATTCAGGACCCACTCTCGTTTATGCAGATGAGAATGGTGACCCTATTATCGACCCTGAAACAAACGATGTTGTTAAGGCTTGGCCTGTTGATTTCGGAAAAATCGGCGAGCAGGTTTTAGAGGCATTACCCGGTATGGTAGCAGGTAAATTAGTTGGTGAGGATGCAATTGTTGAGGCAGTTGTGCCTATCGTTAAAGATACACTTATGCATCTTGTTATCCTTGAGGACGGTACATCATGGCAGAACCTCACATATTATCCAAAGGGTGCAAAAGCAACTCAGGTTTCAACACTTATGGAAAAGGGTATGGAGGAATATATTCCTGAAAGCATTTTTGTTGAGGAAGCAGTAAAGCGTGTTGGTGCTGAAAATGTTTTCGGTTTTACATTTGACTGGAGAAGAAGTCAGCTTGATTATGCAAAAGCCCTTGACGAATATATTGAGGAGGTAAAGGAAATCACAGGTAGTGATAAGGTTGACCTTATGGGACTTAGTCACGGTGGTCAGTACGGTACAACATATCTTTACTATTATGGGGACAAGGGTAACGTCAGAAACGCTATTCTTGCAAACCCTGCAACAGGTGGTACAACATTTGTCAGCAGCTTCTTTATGAAGGAATATATCGACCTTGATTTGAAGAATATAATGAAGTACATTCAGTATTCATTTGATATGGAAGAGGATTTTGAATGGATTTTCGATTTACTTTCATTAGAAAACATTGTTGGTGGTATCAACAGAGTTTTACAGGAAGAGAGAATTAATTACAGATTTTCAAACATCCCTTCACTTCTCGATTTTATTCCAATGGACAGATTTGAAGAGGTTATAGATTACATTAACCTTAATCCTGAAACAAACGGTAAGCTCTATTACGATACAGTTAAATATCACAACGATGTTCATACAGGCACTAATCTTGCCGATAAATTTGCTGAATTACAGGCTAACGGTACAAAAATCGGCTACATTGTTGGTAGCGGATATACTGCACTCAGTAGTGTAGGAACAAATTCCGATTTCCTTATTGATACATATCTTGGTTCAGGTGGTGCAACATGTGCACCATTTGGTGAAACCTTTGAGACGGATTATGTTCAGAATGGATTAGTATGTAACGATAAAACACATTATCACATTTCACCTGAATTTAACATTGACGCTTCAACAGGTGCGTTACCTGACAGCACATGGTATGCAATCGGTCAGGGTCATGGACAGTATTTCAATGAGCCATATACAAGAGAAATTGTCTGTGAATTCCTTTGGGGTGACCTTAAAACAGTATTTGATGATGACAAATATCCTCAGTTCAATTATACACAGAAGCACGCTGATAATATTTATGTTCATTTCAACAATACTGATGTGGGATATCACTCATCTGCAGATACTGAATTGATTGTGAAAAATCTTTCAAAAACATCTCCGATTCATATTATAAGTGTCGAGGTTACCGGTGCAGATATGGACTTTGTTCACGAAATGAACACTGTGCTTCAGGTTGGTGAAAAATATGTGATTGATATAGATAATATTTCACCGGAAAATGCAGATAAGCCATTCAAGGTTGCTGTAACATATATAATTGATAATACTATGAAAACCTTTGTGACAAAGGAATTCAGCTTTATTGCAATGAGTGATGAAAATATGGAAATTTACTCACATCTTGCAAAGACAATTGTGAATGAAGATGTTGAGCCTGCACCTGAGGAATCAACAACAGAATCTCCTGAAACAACAGAGCCTGAAACAGAAGAACAGCCAACTCCTGAAAAGCCTGTTGTTGATGAAACAGTGACAGAGGAAGAAAAAGAAGCTGTAACGGATGTTGAAATTCCGAATACGGACAGCTTCAATCCAAAATCTGTTGTAGTTGCCCTTGCCGTATGTGGTGTGGCATTAGGAACAACGGCAGTAATCCTCAAGAAAAAGGAAAATTAAATATATATAACATATGACGGAGTCTCAACACTCCGTCATTTTCTTACGAAAATGCCACCTCCCTCGTCAGAGGGAGGCATATAATCGCAACGCAGTTCCTTCATTTTGCGCTTTGCATTTTGCACTCATCGATAACCTTCAATTCACATATCCGCAATTAAAATATTGTATTTCTTCCGGATATATGTTAAAATATATTGATTATACATTATTTTGGAGGAGTTATTATGATGAAAATTTCACCATCCATTCTCTCTTGTGATTACGGCAGAATGGCAGAAGAATTAAAGGATATGGAAATCTGTGGTGCTGACTATATGCACATTGATGTTATGGACGGTCACTTTGTTCCTAATATCACATTAGGTGCTCCTCTCGTAAAGTGCATCAGAAAGGCTACTGATGTACCTTTTGATGTTCACCTTATGATTAGTGAGCCACTTAAATATATCGACGATTTCTGCAAAGCAGGTGCTGATATTATCACATTCCATACAGAGTGTGACTCACCTATTGACGAAACAATCGATAAGATTCTTGCAAACGGTGTTAAGGCTTCTCTTACAATTAAGCCAAAAACTCCTGTTGAGGATATTTTTCCATATCTTGATAAGCTTTCAATGGTGCTTGTTATGACTGTTGAGCCTGGCTTTGGTGGTCAGAGCTTTATGGAAGATATGATGGTAAAGGTTTCTGCATTAAGACAAGAAATTGAAAAGCGTGGACTTAACTGTGAAATTGAGGTTGACGGTGGTATCAACGAAAAAACAATCGCAGTTGCTGCAAAAGCGGGTGCTGACGTTTTCGTTTCAGGTAATGCTATCTTCTCAAGTGCTGACAGAAAGGCTACAATTGAGAATTTCAAGAAAATCGCGGAAGAAAACTACTGCAAATAAATTTTGCCAAGGTTTTTACCGTGTTCAATTAACCATTCGAGGCAGATATTCTCTGTTTTTTCACCATATTCCATAGCAAAATGAGTTATCTTTTTATTATTATAAGGAATATGTAGATAATAGTTGTTTTTTACCTTATACGCATTACAGATGTGAGAATATTGGGTATTTCTCTTAATGGCAGAAATAAAATCAAGAAAATCATCCACATTATCTGCTTGAAAAATGAATGGTTTGTTATTTTGCTTTACCTTATAGCGTTTTCTTTTGTGTGTGAATGTAAAAATGAAAAAGCATCCTCCGTTTTCCGTTGGCAACGCTTCAACAACTACCTTTTCATCCATTGAAAATCTTTTTTCTGTTTTAATTTCCGATAAAAGTGATTTAATTGCAATTTGTGTTTCTTCACTATTATCATCTAACATTTCATATGTAATCTGAAATTTCTTCATTTCTATCCCTGAAAGTTCAACGAGCATTACATTGTTGTTGAGAGTTTCAAAAGTCATTTTTGTTACCTCCTCTTATTTCATATTATTACAGGGACAAGAAGTGTGCAATAAAAAAATATTGGAAAGTGAGGACATTTTATGAACAATACAAATATGCCTCAAAATTCAATAGACGAAGCTAATCAGTCAGTACGTGTTGACACCTTGCTTATGCTGTGTGTGCCATTAGCTGTGGGAATTTTTACCCACGGTCTTGTTGCTGTGTTTAACACGATATTATCAATTATCACCTGCCGTTTGTTTACAGACTTCGGTAAGAAATTCCTTCATTCAGAATTTCCACTAAAATCACCACATTCATATATAATCGGCGTAACAGTTGCATTACTTTTACCTGCAGCTGCGCCTTGGTGGATGGTAATTTTAACTGCTGCATTCGCAATGGGTGTTTGCGTTTTACCTTTCGGTACTTTTGAAAACTCACCTTTTATTCCATCAGCTACAGCACTCTGTTTTGCTACACTTTGTTGGCCTGAAGAGGTTTTCAGCTATTCATCAACAGGCGACTCAATAGGACAGATGCTTTTATACGGTAATTCCATCAATAAAAACCTTGTTGGTGTTTTAGAAGCACTCGTGGGAAATGTTCCGTCTGCTATGGGTACAGGCTGTATCTTAGCACTTATCGGAGTTCTCATTTTCCTCATAATCCGCAGACCAAAGGATAGTATTGCAACAATTTTCTTTATTGTTGCAGTATGCATTATGGCAAGTCTTTTTCCAAGAGTTTCAACAGGCAGAGTGATTTCCGTTATCATGGAATTATGCTCAGGTATGCTTTTCTTCGGTGCTGTTTTCTTTATCTCATCACCAATTTTCGCCCCAAAAAGAACAGTATCAAAGGCTGTATGGGGATTTACAAGTGGTATTATCTGTATGCTTATCCGTTATGTGTCACCTTTTGAGGAGGGTGCTTGCTTCGGATTTGTAATTGCTTGTGCTATTTCAGATTATTTTGACAATCTTCCGCTTACAACTGGTGAAAAGAAAAAAATCAAGGCACAGGAGCCATATATCGAAACCGAAAAGGCTACAACTATTGTACCTGAAGAAATTCTTGATGAAATTCCTGACTTATTTACTGTTGAAATTCAGGATGAAAAACCTGAAAGCATTACATTTGAAAGTGAAAGTCTTAAGGATGTAATTGCAGAAGAAAATGCTGCTAACTTCAGCGAAGCACCATTCAATATGGGAGGTGGCATTGATGAATGAAAAAACACCTTCATTGAAAACAATCCGTAACAGTGCTCTTGTAAAAAATCCTTTGCTTTTTGAGGCAATAGGTCTTTGCCCTGTTGTTGCTATTGCTCATTCATTAAAGCTTGCAGTTTTTCTTGCTGTGGTAACTGCAGTTGAGCTTATTGTCTGCGAGGTTATAACCTCAAAGCTTCTTAAAAATGTCCGTCGATATTGGAGAGTTGCACTCTATACTATTTTTGGAGTTGCAATTATCTTCCCAATAATGTATATGACAAACAAACTTTTCCCTAATATGTCTGCAAATTTCGGCATTTATCTCCCACTTATGGCAGTTAACTCACTTATTGCTCTTCACTGTGAAAGAGTTGCAGTTAAAAATGATGTGAAAACAAGCTTTATCGATGCTGTTTCTGCTTCATTAAGCTATGGTGCTGTTGCAATTATAGTAGGTTTTCTTCGTGAATTATTTGCAAACGGTACAATATGGGGATATAATCTTGAGCTTCCTGTTAAGCTTCCTGCATTTTTAATGCCTTTTGGTGGCTTGTTACTTATGGGCTTTTTGGCAGCAGGACTTAAGGCATTTATCGGTGCAAAATATCCTGAGGCTAATCCTAACAAAGCCTTTGACACATCTGAAATCAGACGTTCACTCCGTGATAATTTCTCAAATCTTATGAAGGATGAGTTTAACCCATACGGAGATACTACTGAAGAAGAAAATACTCCGGTAATTAAATCTAAAAAGGTCAAGAAGGATAAGAAAAAGAAAAACACATCAGAAATAAACTCTGAAGTGGAAATTTCATCATCTGAAAACGCTTCTACAGAAGAAAGCAGAACATATCTTGATGATTTCTCTGAAATGCTTTCCGACCTTGAGGAATATAAGAGTAAGAAAAAAGACAAAACCGATAAAAAGAAAAAGCATCGGAGGTAACGGAAAATGAACATATTTTTAAATCTTTTTTCCGCAGCTCTTTATGTGATGCTGTTTCAGAATCTTATTTTCAATGGTGGTTACGGTTTAAGTGAGGCTGTACGAATGAGTGCAAAGCCACGACAGTTATTACCAATGGCTGTTTTTATAACCGTTTTTTCCACTCTTACATCAGCTATTTGTGTCCTTGTGGACTTTATACCTTTTATCAAGAATCTTAATGAAGTTGTTCACGCTCTCATTTATGTAGGTATCCTTCTTTTAATCTACATTATCATAATGATTGCAGTAAACATTTATGGTAAGGTTCAGCCTGCAACGAAACGAAGAATCGGTATTGCTGCTTTTAACACACTTGTTCTTGCAATGCCTTTAATCAACTACCGTTCTGCATTTACAGTTGTTGAATCCATCGGCGCAGGGCTTGGTGCAGGACTTGCATATATTATTGCAGTTTTGCTTATTAACAACGGACTTAAAAAGCTTGACTCAAATACTAAAATTCCAAAATGCTTTAAGGGTACTCCTGCAATATTTATTTATACAGGAATTTTATCCCTTGCATTTACAGGAATTTCAGGTACTTCAGTATTTATTTAAGGAACTAATTTATGGCACGAAACGAAAACAATCAGCGACAGCTTAAGGGATATTACGGTTTCCAGAAAAAATATCCTTCACGTCGTGGAGAAAGACCAATTCACGAAAGCCGAAGAGCTAAAAAAAGAGAACGCATCAGAATTGCTCTGTTTTGCGTGTTTTTGTGCTGTCTTTTTGTAGGTTCTTTCGTTTTTGTAAAATTCTGCTATAACCTTTCAACACGTCCTCTTGATAATAATGTTATTGAGGAAGCACCTATCGTTACAGCAGATAATTTAGGTACTGTTCGTGCAACATATTTGCCTAACGACATTCTTGACGATATAGGCAAGCTTAACGATTTTCTTGATACTGCAAAAGAAAATGGCTTTAACTCTGTTATGCTTGATTTCAAGACTCGTGAAGGTATTCTCACATATAATTCTAACCTTATGAAATATCAGGGCACAGAAAAGTTTGTTGAAATTGATTCATCAATTATCGAAAGAATCAAGCTTGACGGTTTTCTTATCCTTGGCAGAATTTACTGCTTTGAGGATACAGTTGCACCACAAAGGCTTAATGCTTACGTTTATGAGGATGCTGAAAAATCAAGAATATGGTTTGACGATTCTGCAATTACCGGTGGAAGAGTTTGGCTTGACCCTACAAACAGCAAGGCAACAAATTATATTGCCTCTGTAATTGACGAGGTTACTTCATTAGGTGTTGACTGTATTTATCTTGATTCCGTTCAATTCCCTGAGTCAAGACCTGGTGCTGTGCCTGTTTATACAAAGGATGACACAACACTTAACAAAAATCTTGTTTTAATGAAATTTATTGAAAAGGCTGTTGCCTCTGCAAACAAACGACCTGTTATTCTCGGTTGTCCGTTGGAATGTGCTGACGGTGGAAATACTGAAAAATGGGGTGGCACACTTTTTGATACGTCGGCACATATCTGCTCTCCTTTACTTGAGAGTCCAAACAGTAGTGACTTTATTTCATACATTGAAAACAGTTATCTTGTTTATAATGATAGAGCACAGAACAACTTTTCTACTGTAAAAGTTATTCCAACTATTAAAATTCCGGTGGAAAATCTCGATTTTTACGAGAAAATATCCTCAAGTAAGGCAGAAAGTTATATAATTGTCCCTTGATTTTACAAAAAGACTTGAAATACAATTAATTTTATTGTATTATTTATAATGTATAAAAAACAAATTGGAGGTATATTACCTATGGTATCAGCAGGTGATTTCAGAAACGGCGTAACTTTTGAAATGGATGGCAACGTATTCCAGATCGTTGAATTCCAGCATGTTAAACCTGGTAAGGGCGCTGCTTTCGTAAGAGCTAAAATCAAGAACGTTATTTCAGGTGGTGTTGTTGAAAGAACATTCAACCCAACTGAAAAGTATCCAACAGCAGTCATTGAAAGAAAGGATATGGAATATTCTTACAGTGACGGCGGTCTTTATTACTTCATGGACCAGGAAACATACGATATGGTTCCTGTAAATGCTTCAGACCTTGGCGACAACTTTAAGTTTGTTAAGGAAAACATGGTTTGTAAAATCCTTTCATACAAGGGCAGTGTTTTCGGTGTTGAACCACCAAACTTCGTTGTTCTTCAGGTAACACAGACTGACCCTGGCTTTGCAGGTAACACAGCAACTAACGCTACAAAGCCTGCTACTCTTGAAACAGGTGCAGAAATCAAGGTTCCTCTCTTCATTGAAGAAGGCGAAATGATTAACGTTGATACTCGTACAGGCGAGTATATGTCAAGAGCATAATTTTTGCTGATTAAGTTAAACTATACTTAACGGAGGATTAAAAATGATGACAGTAACAGAAAAAGTAGCATATCTTAAGGGTCTTGTTGAAGGTCTCGACTTTGACAAGGACGATAAGGAAACAAAGGTTATTAAGGCTGTTTTAGATGTTCTCGAAGACCTTGCTCTCACAGTAAGCGACCTTGACGACGAAATGGCTCTCGTTACAGAACAGCTTGACGCTGTTGACGAGGATTTAGCAGACCTTGAAGAAATCTTCTACGACGAATGTGACGATTGTGATGATTGTGATTGTGATTGTGACGATTGTTGCGATTGCGACGAGGATATGTATGAAGTTGAATGCCCTAACTGTGGCGAAATGATTTACTTCGACGAAGAAATCATTCTTGACGGTCAGGCTGAATGTCCTGCTTGTGGCGAAACACTCGAATTCGATTGCGAATGTGAATGTGACTGCTGCGAAGGCGACGAAGAATAATTCAATTCATTAAAAATTTAGGACTACCCATTCGGTAGTCCTTTTTTGTTGAATAAATCTTCAAATTATAATTTGTCAGTGAGAATGAATTTACCATAAACTCATCGATAACCTCCAATTTATCCTCCACAAAATTCATTGCAAAAATGATATTCTTGTGCTACAATTTACCTATGGAGGGATTGATATGACAGATAATAAAAAAATGACAAAGATTTATACTGTTATGTGGGGAATCGTTGCTGTTGTTTACGGCTTATGGATGACCTTTGTTATGAGCTGGGACCAATATAATTACATAATTCCAACTGATGCAGATATGCTTTTACCTGCTGACCAGTTTATCGCAAAATTTGACGGTATGCTTTATGGACCTATGTATGCAAGTGAAACAATTTATTGGCTTTGGGTAATCGGCTCAACAATTTTGCTTTTCTTTTATGCATTCTTCATTAAGAATATTCTTTTTGCAGAAAAGCTTTCAAAGTCAACAACTGTTTTCTGTATTGCAAATCTTATTGCAGGCTTTGCATTTATCACATGGTACGGATTTTTAAGCTTCCCTGAACAATTCGGCAATATTTTAACAGACGTTACAGCAAGTATGCTTGGTCTTAAATATCCGTTAGAGTACAAAATATGGGGTGTACTTTCTTCACTTTCAATTTTCACTAACGTACTTTATATGTATCGTAAAAATAACTACTATAATAAAGCAGGAATTATAATAACATCTCTTGGATGTGCTGCACTTTTCGTTACAATCAATGTGCCATCAGCAGGTCTTGAGCTTATTATGACTCCAAGATGTTTAGGTCATTGGGCATCTGCTTTGATTTTCGCATTCTTTGGTGCGGCAGGTGTTATAATCTTCCTTTTCCACAAATGTATGGAAAAAGATAAGAAATACATAATCGCAACTGTGATTTTCGTTATTATTCTTGCTCTTATGCTTGTGCTTTTAGTAACAGTCGGCAAGAGTGCGTTTATCGAAAATCTTCCTATGTGGGTTGCTTATATATTATTATTCATCATCAACTTTACATCATTCTTTGACAAGAAAGAAATCAAAGCATAAAGGAGAATTATAATGAAAGAAATTTTAATGTCAAATATTCCTGCAGCAGTTGCTACAATCGGTCTTGTACTCTATTTCTTCGGTATGGCAATTGTATTTATTACAAGTCCTCTTAAAAATGCAGAAAGCTTTTCAATTAAGCCTGTTGATAATGCAGGTAAAACTGAAATCAGAGTTTATTATGGTGGTATTTCAGGTGCTTTAGGCGGATTCTTACTATTCCTTATGTTGGCTCTCAAAACTCCTTACTATTCTATGATTGGTGGACTCTTCTTTTCAACAACAGTTTTTGTAACAAGAACAATTTTCCTCTTCGTTGACAAGGGATGGAAATGTCCATACACAAAGCTTGCAATTCCAGCAGAAGGCTTATTTGTAATTGCTCTCTGGACATGCTTTGTACTTTCAAAGACAATGTATTAATAAGACAAGATAAAATTAAAACCACCCTGTAATTAATTTTACAAGGTGGTTATTTTTTATTCAGCCATCTTTTTGATTACATCAATGAACTGCTTTTCTTCACTGAGTTCAATGCATCCCTTGTCAACGAGTGCTGCATTCGCAGGGTTGATTGGAAGCTTTGCAAGAACAGGAATACCTAATTCTGCTGCAACCTCATCAATCTTGCTTTCACCGTAAATATAGTGCTTCTTGTTACAATCAGGGCATTCAAAATAACTCATATTCTCAACAATACCAATAATTGGAATATTCATCATTTTTGCCATATTAACAGCTTTCTTAACAATAAGAGTAACCAAATCCTGAGGAGTTGTAACGATAACGATACCGTCAACAGGAAGTGACTGGAAAACTGTAAGTGGAACGTCACCTGTTCCAGGAGGCATATCAACAAACATAAAGTCAACATCGCCCCAGACAGTTTCCTGCCAGAACTGATGAATAAGACCTGAGATAACAGGACCACGCCAGATTACAGGCTGGTCTTCTCTTTCAAGAAGAAGGTTGACACTCATAATTCTTGTGCCAAGCTTTGATTCCAATGGGTACATTCCTTCTGCTGTGCCTTCAGGATTGCCATGAACACCAAATGCCTTTGGAATTGATGGGCCTGTAATATCAGCGTCAAGAATTGCTGTCTGATAACCCATAGTCTGTGCTGTAACTGCAAGTGAAGATGTTACGAAGCTTTTACCAACGCCACCTTTACCACTTACAACACCGATAACCTTTTTAACATCACTCATTGGATTGCCCGGAATGTGCAAATCCTGTTTTTTGCTATCGCAGTTTGATGAACAACTACTGCAATTTCCACTACATCCACTCATTTTATATTACCTCCTATTTTCCTACACAGAATTGTGCGAAAATTTCATTTACTACTAACTCAGTTGCCTTTTCACCTGTTAAAATCATAAGATTTTCAATAGCAGAATCAAGGCAGACTGTAACTGCATCCATTGTTAAGCCGAGTTCAAGGGCATTATCAGCATCCTTCAATGCATCAAGTGCTTTTTTACAACAATCACATTGACGATTATTCACAATTGCTGTGGCTGATGTGTCAAAATCTGCAGTGCCTAAAAGACACTCAACAGCCTTTGTAAGCTCGTCCTTTCCCTTGCCGGTTTTAGCTGAGATAAAAACTGTCTGTGAGAATTTTTCTGTAATTTCATTGTTTAGATAGTTTTTATCTAAATCGGTTTTGTTGACAATTCCGATTGCTTTTTTTCCTTTACAAAGGTCAATTAACCTTCTGTCAGCATCATTTAATTCACGACTTCCGTCAAAAACAGCGAGGACAAGCTCTGCATTCTGCAATCTTTTTACAGCTCTATCGACACCTATGCTTTCAACGACGTCTTCAGTTTCACGGACACCTGCTGTATCGGCAAGTCGGAGCGTAATTCCGCCCACATTAACAGTATCCTCAACAATATCACGTGTTGTACCTGCAATTTCCGTAACGATTGATTTTTCAGTACCTGATAAAAGGTTCATAAGTGTTGATTTGCCTACATTAGGACAACCTACAATGGCAGTATCAACGCCTTCCATAATAATCTGCCCTTTATCAAAGTCATTTATAAGCTTATTGAGATTAAAAATGCTTTCATCAATATGCTCTTTCAGTTTATTATCTGACAAATCCTCAATTTCTTCATAAGGATAATCAACCCAAGCAGAAAGAAGTGCCAAATCGTAAACTAATTTATCGTTAATTTTCTTGATTTCCTTAAAAAGTCTGCCTTCAAGGACACCAAGAGCAATTTTTTCAGCCTGCTCACCCTGTGCAGAGATAATATTCATAACAGATTCTGCACTTGTCAGGTCCATTTTTCCATTTAAAAATGCGCGTTTTGTAAATTCCCCTGCTTCGGCAGGAATTGCACCTGCATCAAAAACAGCTTTTAAAACCTTATCTGTTACAAAAAGTCCACCGTGACATGAGATTTCAACAACATCTTCACCTGTATAGCTTTTTGGTGCTCTGAAAACAAGCGCTACAACATTATCTATATGTCCTTTTTCATCAAGGGCTTTTCCGTAAAGTGCTGAATATCCGGGAATTTCCTCTAACTTTTTTCCATTGAATGAAGAAAAAACCCTATCGGCAACACTTATTGCATTTTCACCTGAAATTCGGATAACACCAATTCCACCAGGTGCTCTACCTGTTGAAATTGCAGCAATTGTGCTCATTTTTCTTCACCCACCTTCTTTTTTCGTAAATCCTTAAAGAAATCTGAAAGGATTTTCGCACATTCGTCACCCATAATTCCACCTTCATAATTTGGCTTATGAGTAAAATTCATATCAAAAAGCTGTGCTGCCGAAATGACAGCACCATTTTTTTCGTCTTTTGCACCGAAATAAACATTTTTAATTCTTGAATTTATAATTGCACCTGCACACATTGGACAAGGCTCAAGTGTAACATACAAATCACACTTCCAGAGTCTCCATCCGCCAAGTTTCTGACAAGCACTGTTTATTGCCTCGATTTCAGCGTGGTGCAAGGCATTTTTTACTATTTCTCTACGATTTCTGCCTTCGCCTACAATTTCACCGTCACAAACGACTATTGCACCGACAGGCACTTCACCCTCCTCTGCAGATTTTTCTGCAAGAGAAAGCGCATATTTCATAAATTCAAGCTTATCCATAATTAAAAGTTAATATTACTTATTGTTATAAGTGCCAACAACACAAGTGCCACAAAGGCAGGGCCATTTTTTACTGACGCCTCCACCTTTTCGCCGACAGATAACAAGCTGTCGCCCTTTTCAAAGGTTAACTTGTATTTCATTTTTGAAAGATTGATAGCACCGATTACTCCTACCACTGCAAATGCCAACAGCATAATAACTGTTACGATTGTTGAAGCAGTATCACCGAAATTATCACTTACACTCAATACAATAACAGAATAAAGATTATTGATAAAATGTAAAATAATTGATGGCCAAAGACTTCCTGTTGTAACAGCAAGAAAGCCTAAAAGCAAACCCCCGATTACAGTATATGGAATCTGTACCATGTTTCCGTGCATTACTGCAAACAACAATGCAGATGCGATAATTGCATACTTATCACCATATTTTCTCAATGGCTGTAACACTATTCCTCTGATTACTGTTTCTTCAATCAATGCAGGGACAATAGCTATGCTTATAACACCTAAAATTGTTTCTTTTACACCTTTAAGAGAAATTTCACCTACACTTGATGTAAATTCAAGTCCGACAATTTCCTGAAAAAATGCTGATACATAATTGATTGCAATTGCACTTAATACCATTAACGGCAAGCAAACCATAACGAGATTTGTTGCAACCTCTCTGTTATATGCTGTGCCGAAGGGCAAATCCTTTGCTATTTTTTCATTTCTGAAAATGAGATGAATCACAAAAAATGGTACACCAATAGCAAGGAATGTAAGAATTATTTCAAATGCCAATGATGGCAATGTTTCATTATAAATCTTACTTATAGACGGGAATACCCATGATATTCCCACAATCAGGAAGGACAAAGAATAAGAAATCAACACATACATTATCACCGCAAGAAAACATTTACTGCTGATTTTCTTGATTTTTTCTTTTTCCTTCTTTTTCTGAACATATTTTAAGTACTGCTCATTATACATTTCTGCACCATTTCCGTAAGGAGACGGTGACCATCCACCAAACTGACCATTCTGATTAAAACCATTATTCATTATTAAACACCTTTAGTCAGTTGTATTTTTTGACACATATCCGCCTAAAACAGATATTGCTGTCTTTCTGTCTTCATTTAAATTGATATTTGTTTTTCCGTAAAGCTCAAGCTGAAGCTTCTGTGCACAAAGAGGATAATCAACAACCCAAATCCATGCAGTTGACCTTGAATTATAGCCATATCTTGCATCAGGAGTCGGCATTGTTAACTGTGAAATTTCAAAATTTGGCCAACCGTCTGTTACTGCCTTTGCAGCATAAGATAAAATAGCCTTTCTGCTGATATTTGTTCTCACATTTGCAAGAATAACATCGGCAACAGCATTGATTTCAGAAAGAGTTGCACCTTTACAGCTTTCGATAAGTGCAGTGATAACCTGTCTCTGACGAGCAACTCGGCTTACGTCCCCGTTAGCATCAGAATATCTTACTCGACTGAATCTAAGTGCTTGCTTTCCGTTAAGAAGAATATTATTACCACTTGGGAATCCATCTCCTAAAAAGTTAGCAACGTAAGCAGGTACATCAACTCTGACACCACCAAGCACATCAATAACGTGCACAAATGAGTCAAAGTCAACCATCACATATCCGTCAATTTCAATTTTGAAATTATTTTCGATTGTCTCAACAAGATAACCAGGACCACCATTTGCGCAAGCAGCGTTAAGCTTTGCATATCTGTCAAATTTATCCATATAAGTATAGCTATCACGCATAATTGACACAAGCTTGATAGTTTTCTTTTCAGGATTAATTGAGCAAATCATCATAACATCGGTATTACCCTTATCGGTAACATTTACTCTACCCGGAAGAGTTGATGATGCATCACTACCAACAAGAAGAATATTAATGACATTTTTGTCACTAATCTTTTCACCTTCTTTAAGTGCCCAGTTTTTTAAGATTTCCTTAAAATCTCTGCCGGTTGCATCGTCAAATTCTCCAAAGTCAAGAGCTTCGTCCTCTGCTTCGATAAATTCCTGTGTAGGATTGATAGTTGTACTTTCCTCATCAATATTGATAAGGCTGAATTTGTGTCCTACAAATCCCACAACCGCAATGACTAATGCAAGAAAAATAATTAAGAATGGAAGAAAAAATATTAAAACTTTCTTCTTTTTCTTTTTTTCAGGAGTTGCTTCCTCTGTTACCTTTATTTCTTCGCTACTCATATATATCTTTCCTTTCACAAAGGGAAATATTATTCTTCAGCGTTTTCTGTTACCTCTGCTGATTCCACATTTTCAGCTTCTTCTGTTTCTTCCTCATGCTCTGCAAGAGAAATTGTAACAACCTTTTCTCCGTCCTTAGTCTTCATAAGGATAACACCCTTTGAAGGTCTGTTACATTCACGAACCTGCTCAGCAGGAAGACGGATAATAATACCGTCTGAAGAAATCATAATAATATCCTGTGTTTCATCTACCATTTCGATAGCACAAACCTCACCGTATTGTTCAGTATGATAGTTAGTAAGACCCTTACCACCACGATTCTGAACACGGTAATTTGAAACGTCACTTCTTCTGCCGTAGCCCTTTTCACTGATTGTAAGAACCTTACCTTCATCACCGAAAATAACCATACCTACAACCTCGTCACCCTCACCGAGAGTAATAGCACGGACACCACGAGCAGTTCTACCGATTGCTCTTGCATCATTTTCCTTGAAGCAGATGCTCATACCCTTACGAGTAGCAACCATAAGATTCTGTTCACCGTCAGTAAGCTTAACCCAACGAAGCTCATCGCCCTCATCAAGGTTAATTGCGATAATACCGCTCTTACGAATATTCTTATATGCATCAAGCTCTGTACGCTTAATGATACCATTCTTTGTAGCCATACAAAGGAAGTATTTATCCTCACCGAAATCAGGAACACGAAGCATTGCTGTAACCTTTTCATCAGCAGTAATAGGAAGAATATTAACAATATTCATACCCTTACTTGTACGTGTACCTTCAGGAATTTCATAACCCTTAAGACGATACATCTTACCTTCTGATGTGAAGAAAAGAATATAGTCGTGTGATGAACAGATAAACATACTTTCAGCATAGTCCTCTTCACGACGACTCATACCCTTGATACCCTTACCACCACGACGCTGTACCTGATAAGTTTCAACGGGCTGACGCTTGATGTAACCCATCTTTGTAAGAGTAAATACACAGTCCTCTTCTGCAATAAGGTCTTCAATATCAACCTCACCGAGGACATTTGAAATTTCTGTTCTTCTTTCGTCACTGAATTTTTTGCCGATAACTGAAAGCTCTTCCTTAAGAATTTCCTTAACCTTTGCTTCTGAACCGAGAATTTCAAGATATTCTGCAATCTTAACTCTTAATTCGTCACGCTCAGCAATAATTTTCTGAATTTCAAGACCTGCAAGCTGACCAAGACGGAAAGCAACGATAGCAGATGCCTGTGGGTCATCGAAATCGAATTTTTCCATAATAGCAACCTTTGCTTCTGCCTGACCACCCTTACAGCTACGGATTGTTGCGATAATATCATCAACAATGTCAATAGCACATGCAAGACCCTCAAGAATATGCTCACGAGCCTGTGCTTTTGCTAAATCATACTGTGTTCTTCTTGTAATAACCTCACACTGGAACTTGATATATTCTTCAATAATCTGCTTAAGTGTAAGGATTTTTGGCTCACCGTTAACAAGAGCCAACTGAATAATACCATAAGAAATCTGAAGCTGAGTCATCTGATAAAGCTGATTGAGAATAACCTGTGGGTTAGCGTCACGCTTTAAGTCAATGACAATTCTCATACCACCGCCACGCTTTGATGAGTAGTCATTGATATCAGAAAGACCTTCAATTCTCTTATCCTTATGTAATTCAGCAATAGATTCAATAAGTCTTGCCTTATTTACCTGATAAGGAAGCTCTGTAATAATAATCTGGAAACGACCATTTTTCTCGTTTTCAACAATTTCTGCACGACCACGAAGTGCAATTTTACCACGACCGGTAGCGTAAGCAGCACGGATACCTGCACGACCCATAATAATACCACTTGTTGGGAAGTCAGGTCCCTTGATATGCTCCATAATTTCATCAAGCTCTGCTTCAGGATTATCAATCACACAGCAGATACCATCAACAAGTTCACCAAGGTTGTGTGGTGGAATATTAGTTGCCATACCAACAGCAATACCTGTTGAACCGTTTGCAAGAAGGTTAGGATATCTTGATGGGAGTACTGTAGGCTCCTTAAGACGGTCATCGTAGTTTGTTGTAAAATCAACTGTATCCTTATCGATATTTGTAAGCATTTCAAGAGCAATTTTACTCATTCTTGACTCTGTATATCGATATGCAGCAGCAGGGTCACCGTCGATTGAACCGAAGTTACCGTGACCATCAACAAGAACATATCTCATTGAGAAATCCTGTGCAAGACGAACCATTGCATCATAAACAGAAGCGTCACCGTGTGGATGGTAACGACCGAGCACTGAACCGACTGTGTCAGCACACTTACGATGTGGCTTGTCCGGATAAAGTGAATTTTCGTACATTGTATAAAGAATTCTTCTGTGAACAGGCTTTAAACCATCACGAACATCAGGAAGGGCACGTGATGTAATAACTGACATTGAGTAGTCAAGGAATGATTTTCTCATTTCCTTATTAATCTCAACATTTATAATATTCTGTTCTTCAAGTGGAACATATCCACCAAGATTAGGATTGTTAGCTTTACTCATTTTATTACCTCTATTTTTCTAACTCTATAACTTAAATGTCAAGATTCTGTACATACTTAGCGTTTTTCTCAATAAATTCTCTACGAGGCTCAACCTTGTCACCCATAAGAATTGAGAATGTTTCGTCTGCTTCCATAGCATCCTCAAGTGTTACTCGAAGCATTGTACGAGTTGCAGGGTCCATTGTTGTTTCCCACAACTGCTCAGGGTCCATTTCACCAAGACCCTTATATCTCTGAATATCACAGTTTTGACCCATCTCTTCAATAAATGCATCTCTTTGCTCATCAGAGAAAGCGTATTCATGACGCTTGCCCTTACTTACCTTGAAAAGTGGTGGCTGTGCAATATAAATATATCCTTCTGTAATCAAATCCTTCATATATCTGAAGAAAAATGTTAAAAGAAGTGTTCTGATATGCTGACCGTCAACGTCGGCATCGGCCATAATAACAATTTTGTGATAACGAAGCTTTTCAATATTGAATTCTTCACCGATACCTGTACCGAGAGCTGTAACAACAGGAGTCAACTTATCATTACCGATAACCTTATCAATTCTTGCCTTTTCAACGTTGAGCATTTTACCCCAGAGAGGAAGAATTGCCTGAATTCTGTTATCTCTGCCTTCCTTAGCAGAACCACCCGCTGAGTCACCTTCGACGATGAAAATTTCAGTATTTTCAGGATTTTTATCAATACAATCTGCAAGCTTACCTGGAAGTGAGTTACCCTCAAGTGCTGATTTTCTTCTTGCACTGTCTCTTGCTTTTCTTGCAGCCTCACGAGCACGTGATGCATCAAGTGCTTTATTGAAAATTGCCTTTGCAGCCTGTGGATTTTCTTCAAAATATGTCATAAGCTTTTCATACATCATCTTTGACACAATAGTCTGCATTTCAGTATTACCGAGCTTACCCTTTGTCTGTCCTTCAAATTCTGCTTCTGTAAGCTTTACGCTGATAACTGCTGTAAGACCTTCACGTACATCATCACCGGAAAGATTCTTATCATTATCTTTAAGAAGCTTGAATTTTCTACCATATTCGTTAAACACTCTTGTAAGTGCTGTTTTGAAACCGTTTTCGTGAGTACCACCGTCAATAGTACGAACACCGTTTGCGAAGCTCAAAATAATTTCATTATAACCGTCGTTATATGAAATTGAAACCTCTGCACTTCTGTCACCACTTACAGTTGTAAAATGCATAATATCTTCTACAACAGGTGTAAGTCCACGGCTTGTGTTAATGTAATCAACGAAAGACTTAATACCACCCTCATAGCAGAAGTTTTCTTCAATAATATTTTCAGGGTCACGTTTATCAGTAAGAGTGATTGAAAGACCTGCGTTAAGGAAAGCCTGTTCACGGAGTCTTCTCTGTAAAACCTCATACTCATAAACAGTTGTTTCTGTGAAAATTTCAGGGTCAGCCTTAAATTTAATAAATGTACCTGTTTCTTCTGTATCACCTATTACCTTAAGGTCTGTTACAATATTACCACGTTCAAATCTCTGATGATGAATATGTCCATTCTGACTTACTTCAACCTCAAACCATTCTGAAAGAGCGTTTACAACAGATGAACCAACACCGTGCAAACCACCTGATACCTTATATCCGCTACCGCCGAACTTACCACCTGCGTGAAGAACTGTAAGAACAACTGTAACTGCAGGAAGACCCTGCTGTTCATTGATACCAACAGGAATACCACGACCATTATCACGAACTGTGATAATATCTCCAGGTAAAATTTCTACTTCAATATGAGTACAATATCCTGCAAGTGCTTCGTCAATAGAGTTATCTACAATTTCATAAACCAAGTGATGAAGTCCCTTTGGTCCTGTTGAACCAATATACATACCAGGACGTTTTCTTACTGCCTCAAGTCCTTCAAGAACCTGAATAGCAGAAGCATCATAAGTTTCGGTTACAACCGTATCCATAACCTCTTCTTCGATTTGATTTTTAATCTGCTCGCTCATTTTTTTCCTCCGTCAATAAATTGACATTTTCATTTTATTCTTTTAAATATTGTTGATGTGTTAAGTGGTGAAATATATATTTCCTTTTTATCATTTTTAGTTGTTACAATAAATGATTTTGGCAATTCCTCAATTGAAATTGTTATACATTCACCTTTTTTTGCTGAATTATTTATATATTCTCTTGTGGATTTTGAAACAGTTGTATTATCAAGGTCAAAAATGCCTAAAATATCATTATCCTTAATCAAAAGCTCTGTTCCGATGTTGATATACATTAATCCACCGCTTTTCCTTTTTCAATTTTTATTACCTTTCCTGCACAAAGTCGTGAAATAGTTTCCTTTTCGCAGCATGTAATAAAAACCTGTTTTCCTGTCATTTTGTTGAGTATGTAATTTTGTCTTGTACTATCAAGCTCACTCATTACATCATCAAGTAAAATTATCGGGTGTTCTCCCTTTAAGTCATTTATTATTTCTGCCTCACCAAGCTTTAATGCAAGAGAAGCACTTCTCTGCTGTCCCTGTGAGCCAAATTTTCTTGCAGAAATTCCATTTATCAATATTTCTATATCATCACGATGAGGACCACTTGTTGTATTTTTCAGATACAAATCATTAGGTCTGTTTTTCTTCATTGTTTCAAAATATTTTTCTGCAATTTTTACTTTATCTTCACTTTCATATCTCACATTGCTGAGATATTTTATTGAAAGCTCTTCTTTTTCACCTGAAATTCCTCTGTAAATTTCAGTTGCTTTAACCTGTAATTTTTTTATATATTCAATTCTGTCTGATATAACATCTGCACCTGCAAGAGCAATTTTTTCATCCCATATATCCAGTGTATCGAGAAGGGAAGGATTTTCACCTGCATTTTTTAGCAGCGCATTTTTCTGCTGAATAAGATGATTAAAATACATAAGCTTTTTTGCATACATATTATCAATCTGACTTATTGCAGTATCAATGAATTTTCTTCTGTTTAAAGGTCCATCCTTAATAAGTGATAAATGCACCGGAGAAAAAACAACACTATAATATTTTCCAATTAGTTCTCTTGGTGAAGAAAGACTTATTCCATTTAAACTTGCTGTTCTTTTCTTTTCAATACAAACTGAAGCCTTATTTTCTCTTAACTCAGTTTCATATTCGATTGAAATTCTTGAATTTTCTTCATTAAACTGAACAAGCTCACTATCCTTTGCATTTCTGAAACTTTTACATCCCGTAAAAAGCCATATTGCCTCTAAAAGATTAGTTTTTCCCTGTCCGTTTTGCCCATAAATTACATTTATCTCATTATGAGGCTCAATTTCCATAAATTCTATATTACGAAAATTTTCAACCTTAATTTTTTTTATATACATCAGACAACCTCATATACAATGCTGTCAAATTCCACACTATCACCCTGACGGATTTTTTTACCACGTGCAGTGCAAATTTCACCATTTACCTTAACTTCACTTTCCTGAATTACAATTTTAGCATGACCACCTGTCATAACCGCATTGCAAAGCTTTAAAAGTGAATCAAGTCTTATAAATTCACTGTCAATATTTATCTGTCTATGTTCTTTTTTCTTAATATGTGCAGAAATTTTTTTCATTATCAGTTCATCCTTACAGGTAATACCATAAACAAGAAGCTTCTTTCATAAATGAGAGAACCGTCATCCTCAGGTACAATAATAATAGGAGATACAGAGCCGTTAAGTCTTAATGTTATTTCATCTGTATCACATACCTTAAGTGCATCAAGTAAATATTTGTTATTAAAACCGATTTCTACTCTTTCACCCTGAATATCTGCTAATAATCTGTCATTTGCAGTACCAAGTGCTGTTGTACTTGAAATTCTGATTGAATCATTATCGAAAATACATCTGATATAGCTCTTTATTCTTTCAGTAATAATAAGTGAAGTTCTTTCAATACTGCTGATGATTTTTCTAGTATTAACCTTAACCTCTGTTTTTGCAGTTGTTGGAATTGCACTCTTATAGCTTAAAAATTCACCTTCAAGAAGACGTGAAACAATATAATATGAGCCACATTCAAACATAATATGACGAGAAGCGACTATCATTGAAACAGTTTCGTCACCGTCACCTGCAAGCTTCATAATTTCATTGAGAGTTTTCTTTGGAATAATGAAATTCTTTTCGTCACCCTCATAATCAATCTTTTCATTTCTGATAGCGAGCTTGTATCCGTCAACAGCAACAAGTCTGATGTTTCCAGTTGAAATTTCAAATCTTACACCAGTATGTACAATCTTTGCACCATTATCAGCAGTAGCAAAAATTGTCTTTTTAATCATATCCTTTAATACTTCACCCTTAACAACAATAGGGAAGCCACCTGATACGGTTGGTAATTCAGGATATTCCTCTTCTGAAAAGCCTGTAATTGAAAATTCAGAATCACCACTCTTGATTCTACATATAAGTCTTTCGTCACATTCAATTGTAACGAGCTCATCAGGAACATTTCTTAAAATATCGCAAAGAATCTTTGCATTTAAGATAATACTGCCTGTCTGCTCAACTCTACCTTCAACAGAAGTTATAATTCCCATTTCAAGGTCATAACCTGTAAGCATAATTTTGTCATTTTCAGCTTTAATTAAAATACCTTCAATTGTAGGAAGGTTTGTTGACTTTGATGAAGTTGCTCTTTGAACATTCATACAAGCTTCGCTTAATATTTGTGAAGAACATGTAAATTTCATAATCATTCTCCTTTTTTATAAAATAAAAGATATAAAGTATAGTATTAGTAGTAGAGGGTGTTCATTTTGTCGAAAACTTTTCTTTTCCTTGTAAAATAAAGGAAATCGAATGAAAACCATTTATCAAAACTTTTTGATTAATTGTCATCATTAATGATAATTTTTAACTTGTTCAAATCTTCATTGTTGAAAACTTAAAAACTGTCGAAAATTTAGTCATTAATATTCTTAATTATGTCATTGATAAGATTTTTATATTTTTGGTCAGAAGCCATTTTCTGCTGAACATTTTTAAGTGATGAATTAACAGTTGAATGATTTCTTCCGAATACCTTACCAACCTCTTCCTGAGAAAGGTTTGTAATTTCTCTTATAATGTACATAGAAGCCTGACGTGCACTGTTAATATTAGCATCACGCTTTTCACTCTTTATCTGGTCAGCTGTTACACCAAATGTAAATGAAACCTTTTCAAGAATATTTTCGATAACAACGCTTACCGGCTGACTTGTAATAAGAATATCCTTAAGAATATCCTTTGCAATATCAACAGTAGGAATAACATTGTTAAACGAACAATAAGCATAAATATTCTTTACAGCAGAGCCCATCTGACGAACATTACTCTTGATGTTTTCAGCAATAAAGCCACAAACATCATCAGGTAATTCAAAACGGAGAAGATTTGCTTTATCCTTGATAATTGCAAGTCTTGTTTCAAAGTCAGGTGGTTGAATGTCACAAAGCAAGCCACTTTCAAATCTTGTCTTGAGACGGTCTTCAATTTTTGGAATTGCACTTGGTGGTTTATCAGATGTAAGAACAATCTGTTTTCCTGCTTTGATTAATGTGTCAAAGGTATGGAAAATTTCTTCTTCTGTCTGAGTTTTACCAGCAATAAACTGAATATCGTCAATAAGTAATGCATCACAAGTACGATATTTGATATGTAAATCGTGAGTTGTTTTAGTCTGTAATGCAAAATACAAGTCGTTAGTAAGATTTTCACTTGTTGTGTAAACGATATTTGCATCAGGATTATTAGATTTTATTTTTTCGATAATAGCATTTAAAAGGTGAGTTTTACCGAGTCCTGAATTTCCGTAAATAAAAAGTGGGTTAAAAACAGAGCCTGGATTTTCTGCAACTCTTAATGATGCTGTATATGCAAATTTATTTGAAGGACCAACAACAAAATTATTGAAGGTAAGCTTTGCATTATCAACCGGTGAAAATGTTGAAGAAGTATCCTGTACTGTTTCTTCATTTTTTTCCTTTGGAATATTTTCAAAAGGAATCAATTCAATTTCAACATTAAAGCCCATAACATTGAAAAATGCATCTTCAATTAAATTTTTATATTTTGACAAAATAAGGTCAATTTTAAATCCGGGAGCAGCAATAATAACACGCTCTGCTTCAATTTTTATAAGCTTGAGTGGTTCAATCCACATATTGAAAGCAATATTATTCATACTTTCACGACAAAAATTCAAGACGGCGTCCCAAAATTCACTGTAAGAATTCATCAATACAAATCCTTTCTAAAAAATAGTTAAAGAAAAAGGTGAATTACTGTAATTTCAATAAAAATGGCTTTATTTAGCCTTTTACCTCTTTGTAGGTGTAGTAACTCATTTTCATACATAATACATTTTAACACACTTTTAAAAGAAATTCAATGGAAAATATAATAAATATACATATTTATATATATAATAAATTGGTAAAATTTTTTTATAAAAAAAATAAAAATAAAAAATTTTAAAACTAAAAAATCAACAAATAACACAATATCTTGTTGAAAAAGTTTGAAAAAGATAAAAATAACAAAAGATGTTGAAAATTTCACTAAAATTTTTTTAGTTGACAAGTTGACAAAATTTTTATATAATGACTACTCGCAGATATTTTTACAATGTGTGACTAAATAATGAAACGGAGGAGTAAAAATGAAGAGAACTTATCAGCCAAAGAAGCGTCATCGCAAGATGGAGCACGGCTTCCGTAAGAGAATGTCTGACAGAAACGGCAGAAA
>JAEIGA010001759.1_pt1 | contig 34330 bp, 21 predicted proteins | sample 9270691 | NCBI WGS metagenome assembly JAEIGA01 (sample SAMN17057246, study PRJNA624740) | gut metagenome | biome: biome; isolation source: fecal sample | host: Bos grunniens | place: China: Xizang | collected 2019
CATTGCAAAGCAGCTTGAAAGCTGGAGTGCGAGATACTCCTTCATTGTATCGCAAGAGCTGCGCGCGAGGATGTTGATCTCGGCCTTACCCTCGGCAATGCGTACGATTGAGAGGTTGCTTGATGTCTCTACAGTATCGGGGATTGTAGGGATGAAGCGGAGTACACCGTCGTGGCAAGCAAGGATAACGTCAACAAGGTTGTCCTGAATCTCTTCGGGAACAACAGTCTCCGGCATCTCACACTCAGTCACAGTAAGGGTAATACCCTCCTCTATTGTGGCATACTCGCTGTTGTATAAAGCCTCGTACTTTGCAGCGATAGCCTTGAGTTCCTCAACGCCCTCCTCGGGGAGTGTAAGCACGACCTCACAACTTGCAGGGATGGCGTTACGCATGTTACCGCCGTTCCAACTTGCGAGCACGACACCGCACTCTTCCATAGCCTCGCGCACGAAACGTGCCATAAGTTTGTTGGCGTTGCCACGGCCTGCGTTGATCTCAAGACCTGAGTGGCCACCGCGCAACCCCTTGAGCTGTACCTTAACGGCAACATCCTCTTCGTCACTCTCCTCTTCCATGAACTCCATGGTAGCTGTGATATCCAAACCACCGGCACAACCGATATAAAGGACACCCTCTTCCTCTGAGTCAAGGTTCAGAAGGATATTGCCTTCGAGTTCGCCGCCCTTGAGGCCGAATGCACCGTACATACCTGTCTCCTCATCAGCTGTGATAAGAGCCTCAAGCGGACCGTGCTGCAGAGTGTCGTCCTCCATAATTGCCATGATTGCAGCAACACCAAGACCGTTGTCTGCACCAAGTGTAGTATCATCAGCATAGAGCCAATCACCCTTGACTACGGTAGTGATAGGGTCATTTACGAAATCGTGCTTGCTGTCGGGAGTCTTCTGGGGAACCATATCCATGTGAGCCTGAAGGATAATACCCTTGCGGCCCTCAAGACCCGGAGTAGCAGGCTTGCGCATGATGATGTTGCCTGCCTCATCCTGCCATGTATTAACATTAATGCTCTTACCGAAGTCGAGCAGGAACTTCTGTACCTTCTCAAGGTGTCCCGATGGACGTGGGACCTGTGTCAATGCCTCAAAATGCTTCCACACTTCACGAGGCTGTAGATCTTTGATTGTCAATGCCATAATTATTCTTTTTATTTGTTAATGGATTTTTTGAATTGCAACATCACAAGCGCATAAAGTCCCAACAACGCTACAAGCAGTGTCTGCGTGCTGTGAACTATCAACGCAAAAACCGACGCATTGTTTGGGTTTACACCGTAAAGCACCATTATGCTTATTATCGCAAAGTGCCATGGACCCGCGCCGTTGGGAGTAGGCACCACCACCGCAATGCTTCCTGCCACAAAGAGCAGCAGGCCCGCCAGAACCGAGAGGTCACTGCTGAACCCGAAACAGAAGACACAGAGGTAGAACTGCATGAAATAACAGAACCATATACCCACAGTCTCGAGCAGGAAGAGCCAACCGTTCTTCATTTTGGTGAGCGACATTATTCCGACGATAAAGTTCGCTATGAACGACTTTATACGTTTCCAGAATGCCATTTTATGCAGAATCACATACAACAGCACCACTATAGCCACAAGCGAAAGCAATATCACCACCCAACCGCCTATCGAGGCAAAGAAGGAACTTTCGGACTTTCCGAAGCCTGCATCGCTCAAGAAACGGGTAAAGACCGGCCACTGGAGCAACACCGCCACCACCGTCATTGTGAGCACCATAAGAGTGTCTATCAAGCGTTCGCTCACTACCGTACCCAATGACTGCGCAAAGGGGACGTGCTCATACTGCTCGAGTACCACGCAGCGGGACACCTCACCCACACGTGGAACGACAAGATTCGCGGCATAAGCTACAAATATGGAGTTCACGCATGTATTTGAAGACGGACAATAGCCAAGCGGTGCAAGAGTGAGTTTCCAACGCCACCCCCTGATGACATGGCTCATAATACCGAAAAAAGTTGACACCACGAACCATGTCATGTCCATTTCGGAGATAGCGCCCCAAAGTTGTGTGAAATCAAAATCGGCATAAATCATGTACAGGATAAGTATCCCCAAGACGATTGGCAGCACGGTTTTTATCGTTTTATTGAAAATCTTTTTCACAACTTTAGAAACATTTTTAATAGTTTTATTTACCTTTGCAACATTCCGATGGGGACAAAAGGCCGCCAGGATTGTTATTTAGGCATCATGCAGTATTTTACAACCGCCACTGCCATGCAGCAAGCGAAGGCTATTTTCGCGCTTTAGCGCAATGATAGCAACAAGCGAGCGAAATATAACTTGTTTATAATTTCACAGCGAGCGCAGGCTGTCATCGCGGATTTCCGCAAAGATAGCAACAAACGAGCGAGATATATGAAACTTGTTTCAATATTTCACAGCGAGTGCTGACTATTTTCGCGCTTTAGCGCAAAGATAACAATATATTGGACATAAGACCTCATTTTTAAGTATATTTAATTAAAAAATCAGGCTCACCGACTATGAAAGCAGTAACAGCAAAAAAGAGATTAGGACAGCACTTTCTTGTTGACCTTTCCATAGCAAAGGATATTGCGGATACCGTTGACACCTGTCCTTCACTGCCTATCCTTGAAGTGGGACCGGGTATGGGCGTGCTGACACAGTTCCTTTTAGAGAAGAAACGCCCGTTGAAGGTTGTGGAGATTGACGAAGAGTCGGTAAGCTATCTGTGCAAGAACCTTCCGGAGCTGCAGGAGGAGAATATCATCCCCGACGACTTCCTCAAGATGCACCTCGACCGTCTTTTCGACGGCGGACAGTTCATGCTCATCGGAAACTATCCTTACAACATTTCAAGCCAGATATTCTTCAAGATGCTCGATTACAAGGAGTTCATCCCTTACTGCAGCGGTATGATACAGAAAGAGGTGGGCGAACGCCTGGCTGCAAAGCCCGGCACAAAAGCCTACGGGATCTTGAGCATATTCATACAATTGTGGTACGACGTAGAGTACCTGTTCACCGTAAACGAAAATGTTTTCTCTCCTCCTCCTAAGGTCAAGAGTGCCGTTGTACTGATGAAACGCAACGGACGAACGTGCATGGAGTGCGATGAAGAACTGTTCAGGAAGATTGTCAAGGGCACTTTCAACCAACGACGCAAGAAACTGAGGAATTCCATCCAACAGATTGTCGGCAAGGAGTCACCCCTGTTGAGCGACCCGATTCTTGAAAAACGCCCCGAGCAACTATCCATAGAGCAGTTTATTGACTTGACACAGAAGGTTGAACTCGCGTTAGCGAAATAGCAGAGGAAAATATGACATTAGAATTCATCAACTACATAAAGGAGCTCATCGAAAAGAAAGAATCGGTGTTGCTGCAGGAGAAGATATCAAAGCTTCACCCGGCCGACATTGCCGAAATCTGCCTTGAGCTTGACATTGAGGAGGCCCGCTTCCTCTACAGGCAGCTTGACAACGAGAAGGCCGCCGACGCCCTCACCGAGATGGATGAGGATATCCGTAACGAGCTTCTGGAAGAGCTCCCCTCTGAGGCCATCGCCAAACGCTTCGTCAACTACATGGACACTGACGACGCTGTGGAGATTATCCGTGATATGGATGAGGAGAAGCAGGAAGAGGTCCTCTTGCATATCAAGGACATTGAACAGGCCGGCGACATCGTAGACCTTCTGCAATATGACGAGGACACTGCCGGTGGTCTCATGAGTACCGAGATGGTGGTTGTGAACGAGAACTGGAGTATGCCGGAGTGTCTGAAGGAGATGCGCCAGCAGGCCGAGGAACTCGACGACATATATTATGTCTATGTAGTGGATGACGACGAGAGGCTATGCGGACTGTTCCCGCTCACCAAGATGATAACAAGCCCGTCGGTATCGAAGGTGAAGCACGTTATGAACAAGAAGGTGGTAAGCGTTGACGTTGACACCCCGATTGACGAGGTTACAATGCTCATCGAGAAGTACAACCTTGTGGCAATACCCGTCGTTGACAAGATCAACCGCCTTGTGGGACAGATTACCGTCGACGACATCATGGATGAGGTACGTGAACAGACAGAACACGACCAACAGTTGACCGCCGGTCTTACACAAGACGTCGAGACAAGCGACAGCGTGTTCGTTCAGACGAAAGCACGTCTGCCGTGGCTTATTATAGGAATGTTGGGAGGTATCGGTTCATCAATCCTGCTGAACTGCTTCACGAACACGCTGGGCTCGCACCCCGAGATGGCGCTGTTCATCCCGCTGCTTGCCGGTATGGGAGGTAATGTGGGTACACAGTCCTCGGCAATTGCCGTACAGGGACTAGCCAACAATTCATTGAACTCGCAGCACATATTCAGGCACATACTCAAGGAGCTTGTGGTTGCGATTGTAAATGCCACCATACTCTCGTTGATGGTATATATGTACAATTTCTTCATCTACGGGGCTTTTGACATCGTGACATTGGCAGTACCCATCAGCCTGTTCATTGTCGTGCTTTTCGCATCCTCTTTCGGAACAATGATTCCAATGGTGCTGGAGAGGATGGACATAAACCCTGCCGTGGCAACAGGACCGTTCATACAGATCATCAACGACCTCAGTGGTATGACGTTCTACATGATAATTTCAATGATATTGAGCAAAATAATCATATAAGGTAAATAGTTTTTACAACAGACAAAATGAAAAGAGTATTCACAATCATAACGGCCGTACTTATATCGGCCGTTTCTCTTGCACAGACCGATGCCTTCAAGGCATGGCTAAAGAACGGTAAAGGAGAACTCGCAAAACAGAAATTCGCGAACAAGAAACTTGACAAGAAAGAGGCCGAAGAGGCTGCTATTGTAATTGACTCCTTATGGCTCAAGGAACAAGCACAGGAGCTGAAGCGAGAGTGGGAAAAAATGATTCTAACCCATGACACCCTGCAGTTGGCTTGCGCAATACGCACATTCGGCATGTGCCCACGTGACGGACGCAGCCTTTACATCTCGATGCATGGAGGCGGAGAGTGCCCCAAAGAGGTTAATGACGAGCAGTGGATGAACCAGATTTACCTTTACGAGCTGCCCGAGGGTGTATATGTAGCCCCCCGTGCACCGTGGAACACCTGGAACATGTGGCACCGCAAAGGACTTGACGAGCTGTTCGAAAAGCTCATCCGTTGTTGCGTGGTATTTGAAGGCGTCAACCCCAACAAGGTTTACCTCATGGGCTACTCAGCCGGTGGAGACGGTGTGTGGCGCATGGCTCCGCGCATGGCCGACAAATGGGCCGCAGCTTCAATGATGGCCGGACACCCGGGCAACGCATCACAGGTAAACCTGTTGAACGTGCCTTTCTCAATATGGATGGGCGAGCACGATGCCGCGTACGACCGCAACAGGCTCGCCAAGGAAAAGGGAGCTGTAATGGATTCGCTGGAGGCTGCCAACCCCGGCAAATACATCCACAGCACCAACATCGTCGAAGGCAAGGGACATTGGATGGACCGTGCTGATGCAGATGCTGTAAGCTGGATGGCACAATACCGCAGGAACCCATATCCCAAGGAAGTTGTATGGAGGCAGGAAGAGGTGCTGCGTGAGCATTTCTACTGGCTTTCGGCACCGGCTGAAGAGTTGCGTCACGGAAGCACCGTAATTGCAAACATCGATGGCAACAGCATCAACATAGAACACTGCGACTACTCAAGGCTGACAATCAGGCTCAATGACAACATGTTAGACCTTGACAAGAAAGTAACCGTGTACTACAAAGGCAAGAAAATCAAGAGCAAGAAACTGAAACGTACAATCGCGAACATTTACAATTCGCTCACACAGAGTGGCGACAGAAGCTATGCATTCCCGTGCATAATGGAGATTAAACTTGACTGATTTTGCCTCAATAGCATCTTATCAACAGAACCTGGCCATTTACGACAAAAACGTTGGCCGGGTTTTATTTTTTTTACATTTGCTGACCTTTTTTGAGAAAAAAAATCTTACTTTAGCAATTCAAATAGCGACAAAAAACATCAATAACCATTGTTATGAAATTCAAGCAGTTGACAATCAACACATTATGCCTTCTATTGTGCTTTTTCTGCACAATTCCTGCATTTGCACAGAAAGGTACAGGCATAACAGGTGTTGTCACCGATGAGTTCGGCGATCCATTACCCGCAGCAAGCATTGCGGTAATGAACAATAAGAAGATTGCGAGAGGTGCAAACACAAACCTTTACGGAGAGTTCTCCATTGAGGCAAACCTCAGCGGCGGCGACAACGAACTTGTAGTGAGCTACATTGGTACAAAGACCGTGAGAATAAAACTTACTCCCGAGGTCATAAAGAAACCTATAGAGGTGGTGCTCAAGACCGACGAGACAATGCTTGCTGACGTAACCATCGTGGAAGACGGTTACAACCGCCTGCCACGTAAGGATATGGTGGGTGCGTTCACCACGGTAAAAGCCGACGACATTATGATGCCAGCATACCAGAGCATTGACCAGATGCTACAAGGAAAGGTTGCAGGTATGTCTGTGGTAAACACCTCGGCACGTGTTGGTGCATCACCTAAGATCACTATCCGCGGTACATCGACCATTCTGGGCAACAGCGACCCTCTGTGGGTTGTTGACGGAGTAATTCAGGAAGACCCATTATCAATTGATATGAGTTCTGCCATCACATCCGACATGAGGGAACTTATCGGTAACCAGATTTCTTGGCTGAACCCGCAGGACATTGACAACATCACCGTGCTCAAGGACGCATCGGCGACAGCCATTTATGGTTCAAAGGCATCTAACGGTGTCATTGTTGTCACCACAAAGAAGGGTACACCGGGCCGCGTCAGCGTCAACTACAACACCAACGTGTCGGTAAGGGAGCGCCCCACATACGACATGTACGACTTCATGACCTCCTCCGAGCGCATCCAGTTCAGCAAGGAGGCATACGAGGCCGGTGTGCGATACCAGAGCGAGCCGTTGCCACAGATATACACATACGAGGGTTTGATGGCAATGTTCAACAAGCGCATGATAACAGAGGATGAGTTCTCAAGATACCTACAGCACCTTGAGACCGTGAATACAGACTGGTTCGACCTGCTCACACGCAACTCCGTTAGCCAGAGCCACAACCTGAGCATTTCAGGCGGAACTGACAAATACACATATAATGCCTCAGTCGGCTACCAGAACAACAAAGGATATGAGGTGGGCAATGAGAACGACCAGATAACCGCACGTCTGAGTATCAACAGCAACATCAACGAGAAACTGAGCATCAACGCACAGGTAAACGGAAGTGTACGCGACGCCGACGGTTACGGTGCAGGCGTGAACCCCTACACATACGCGATGAACACCAGCCGTGCCATACCCGCATTCGAAGAGAACGGCGACCGTGCATTCTACTCAAAGTACTACACATACCAGTACAACACGTTGCTTGGAGGCAAGAACCAGTACTCGTACAACATCTTCAACGAGATGGAGAACAGCTTCTCGTTCAACCGCGGCACGAACTTCAACGCGTCTATAAATGTATCGTACAAGATTCTCAAATGGCTTACCTATCAGGGAACAGCCAGCATATCAGTGACCAACAACAAGAGCGAGAGCTATGCAGGTGAGAAGACCTCAAGAGTCGAGCAGCTCTACCGCGGATACGCTTACGGCACGGAGAAAGCAGGTTCGGACCGTTTCAACGCGGCCCTGATGCCATACGGAGGTGTGCTCAACCAGGCCAATTCACAGGGTGTGTCTTACAGCACATCTCACCGCTTGCTGTTCAGCAAGGAGTTCAACGAGAACCACCGCCTGAACGCGATGTTGGGTATGGAGATACGTTCAAGCGAAAGTACAAGCGAGGGCAACACGGTTTGGGGTTATGTACCAGAACGCGGTTCAATCCTTGTGTCACCTACCTTGCCCGAGAACTTCAAGCCCATCGGCAGTGATGTAACCATCGGTTGGGGAGCACTCGCACAGCTCTACAACGGAGCATGGAACAAGATGTCGACCACAACAAACTACATGTCGTTCTTTGCAACTGTTGCCTACGCGTTCAAGAACCGTTACGTTGTTAACGTGAACGTACGTTCTGACGCTTCGAACCGATTCGGACAGGACGTTAACAAGCAGTTCGACCCCACATGGTCATTCGGTGCATCATGGAAGATTGCACAGGAACCGTTCATGATGGAACATGTACACTGGCTCGACCAGTTGAACCTGCGCGCCTCATACGGTATTCAGGGTAATGTGGTAAACACGCTGAGCCCGGAGATGATTGTGCGCTATCAGGGATTGTTGCAGAGCTATAATGAATATTACCTCTCTATCTCGAGCCTGCCCAACAAGCAACTCAAGTGGGAGCGCACAAAGTCACTCAACCTTGGCGTCGACCTTGCCCTGTTCGGTATTACAATGAACTTCGAGTATTATCGCCGTAACTCCAATGCCATTATAAGACAAGACATTGCACAGGAGTACGGTATGGCGACAATGCCTTTGAACGGTGGTCTCATCAGCAACAGCGGTCTTGAGGTTACGCTCAATTTCACCCCAATACGTACTAACGACATCGCGTGGACCATCGGTGTCAATGCCGGCAAGAACTGGAACAAGTCGTCAAGCGATGACCGCACAGCAAAGGCCGATGAACTGACACACACCGACTTTCTCAACGGCAGCAGTGACCGTCCGCTCAAGAAGGGCTACCCGCTGTCGGCATTCTGGTCGTACAAGTTCACCGGACTTGACGGCAAGAACGGTTATCCCACATTCGAGAATGCCACCTATGACGCAGTGGAGGGCAACGGCAGTGTAGACCCGACAACATTCCTGGTTTATTCGGGACAGAGCGAGCCGGATTTCTCGGGTGGTTTCAACACACGTCTTCGTTGGAAGAACTTCAACATAGGAATGGACTTTGCGGTTGCATTAGGAGCCAAGAAGCGCCTGCCTAACCCCTACTCTACATTCACATACGGCAAGATGCCGGACATCTTCAGTAACCTCTCGAAGGAACTGAACGACCGATGGAAAGAACCGGGCGATGAGGCACATACAAACATTCCGGGCCTGTACACTTCGGTACGAGACCTCTACAACCTGAACCTGCCAAACGGCCTGTATGACAACATCTACTCAATGTGGGCGCAGTCGGACGTGAGAGTAGCCAGCGCATCATTCCTGCGTTGTACCCAGCTTTCATTGTCATACAGCGTTCCACGCACATTCTGCCAGAAGATAGGCCTTTCACGCATACAGCTCAGCGCGAACATAAACAACCTGTTCGTGATTGCAAGCGACGACTGGAAAGGCTATGACCCCGAGTTGGGCTACAGTATACAGCCGAGAATCTATTCTGTCGGTTTGAGTCTTGGACTTTAAATAATTTGGACTATGAAACTTAAATACAATATACTCACAATATTGGCAGCGCTCTCATTCACAGCCTGCGGCGATTTCCTTGAGCCCGATTCGGAGAGCGAGTTTGTCCCCGAGGATGCCACCTCATTGAACGAACTTCTCTTAGGCGAGGCATACCAGCGAAACGACATGGAGGGATTCAACATTTTCCTTGGATTGCTTGACGATGACATTGAAGCGGCACCATACCAAGTGCCAAACGAAGGATTCGACGGCAACCTCTACCTTGCAAGTTTCTCATGGCAGCCCGACATGTTCAAGATGATGGAAGAGGCCGGTGCCGGACACATCAATGTATATGAGAGCTACTACGAAGTAATTCTCGGTGCAAATGCGGTTCTTGATTACATACCCAACGTAAGGGACACCGAAGAGAACATAAACAAGGTCAAGGCACAGGCATACGCCCTGCGCGGTTTCTATTACCTGAACCTTGTGAACATCTTCGGACAGCCATACAGCTACAACCCCGAGGCACCGGGTGTTCCGCTCAAGCTGAACAGCGGCATCGAGGAGAGCGAAGATTATCTGAAAAGAAAGAGTGTTGCCGAGGTTTACGAGCAGATTCTCAATGACCTGCACGCTGCAGAAGAGATATACTTGTCATTGCCACAGGGTGAGCAGTGGAGTGATAACTTCCGTACAAGCCTTCCGATGGTACAGCTGACACTCTCAAGGACATACCTCTACATGGAGAACTGGGAGAAGGCTGCTCATTATGCAAAGCTTGTAATGGAGAACCCGAACTTCAAGCTTGAGGACCTCAACAGTATACCTCTCAACGGCAAGAACGATGCCGGAGAGACCGTACGTACATATATGGTTTACCCGACATATTCATCATCGGAAACAATTTGGCCATACGGCAATGTACTGGACATGTTCGAATGGACATACGAGGGCGCCAACAGCACAAACTCTACCACAGGCAACAAGATGCACGCATATTTCCAGGCTTCGGAGGAGTTGCTCAATACCTATGTTGACTATGACCTGCGTCTGAGCAGATACATCGTCAGAGCTCCAAAGGGCAGTAGCGGAGAACTGATGCCTATGGCTTTCGGCAAGGTAAACGTGGGAACCAACTACTATCTGCCACAGAATGCCGTGGGCATATTCGGACGCTGTATGCGCTTGTCAGAGGCATACCTCAACTATGCGGAGGCAAAAGCGATGATCGGTGGCGAAGGTCAGGCTGAAGCGACATCAGCCCTCAACACTTTGCGCAGCAAACGTTTTGACCCGGAGGATTATGAGGACGAAGAGTTTGCGACACAGGAGGAACTCATCAACTTTGTACGTGACGAGCGCCGACGCGAGCTCTGCTTTGAGGGACACCGCTGGTTCGACCTCAGACGTTGGGGCATGCCATCATTCACACACAAATGGCACGACAACGCGGATAACACAAGTACATTCCGCATTGAGGAGAATGACCTGCTGTACACAATACCCATACCCGAGGAGGCACTGCAGATGAACTCAAGCCTTGTGCAGAACGAATTGCCAGACAAGCGTATGCCTATAGTAGAATAATACATAAGAACAACAATAAGCAACAGTTATGAAAAGATTCATAAAAAGCGCAGTTATCATTTTGGCTGCAGTAGCATTATTCAATGCGTGCACCAGTGAGGACGACCTGACACCATCGGGCAATTACTCCCCGATACGCGGAGGCTTCCCACAAGGAAACAGCGAACACGACTCAATCATAAACGACATAAAGAACGATTATGGCGTGTATCTCCTTTACAAGGACATCACAGAGGAGGATCTTAACCGCGACTGGGTTTCGGCCGGAACCGGAGACATATATGTGGGCGGCTACGACGAAGAGCGCGACGACCCTGCATGGAATCTGCCGGAGGCACATCTACCGTTCTATGTGAACTTCTTTTACAGCTACATATTCCCCAATTTAAGCAAGGAGTTTGCACAGACGACTTTCCCCGTAAAGATATATATGATACACAACCTCCGTACCGAGCCGCGTGACTTCGGCGAAGACAGCGGAGAAGTAGGAGGCACAAACACAGACCCGTTCAAATCCATCAAGCTCGGCAACTTCGACAACTGGGCAATCAGTTTCAAGGATGAGGTCATCAACGGTAGCGATGCCGAATATTCGTTGCGTCAGCAACGTTGTATGTTCATGATACAGGCTATCTACAACGCGATAGAAAAGGGAGATATTGATTCACCCGACGAGTTCTGGGCCGGATACGACTTCTCCAGCGACAAGAAGATGAACAATGTTGACCCATCAAAGGCAAACTACAAATACAAGCTCGGTTTCGTGGACATGATAAACGACAACTTCGGAACAGGAGTACAGAAACAGGTGTGGGCACCGAACTATGCGAACGAGACAAGTTGCTACTATTGGGAGAAGGACAAATATCCCCACTACAACCTCTTTACCACATACATAAAGAATGCCATGTGGCTCACTCCCGAGGAATTCGAGGCACGCTACCCGTCATCAACCTATCCTATGGTTAAAGAGAAGTACAACATTGTGGTCAGCCACATGCTGGATACATACGGCATAGACCTTGTCGGTATCGCAAGAGGCATAAACAGATAATAGAAGAAATAGATGAAACCACTTGCAATTGCCACACTGTTTATAACACTGCTCATGGGCAACGCTTGTTCCGGGACAATAGATCGCGGCACAGCCTGGACATTGCAAGAGAGTATTGACAGTCTATGGCAGAAAGAATTCAAGACAGCCCAGGAACTTGTTGACAATTTTACAACCATCGAGAAGCAATTAGCCGAGAAGGACAGTTGCGGCAGATTGTCAAACCTGTGCCAGTATATTTGGCACAGCGGTGAGTACATGTTCAAATGCAGGGGCAAGAACGACGATATTTCAATGTTGTCCAAACAGATAAGCGATATCAGCCTCGACAACAAGATTGTAGAGTCCTTTATGGTTGAACGCGACACCGCACGTTTTGTCGACCACTACTATACACTGAAGTTCATGCAGGAGGGCTGCAGTTTTGAAGATTCGCGAGACGGAATAACCATAACAGTGTTCTACCATCCGCGTAGCATGAACGGGAATGATTACAGGAAGCTTCGCGAGGTATTCTCCTGTAAAAATGACGCACTGCACATAGCTTACATGAAAAAGTTGAAGTTCCCGATAAGCAACAGCGGTTGTAATGACGAGCTGGCAGCAATACGTCCGCTCATAGAGCAGAACGTAAAGCCGAGCAAATTGAAAAAGGATATTCTTGAACTTTTTGACCAATACAAAGACACCATGCCCGGCGAACCGGCTCCGACCCCTCCCCTCAAGGATGCCGACGGCAAGGAGTACACATTCGCCCAATTCCGCGGAAAAGTGATTGTCATTGACATTTGGGCAACCTGGTGCAGCAGTTGCCTGGCAAAGATGCCGGACTTCATTGCACTCAGCGAGAAATACAAAGGAAATGATGACATAATATTCATGACTGTCTCCATAGACCGTAAGGAAGTAAGGGAATCCTGGCTTGCAGCTATCGAGAAGCGCAAGATGGGGGGCCTGCTTAACCTTACACCGGAGTGTTCTGAACAGTCACAGTTCGAGAGCGACTACCACATCTCGGGAGTACCAAGATATATGGTGATCGACAAAGAGGGTAAGATTGTTACAGCCTATGCCCCGCCCGCAGGAGGAGGTTTGGATGAGATTATAAGAAATACAATAAATAAATAAATAAATAACGATGAAAAGAGGTAAGGTAATCTGCACATTGATGATTATAGCAATGTGCTCATGTGCAAATACAAACGGCACGGTAAAAGAAGAACAGAAAGCAGAGAGTCCGAAAGTGGAGACGCCGGCAGTACAGCCAGATGACGCAAAGGCGATTACCCATGAACCTGGAACAGTCTTTTTTGACCTGAACTTAGAAAAGGCTCTTTTGAAGGCAAAAAGAGACGGCAAACATGTACTTTTAGACTGCCATACAAAGACATGCGGACCTTGCCACAGAATGGAACAGGAAACATTCCCACAAGAGAAACTCGGCAAATTCATAAATGAGCGTTTCGTACCCATAATGGTGGACATGGAAGAAGGAGAAGGTCCTGCTATTGCAGAGAAATACAATGTACAGATATTCCCCACCTATCTCATATTGTTGCCTAACGGAGCGAAAGAAGGAGAAATCATAGGCACTGAATTCAATATAGACAAGTTGATTGAAATGTTAAAGAAAATCATACACGAAAAAAATTGAAGACAATTTATAGCAGAACTTGCGAGGCATGCCTCGCAAGTTCTGCTATAATGTATTGAGTAACATATGTTAAACACACATACAAAACAGGATGTTATTTCATTAAGTCAAGGGAAATAATTAACTTTGCAATCTGCAAACAGAACAAACCAAACAGATAATAATATGAAGAAATTTCTACTTTCAATTTTCTGTCTCGTCATAATGGCAGCAACGAGCAGTGCCGAGACATACACGCACACTTTTGAGGAGGGCCAGTTGACAGCAGCAGGCGGTACCGTTACATTGAGCGATATCGAGTGGAATGCATCATCAGCAACAAGCATCGGTTGGAACAGCAACGGCAAGGGCATACAGATCGGTAGTGGCAGTAACCCGAACCCGTCCTACAGTCTGACAACATCAGCATTGTCAACTTGCGCAATCAAAAGCATTACAGTAAACAGTTCTACTGCAAACGGCGGTGATGCAAAGCTCACAATCACAGTTGGCGACAAAGTGTCAGAGGCATATACACTCGGAACATCTGATACGGCATACACATTTGACTGCAATGGAGCAAAAGGCGGCATAACAATCAAATGGGAAGCAACAGCAAAGGCATACTATGTAAACAGTATCAGTATTGAGTACACCCTTGACGCGAGTATGGTTACCGTACCTGCGCCGGAATTCAAGACCCCTGTCGGCATATATGCAGACGAGGTGACAGTGACAGCTGAGACAACAGACCAGACAGCAGTGCTTTACTACACTCTTGACGGAACAGAGCCAAGCTACGAGGACTACACCAACGACACCGGAACCACTAAATGCAGCAAATATTGGGTGATGTATCCCAAACTTACAGAGACAACAACCATCAAGGTCATTGCTGTAATAGTTGACGGTGATGCGGTATACAAGAGCGAGACAGCAGAAGCAACATATATCGTATCACGCACAATGCCTTATATACCGGCGTTTGAAATCACTGCAGACAAGAAATATGCACTCTTTGCAGCTGACAGCGTAGCAAACTACTTCTTCTCTAAGGAGGCCGAGGGCAATCTTCTCACAAGCGGAGCAACAACCCCTAACGTGAACTATATCGAGACTACAGAGTGTAATGGCTTTACGTTCACAGCGACAGACGGTGGATACGCCATCAAGAATTACGACGGCCGTTACATCATCCAGAAAGGCAACGGTTTCGCATTCACCAATGAGTTGCCGGGAAAGGATGCAGCATGGGATGTATCGGTCGACGATGCCGATGGTATTGCATTCATAAAGAATGCAGCCGGATATATAATCTGTTTCTCCACAGAGTCACAGACATTCGGATGTTTCCTCCCGAGCGAAACAAACGAGACCCACATTCTTCCTATGCTCTACATGCAGCGTGAGTACCCGACATTCACTGTAACACCTGCGCAAGGAACAGTGCTCGAGAAACTGACAGAGGTTATCGTGACATGTGACGAGGGTATCAAGGCAAGCAACCTCAAGGTAACATCAGAGGGTGCAGTGACAGCATTCACTGTCAAGCAGACAAACAGCACAACACTTACCTTGACTGCAAAAAAAGAGCTTACTACAACAAACAATGTGAACCTCAACATCAATTTCACAGGCGACATATTGCTGAACCCCAACGGTATGAACATGTCTATTCCAATCCCTACAAAATACGGAAAGAAGACATTGGTATCATATGACCTTGTGGGTGATGCACCGGCTGCTACAATCGACAATGTCGACCCAGCCGACGGTTCAGTCCTCGAGGAACTGACAAGCGTCGTGTTCACTTTCAGCTATTATATGAACGCATCAGAGGACGAGACACTTCAGCCACGCCTGTACCTTGAAGGCACAACAGAGCTTATACCGGTTGAGTACAGCACAAGCCCGGAGGACGGCGTAAAGACCATGACACAGGGTGCAATCAAGGCTGTTGATCCAGTAACTGCAAACGGAACATATGTCCTCGAAGTTCCTACTGGCTATTTTATTGATGCAAACAACAAAGCCATAGAGGGTGTGACACTCAAATACACAGTACAGAATGACACCGGTGTCGAGGAGATCCTTGGCACTGACGTAAACAGCTGGACAGTTTACAACACTGCAGGTATAAAAGTCCTTGAGACAACAGATGCCGCAAAGGTGAAGGCCCTCACCAAAGGCCTCTACATCATCAACGGTGTAAAAAGCATTGTAAAGTAAAGTAAAGCAGACTCAATTGTATATTATTGCCGTGCAAGCAATTGCACGGCAATTTTTGTATACATTCTTGTATGCGCCGGCAGGCAAGAGAAAAACTTTTTGTATCAATTGCTTTATAATCAAATTTATTTTTTATATTCGCAGAATAATGCATATGCCAACGACATAAGAATGTCATGAAAAGAGCCCGGCATTTGCAGTAACCTTAAAATCTTAAGCAGATGAGTGAAACATTGAACCCCGATGCATTGCCAAACGAGCAGAACATCGTGAACACCCCTGAACAGGCTGACAATGCCGCTATGACCGAGTTGAGCCACGAACAACCTGTTGAGGAAACAGTAGTAGAAGCCCCTGCAGCAGCAGAGGGTGAGAGTGACAACGCAGACTCAAGACCGGCCGACCGTCAGGAGATCATCGAACGCTTGAAGGCAATTGCCGAAAGCGACGACGTACTCAACTGCAAGGCAGAGACCGAGAGCCTTAAAGTACAGTTCTACCGCATGCGTACAGCTGAGATTGAGGCCGCCCAGCAGGAATTCGTGGCACAGGGCGGCGAGGTATCCCTCTTCGTTCCCACTGCCGACGAGCTTGAAGAGCCTTTCAAAGAGGCTATGGCGCAGATCAAAGCAAAACGCAACGCCTGGATTGCCGCACAGGAACAGGAGATGAAAGCAAACCTGGCAAAGAAGGAAGCATTGCTGGAGAAACTGCAGACACTGGTTGAGAAAGCAAGTCAGGGAACTCCGGAAGTGAATGAGTTCAAGGCCCTGCAGACAGAATGGAAAGAGATCAGGAATATTCCTCAAGAGAATGTCACTTCACTATGGAAACAGTACCAGCTGCTTGTGGAACAGTTCTATGACGTACTGAAGATAAACCACGAGTTCCGTGAATATGACTTCAAGAAGAACCTTGAGATAAAGACAAGACTGTGCGAATCGGCCGAGGCTTTAGAGAACGAGACCGATGTCATCAACGCATTCCGCCAACTCCAGCAACTGCACAACGAGTTCCGTGAGACCGGCCCGGTATCACCCGAGCTACGCGAGGAGATATGGACGCGCTTCAAGACTGCATCTACCATCGTTAACCGCCGCCATCAGGAGCATTTCGAGGCCAAGAAGGAACAGGAGAAGGAGAACCTTGACAAGAAGGCCGCAATATGCGAGCAGATTGAGGCCATCAACAATGGCACACTGACAAGTTATCAGGCATGGAACAATGCAACGGAACAGATTCTCCAGCTTCAGGCGCAGTGGAAAGAGATCGGATTTGCTCCACAGAAGATGAACCTGAAGATATTCGAGCGTTTCCGTGCTGCGTGCGACGAATTCTTCAAGCAGAAGAGCGAGTTCTTCAAGGAGGCAAAGAATGCACTCACAAACAATCTCGAGCGCAAGAAGGCCCTTTGCGAACTGGCAGAACAGCTGATGGAGAGCGAAGAGTGGAAAGCCACCGCCGACAAGCTCACAAAGATACAGAAGGAGTGGAAGGAGATTGGTCCTGTACCACAGAAGTATTCCGAGGCACTCTGGAAACGTTTCGTCACTGCATGCGACACATTCTTTGAGCGCCGCAATGCTGCAACATCATCACAGCGCAGCGTTGAACAGGAAAACCTCAAGCAGAAACGTGAGGTAATAGAGGCTCTCAAAGGCATTGACACCACCCTGCCGGCTGACGAGCAGACAAGAAAGATATCTGAACTCACAGCAAAATGGAACGCCATAGGTTTTGTTCCATTCAAAGAGAAGGACAAGGTATACAAGGAGTACAAACAGGTACTCAATGCCCTCTATGAGAAACTGCATCTTGACGCCAACGAGCGCAGACTCAACAATTTCCGCAACAATATCGGCAAGGGAGGCAACAGCCTACAGCGCGAGCGTGATCATCTCATACGCCAATATGAGACACTCAAGAACGAAATTGCAACATACGAGAACAACATCGGTTTCTTGAGCGTATCGAACAAGAAGGGTGCAAGCCTTGTAGATGTCATGCGTCAAAAAGTTGACAAGCTCAAACAGGATGCACAGGTCATATTGCAGAAGATTCACCTTGTTGAAGAAGAGATTGAAAAGGAGCAGAAGTAAACCCTTTTACACTATATAATAAGTTCATCCCGGCCTTTAGGTCGGGATGAATTGTATTGTGACATCTGAAAGAAACAGAAGAGTCACACTCGGGCCCATATAAGGAGACAACAATAAAGCGGACCCGGCAGGATCCGCTTATGTTATCTTATACAGCTGGGCCGTATAATTACTGTGCAGCCTCTTCTGCAGCAGGAGCCTCAACAGCAGGGAGCTCGGCGCCTACAACGTTCTCAATCTTTGTAGGATTGATATCCACAGCCGCAGTCTCTGAAGGAAGTGCGTGTGCAGCGATAACGCTGATTACAACCATCAAAGCAGCAAGAGACCAAGTAGCCTTCTCGAGGAAGTCTGTAGTCTTTCTAACACCCATAATCTGGTTTGAAGAAGCAAAGCCTGAAGCCAAGCCGCCACCCTTTGAATTCTGTATCAGAACGATTCCACACATCAGCACTGAAGCCAACACAATCAGTATAACACAAAGCAAATACATACTAATTCTTTTTTATATGTTTTATTATTTTTTCTAAAAATCTTATTTGGTCTGCAAAGTAACGATTTTTATTCGGATATTCCAAACATAATCGTTTAATTATTTCAAGAGCCTTCTCATATTTACCCTGTTTGATGTAAATATTCGCCAGAGTCTCAGTAAAGAACGATGCCTCTGCGGGAGGTTCCTCTACAGCCACCTGCTCGGCAACAGCTGAGGCCTCGTTCTCGCCACGCAAATCAAGAGTAATCCTCTCGTTGTCACTTGCGAGGAAGTCATCTATCAGGCTCTGTCCACGCAACTCTGGCACACTTTTGTCATCAGTCTTCTTATCCTTGAGATAGGCCGATACATAATCCACTGCTGCTGCACCTTCGGCCTCAAGCGAGAACGAATCGGCCGGCAGTGTCTCAAGGAACGCATCAATCAACGACATCGTCCTGTCAACAGGGATATCCTCAGGAGCCTGCTCTATCACACTTGCCGTCCCATAGCCTGCCATAAGTTCGAATATAGGCCAACGGCTCTTGAGGTAAACGGCAGCCTTGCGCATCTCCTTTCCGAAATCGATGTCGTGAAGCAGATACAGGTTCTTGAGCATCAGAAGACGGGCCACATCAAAATAGGGGTACTTGCCCACAATAAGACGCAACTCGTACAACGTATCGCGGTTGAGACGCTCGGGGTGTGCTATGTAGTGCGAGAGGTTGTCCATTACCAGTTGGCTACTGCTGCATTGAAAATACTCTCCACAATCTCTTTTATCATCTGTGAGACAAGCTCCTCCTGTACCGAGTCGAGCGACTGTGTCGCATCGAAGTCACGTGTGGCGCTGAAAGTGCGTTCGAAATCCTCTTCATGGTTTGTATTGTTTGTAAAACGCACGTTCACAGTCATTTTCAACTGCACCATAGCAGAATAACCGTCCGAAGATATCGACTTGTTAAGCTGGTCGTATGCTGTAATCTCACCATCCAACTGGAGGTCACCGCCCTGACGCACCTGCTCAAGTTTTGTCTGCTGCACGAACATATCGCTCAACGCCTCATTGAACATTGCAGCCATGGGACCCCACTGGTATGCAGCACGGTTCTGGAACTGCGCAAGAGAGATTGTCTTTACCTTGGTGTAATCAATAGAGGCACCCGTAAACTTGTAACTGACAGTACAGCCGGCTATCAGCAGAAACACCGGCAATATATATAACAGACGTTTGATCTTATTCAATTCCATATTCTTTTATTTTTCGGTACAATGTACGTTCAGAGATATTCAGTTCCTTTGCAGCATTCCTGCGCTTGCCCTTATTCCTCTCGAGTGCAGCCAGGATAGCCCTCTTCTCCACATCATCAAGCGATACAGCCTCCTCAACATACTCCTCGGCATTTGCGACATGGTCATAATGCGTAACCTGAGGCTGCAGATGATATGTCGGCTGATGTTGGACTACCGGCATCTCTTGTGCATCGGTGTAGAACGGCATATGCTCAACAGCCTCCTTGTTCATGGCGCGCAGACTTTCCATCTGTTTTTTCAGTTCCGTTATGTCACGGCGCATGTCGAAAAGCACGCTATATAGGATTTCCCTCTCGCTCTCGAAGCTCTTGCGGTCACCGCCACGCTGCCCGGCCAGAATGGGAAGATTTCCACCGATGTTATCCTGGGGCAGATAACGCATCATTACATCAGCACTCAACTCCCTGTTCAGTTCAAGGATAGACACCTGTTCTGCAATGTTCTTGAGCTGGCGGATATTTCCCGGCCACGAATAGTTGAGAATGGCAGATACCGCACCTTCGTCAAGCTGTACTCTTGGAACATTGTATTTTGTCGCGAAATCTATACAGAACTTCTTGAACAGGAGCACCACGTCATCACCTCTCTTGCGCAAAGGAGGCACTGATATGGGCACCGTGCTCAAACGGTAATACAAATCCTCACGGAAACGCCCTTCGGCTATAGCCTCGGGAAGATTCACGTTTGTAGCACACACAATGCGTACATTGGTCTTCTCTACCTCGGATGAACCCACACGCAGGAACTCACCGTTCTCGAGTACACGCAACAGACGCGCCTGAGTGGGCAAAGGGAGCTCAGCAACCTCATCAAGGAAGATTGTTCCGCCGTTGGCCTCACTGAAATATCCCTTACGCTCGCTTACGGCACCTGTAAAAGCACCCTTTATATGTCCGAAGAGTTCCGAATCTATTGTACCCTCGGGTATGGCACCGCAGTTGACAGCTATATACTTACCATGCTTGCGGACACTGTTTGTATGTATTATTTTCGGGAAAAACTCCTTACCCACACCGCTCTCACCTGTAATGAGCACGGTAAGGTCTGTTTTCGCTACCTGTATGGCCGTATCAATAGCCCTGAGCAGAACCGGGTCATTTCCTATAATCCCGAACTGCTGTTTTGCCCTCTGTACCTCTGATATATCCATAGAACAATCAATTTGTGACAAAATTACTCATTTTACTTCAAAACCGAGCAATATTGGCAGACTATTTTTAGAACGGGAAGAGTAACGGAAGCACCAGAATCATCACTATGCCCAGAATTATCTGCAACGGCAAACCCACCTTCACATAATCGGAGAACTTATACTGGCCGGCAGGCATCACAAGAGCATTGGGTGGCGTAGAGAACGGTGATGCAAAACAGAGGCTCGCACCAAGTGTCACGGCAAAGAGGAAAGGCACCGGATTTACCCCTACCTGCACAGCACTGCTCATTGCGATAGGAGCCATAAGCACAGCCGTTGCCGTGTTGCTTATGAACATTGTCATGAAAGATGTCGTGAAATATATTCCGGCCATAAGCAGGATTGGACTGTAACCGCCCAGATATGACACCAGAGAGCCTGATATCAACGCTGAAACACCTGTTTTCTGCAGGGCAACCGACATAGGCATCATCGCAGCAATAAGCACGATGCTCTCCCAGTTTATAGTCTTATAAGCAGCCTCCACATTCCGGAAACAACCGGTAAGTACCATAAGCAAGCCGGCAATCATCACCGCAGTAACAGGCGCGACGGGAATAAAGTCAAAGACCATGACAGCCACCATGGCAACCATTATCACAGCTGCGACAGGCGCCTTATAGTCGAGAGTGACCTTTGCAGCCTCCTCCAACGGGCGACCCACCACAATCCACTCGGTACTCTCTTTCTCAAGATTCGCGATATTGTTCCATGCGCCCTGCACCAGAAGTACATCACCCACATGTATCGTCTCATCGGCTATACCCTGAAGTATATATTTGTTCTTGCGACAGATACCTAGCACGCTTACATTATACTTTGTACGGAATTCTATTTCACGTATACTTTTGTTCACCACCGAAGAAGTAGACATGACCACAATCTCGGCAACACCGATATCATAGAAATCAAAGGTACTCTTGCTGTCTGATGCATCATCCGCCACCATTTCTATATTATAACGGTTTGCAAATGCAGCGACCCTCTCTTCTGTACCCGAAACATAAAGGATATCATCGGCACGCAGGATAGTATCAGAATCCGCAGCCTGCTGTACCATATTCTTTGACAGCAGGTTACGTTGGTTACGTTCAATATGACGGACCTCTATTATGTTGAGCCCGAAACTTTTGCGGATATCGAGTTCGCCTATCATCTTACCGACCACCGAGGACTTTGAATTGACTTGCAGACGATGCAGGTTATTGGCTATACCGTACTCCTTGACGAGTTCTTTCAGCGACTTTCCGCTGCTGGCACTCGCACCGCTTAGAGCACCGGGTTTGGAGAGATATTTTTTACTCAAAGGCAGCAGCAATACCGTACCCACAAGGATGCAGATGAGACCCACAGGCAGGAATGTAAAGAATCCCAATCCGGGATATCCCTCCTTGATAAGGGCCTCATTTATCACAAGGTTGGGCGGAGTACCGATAAGAGTCATCATACCGCTCATACTGCTTGCGAAGGCAAGCGGCATAAGCAGACGGCTCGGGTTCATCTTCACGCTCATTGCCATACTCACGACAATGGGTATCATAATGGCTACAGTACCCGTATTGCTCACAAAAGCGCCCATCAGCGAAGTGACCACCATCACAAGGACAAAGAGCCTCGTCTCGCTGTTTCCGGCAAGTTTCATAAGTTTTGAACTTATCATCTTTGCCAAACCAGTCTGGAAGATGGCACCGCCCACCACAAACAGGCCTATCATCATTATGATTACATTATTGGAAAAGCCCGAGAGTGCCTCCTCGGGGGTAAGAATGTTGAGCACCATCAGGGTAACAAGTGCACAAAGCGCCACAATATCGGAACGCACCTTGCCACTGATGAAGAAAAACACCGAAAGCAAAAGAACAACAACCGTCTCAATCATAAATCCGCCAAAAATAAAATTTTCGCAAAGTTAATATTTTCAGGCGCAAAAACAAAGCAAAAAGAACCCTGAGCTTCGCATTATGTAAGGAAAAAATATTATCTTCGCACAATTAAACACCAAGGTACCCTTTGCGCCGGCAAAGGCACCATATAAACAGAACAGGCATATCAGGATTCTCAAATACATATCAATTGTAATTGCTGTACTCATTGCACTGGTCTACACCGCAATACAGCTTCCAAAGCTTGACGCAGTACAGCGTTGGCTTGCTGCCACTGTATCGGACAATGTGGAACAGCAGCTTGGAATCCCCATAAGCATCGGACAATTGCGTGTCGACAACCTAAACGGTATCACCCTCACCGATATACTTGTCCTTGATGAGAAATATGATACTCTTGTATATGCAAACGAAGCAGCGGCAAGCATAGAGTTGGTTGACCTGCTCAAAGGAAAACTATATTTCAATACACTGGCTTTTGCTGCGCCCGACATAAGGCTCAACCGTCCAGTTCCCGGCTCGCCGCTCAACATACAGTTCATTATAGACAACCTGAGCAGTGACAACAAAGAGAAGAAAGAAACCGACCTTCGCATAAACCAGCTCATAATATATGACGGCAAATTCAAATACGATGTATTGAGCGAAGCACACGAAAACGGGAAATTTGACCCCAACCACATTGAAATAAAGGAGTTTGCCAGCAACATCTCACTCAAGAACTTCAATAAGGAGAACCTGAATCTCTACATCCGTTCCATTAAAGGAAAAGAGAAGAGCGGTTTGGAACTGCAGAAACTCAGGACAAGGGTAACAGCAAGGGACAACAAGATGCTGCTCAGCGATTTCGGGTTGGAACTCCCGGGCAGCAATTTTGCATCGGACACAATTGTATTAACCGGCACCGGTGACATGAAATCGATGGCTTTTGACGGAGAGCTCCATTGCGAAAGGCTCACCCTGGAGGACATGACCCCGATATTCCCAGAGTTGCCGACAGGATTGCCCGAGTTCAGGTTTGACATACGCGGACATGCCGACAGTACTCTGGCAAAAGGCAACATCCTCATTGCAGCAACTGACGGCAGCCTTGCAGTAGAAGGCAAGGCCAGAGTGACGTCGCCTTTTGACAAAAGGCGTGGAATAGAGATAACACTTGACCGCCTTACCGCTTTGGAAAGCACAATAGACAAAGCAGCAGCGTTTATCGGGAAGGCGCCGCAAGACATTGCGTCAATACTTGGGAACACCGACATCGAAGGCAAGCTTTACCTGTCATGCGATACCATAGACGGATATGCCAATATCAACAGCAGCAACGGATTACTGCAAGCGAAAATCGTCGCCGACAGCACCGGAAACTATAATCTCACTGCTATAGGCAAAGCCATGCACTTAGGCAACATCCTTTCACAGAAGGAGTTGGGAACATGTAACATTAAAGGAAAATCCAGAGGCAACATAAAAGGGAAAGGAATGCTCGCCAACTTTGACCTTGAAGTATCGGAGCTGCATTTCAAGGATTACACATACGCACCGATTGTCATAAACGGAAAGACCGACAAGAAAAACGCACAGGCAACAATCACTACTGCCGACACAAACATAAGTGCCCAAATTGACCTTCTCTACAACAAGAACAGGCACGGCAACAAGGTGAACATAAACCTTAAAGTCGACTCCATAATACCACACAATCTCAACCTATACAAGCATGAAGAGCACTGCTTCTCGTTCAACATCGACAGCGAGATTGATTTGCGTAACAATGGCAAAAGCCTGACGAACATCAAATTGCACAATTTCGTCTTTGATGACGGCAAAGGAAGCACAACAGTAAGAAACGTCCACCTTTATGATGACAACACCGAGGACAAAAGAAGTATCACGATAAACTCTGACATTCTCAATGCAGACATCATAGGATACTTCAACACCGAAAGGCTGTTGGACAGTTACATAAGCCTTGTAGACAGTCACATTCCCTCACTCAACCTCAAGAAGCGTGGAGACAAGCCAAAAAACGACTATTTCTACCGCGTGGAAATCATTGACAGCAAGCTATTGAGCAGACTGTTTGCACTGCCTGCAACAATCAACGAGAAATCGTTTATACGTGGTTTTTGTTTCGATAGCAACAACAGTGCGGCAATCGACATGGAACTCAACAACGTCTCTGTAGGGAATTCCATTTACCGTGCCATCAATCTGAAAGGCAACTCCAATGCAGACGAATTCACCGTGGACGCCAACATACTCAAGCCTCAAGCAGGCAACAAGAAGGAGTTCAACTACAAGAACAGCGACAATGACATTATAATTGCATTGCACTCCACCGTTAAAGCGGACACCATCAGCACACTCGTGGATTGGAGCAGCATCCTTGACAAGGAGAATACCTATGGCACATTACGCACGGATGCGATGTTGGGACGCGACGAGAGGGGTAAGCTATGTGTTGAAGCCAGCGTATCACCCGGCAGTTTCACTCTTGACGGCACACCATGGCACATAACTCCCGGAGAGATCATGGGCAACAGCGAAGAAATCACAATAAAGGACCTGGGGCTATACAGCCACGACCAAAGTCTGAAGATTGAAGGTGTTGCAGGCAAATTCATCGATGACAGCCTCAATGTCTATCTCAACAATATGGACGTAACCACTATAATGGGATTGGTAAACTTCCGCACACTGCTTTTCGGCGGCAGCGCCACGGGTAGCGCACACCTCACAAGCCTGCTCCACAGGCCTGACGTCAACGGACATTTTCACATAGACAGCATGCTCATCGACCACTCACACATGGGAGACGGGGATCTGGACATAAGCTGGATGGACTACAGCAAGACTATATCACTTGACTGCGACATAACCGACAGGGGGAGGACATCAAAAGTCAAAGGTTTTCTCTCGCCGGCCCATGACACGATCATGCTCAAGATTGATGCAGACAGGCTGAACCTCGGTTTCCTGAACAAGAAAGTCAGTGCTTTTATCGACGACATCAACGGCACGGCAAGCGGTACAGCCTATATTCTGGGAGGTTGGAGAAGCGTCGACCTCAAGGGAACGCTCGCATTCAACAAAAACTGCAGTACCAGGGTACGGGCCAACAACACCAGATACACATTCATGGAGGATTCCATATATATGTACCCCGGTATAATTGAATTCAGGAATCTTGGTCTAAAAGATAAAGACGGAAACCATGGTACACTAAACGGCAGACTTACCCACAAGAATTTCCAAAGATGGACATGTCATCTGGACGTTGAAGCGCGAGAAATGCTCGTATACGACACCCACGATTTCTCAAGCATGCCTTTCTACGGTTCAGTATATGCTACCGGTAACGCAAGCATAATAAGCGAAGGAAGCGGTCTGCAGCTAAACGCAAGACTACGGAGCGAAGCAAACTCCAATTTTGTATACAATTCCACCACCGCAAGCGGAGCAAGGGACAACAGTTTCGTCTCCTTTGTCGACAGCAGCAAAAAGAGCATATCCTACACAAAGGCAACTGGAGAAGAGGAAAAGAGCACCTATGACCTTGTCACCAGCAAACTTAACCTCGAGTTCTGGCTTGACGTCACCGATGACTTCCATGTCAAAGTATTTACCGACATGAGAACCGGAGACTACATCGATTTCTACGGCAACGGTCCTATCACAGCCTTGTACGATGAGAAAAACGGTTTTTCAATGAAGGGTGTGCTCGACCTTGACCGCGGTACATACAAGTTCACCATTCAGGACATATTCCCAAAGGAATTCAACATACAGAGGGGGAGCACACTCTCTTTTGACGGAGACCCCTTCAAGGTAGCACTCAACCTGAAGACGAAATACCTTGTTCCATCGGCATCGCTGAGCGACCTCACTACAGAGACCACAAAGAACAAGACCGTAAAGGTAAACTGCATTATGGACATCGGTGGCACACTTGCCAGCCCGGCACTTACTTTTGACCTTGAACTTCCCGAAGGCAGTGGAGAGGAAAAGGAGTTGTTGGCAAGTGTCGCAAGTACAACCGAACAGAAAAACATGCAGTTCATATACCTACTTGGTGTGGGCAAGTTCTACACATATGACTACAACAACACCAACAATGAAAGCCAGAGCTCAACAGCAATGGAGTCCCTAATCTCAAACACCCTGTCGGGCCAGCTCAACAACATGCTCGGACAAATAATAAACAACGATAACTGGGATATCTCGGGTAACTTCTCGTCAAGCGAGAAAGGCTGGAACAGAATGGAGGTAGAAGGCATGCTGCGCGGACGCCTGCTCAACAACCGTCTGCTCATAAACGGCAACTTCGGTTACAGGGAGAACCCCATTGCCAACAGCAACTTCATGGGAGACTTCGAGATCCAGTGGCTGCTTACACCAAAAGGCAATATAAACCTAAAGGCATACAGCAAGACAAACGACCGATACTTCTCAAAGACCAACCTCACCACACAGGGCGCAGGCATATTGTTCAAACACGATTTCGACAGTTGGAGATGGTGGAATAGAAAGAAAAAAGATGAGACAGAAGATATTGAGAAAAAGAAGAAGAAGAAGGAAGAAGAGAGAGAGAAAAAAACATATGAATGAATGACAAAACGGAAAAGATGAGAAATTTCATATCAGTAAAAGATATCGGCAACCTTGACAATGCAGTGAAGGAAGCACTCGAAATTAAGGCCGACCGCTACAGATTCTGCGAACTTGGCAGGAACAAGACTCTCATGATGGTGTTCTTCAACTCAAGCCTGCGCACAAGGCTCAGCACACAGAAGGCAGCCCTCAACCTTGGCATGAACGTGATTGTACTCGACATAAACCAGGGAGCATGGAAACTTGAGACCGAACGCGGTGTAATAATGGACGGGGACAAGCCCGAGCACATACTTGAGGCCATCCCTGTTATGGGAAGCTATTGTGACGTAATAGGCGTGCGCTCCTTCGCACGTTTCGAGAGCAAGAAAGATGACTACGACGAAGTCATCCTCAACCAGTTCATCAAGCACAGCGGCCGTCCTGTATTCTCCATGGAGGCAGCCACCCGTCACCCTTTACAGAGTTTTGCCGACCTTATAACCATTGAGGAACACAAGACCAAGGCACGCCCCAAGGTTGTCATGACATGGGCGCCCCACCCCAAAGCACTGCCACAGGCTGTACCCAATTCGTTCGCCGAGTGGATGAACGCAACTGATTACGAGTTTGTGATTACCCATCCGAAAGGATATGAACTTGATCCGGAATTTGTGGGTAATGCAAGGGTGGAATATGATCAGATGAAAGCCTTTGAGGGAGCCGATTTCATATATGCAAAGAACTGGTCGGCATACACCGGTGACAACTATGGAAAAATATTGAGCACCGACAGCAGCTGGACTGTAAGCGAACGTCAGATGGCAGTGACCGACAATGCCTTTTTCATGCACTGCCTGCCCGTACGCCGCAACATGATTGTGACCGATGAGGTCATCGATAGCCCCCGCTCACTTGTAATCCCCGAAGCCGCCAACCGCGAGATATCGGCAACGGTAGTGCTCAAGAGGATTCTTGAGGAGCTGAAATAAGACGGTTACACATTTCTCGTATCCGCATAATAAGACGAAGAAAGAGCCGCGGCTCTTTCTTCGTCTTATTTGCTATAAGGTTTATCCTCTCCCCAGCACTGTTTCATCCACGCCTTGCTCTTGGCCTCGACAGGATTCTCCTGCGGAATCCAGAAGGAGAAGTCCTTGCCACCATCCGGCAGGAACTGCTGCTTGACAAAGTGTCCCGGGAAATCATGTGAATATTTATATCCGTCGGAATACCCGAGGTCGGCCATAAGTTTTGTGGGAGCATTCCTCAGATGCAATGGTACTGGCAGATTGCCTGTTTCCCTTACAGTCGCAAGGGCATTATTTATGCCCATATACGCAGAATTGCTCTTTGGCGATGTCGCAAGATACACAGTAGCCTCGGCAAGCGGAATACGCCCCTCGGGCCAACCGATTTTGGTAACAGCATCGAATGCCGCATTGGCAAGCAGGAGAGCATTGGGATTGGCAAGCCCCACATCCTCCGAAGCGGATATTATAAGACGCCTTGCAATGAATGCCGGGTCTTCCCCACCCTCAATCATACGTGCAAGCCAATAGAGCGCTGCATCGGGGTCACTACCACGGATAGACTTTATGAATGCAGAAATTATATCATAATGCATCTCACCGTCCTTGTCGTAGGCAAGCGGATTCTGCTGCAGGCAGAGCTTCACCTTCTCATCGGTTATCACAACCGGAGAATCGGGGTCACTCTCCACAACAAGCTCAAGGATATTGAGCAGTTTACGCGCATCGCCACCGCTGTAACGCATCATGGCAGCCGTCTCGCACAGTTCCACCCCACGTTTCTTCAGAGCCTCATCTGTTGTTATGGCATGGTTGAGCAGTTTCATCAGGTCATCCACCTCAAGAGACTTGAGCACGTACAACTGGCAACGTGACAGCAGAGGGCGTATGACCTCGAACGACGGATTCTCAGTTGTTGCTCCTATGAGAGTGACAGTACCTGTCTCTACGGCACTCAACAAGGAATCCTGCTGCGACTTGTTGAAACGGTGGATCTCATCGATGAACAGGATGGCACCGCCACGTGCAAACAGCGGTGAGTTCTTGGCCTTGTCAATGACCTCACGCACCTCCTTCACGCCAGACGACACGGCATTGAGGGTGTAGAAAGGACGATTGAGCTGATGGGCAATAATCTTTGCAATTGTTGTCTTGCCGGTGCCCGGAGGGCCCCACATGATGAAAGAGAGTATTCTGCCCGAGTCAATCATACGACGCAGCACAGCACCCTCACCTACGAGGTGCTGTTGACCGACGTACACATCAAATGATGTAGGTCGCAAACGTTCCGCCAATGGTTGTGCCATAAATCATGTATCTTTAGTGCACACTGCCCCGCTTGAAGCGAGGCAGTGTGCTTTAAGAAAACTTTTGTACTCTTTTATTTTTTATCCTATATAAAGGCCTCCTGTTTAACTCAATCCAACTATTTCACCGTTGATGAAATCAATGTGGTTAGCCTGTGGGTCCTTTGGCAAGCCTGGCATACGGATAATATCACCGGCAATGGCAACAATCATCTCGGCACCGGCATTGAGGACTACGTCACGTATCTGCAGGTTGAAACCCTTGACGGCACCATACTGCTTGGCATCGGCGCTGAAAGAGAACTGTGTCTTTGCAATACATACTGGGAACTTCGCGAGGCCATATTTCTCGGCAAGCTTGATGCGGTCAAGTGCAGGCTTTGCAAAGGTTACAGAAGCTGCACCGTAGATATTCTTGGCAACCTTCTCGATCTTTGTCTGGATGCTGTCCTCGTCATTGTATGTAAACTCGAGTTTCTTTGAAGGATTATTCTCGATTGTGTCAACTACAATCTGTGCCATCTCCATAGCACCCTCACCACCCAATGCGAAGGCATTGTTGATTACGAACGGCAAGCCGAGTTCCTTCTCACAGTGCTCACGCAACAGTGCCATCTCCTCGTCGGTGTCAGTAGCAAAGCGGTTGAATACCACAACAACAGACTGACCGAAAGAGCGGAGGTTGGCAACGTGACGGTCAAGGTTCGCAAGACCGTTGCGCAGACCATCCATATCAGGCTCCTTAATCTTGTCAAGTTCAACGCCACCATGCATCTTCAAGCCCTGTGCTGTAGCAACGATTACAGTTGCATCGGGCTGCAGACCGCTCTTACGGCAAAGGATGTTGTAGAATTTCTCAGCACCGAGGTCTGCACCGAAGCCAGCCTCTGTGATTGTATATTCGCTGTGGGCAAGGGCCATCTTTGTGGCGAGCTGCGAGTTGCAACCGTGGGCGATGTTTGCGAACGGACCACCGTGGATAATCGCAGGAGTGTTCTCTGTTGTCTGCACCAGATTAGGCTGGATAGCATCCTTGAGCAACACAACGATAGAACCGGCAATACCGAGATCTTTCACTGTGAATGGCTCGCCTGCATATGTGTAACCGAGCATAATATTCTCAATACGGCGACGGAGATCAGCCTCATCGCTTGCAAGGCAGAGGATAGCCATAAGCTCCGATGCAGGAGTGATATCGAAACCCGCCTGCTCTACAAGACCGTTGGTTGCAGGGCCAACACCTGTGATTATCTGACGCAATGAACGGTCGTTCACGTCGAGTACACGGCGCCACAGAATCTCCTTGAGGCCAAAGCCCTCTTTTGCATGCTGATAAAGATAGTTGTCGAGCAGTGCAGAAATCATATTGTGGGCAGATGTAATCGCGTGGAAGTCACCAGTAAAGTGAAGATTGATCTTCTCCATTGGAAGAACCTGTGCATAACCGCCGCCGGCAGCACCGCCCTTCATACCGAAGCAGGGGCCCAATGATGGCTCGCGCAAAGCAACGACAGCCTTCTTTCCAATCTTGTTAAGACCGAGAGCAAGACCTATTGAAACAGTTGTCTTGCCAATACCTGCCTTTGTGGCAGTGATTGCAGTCACAAGGATAAGCTTACCCTTCTGCTCACCGATGAGGTCCAAAGGCAACTTCGCAATATACTTACCATAATGCTCGAGGTCATTGGCCTCAATACCTATCTGGGCTGCTACATTCTCAATGCGCTCAAGCTTGGTCTCCTGAGCAATCTGGATATCAGTTTTCATATTGATTAAAATTTAAATTTTCATAATAAGGGAACTCACTCTGTCAAGCCACAGCAAGCCTTACTGCAAAAGTACAAAAATTACCGCCTAAAACAAAATCAAACCGCCTATATATTCATCCTTTACATCATTTTAATGACACCACAAAGAAAAACACACCCAAGAGAGGCTTTTCTTGCGTTTTTTTTATAATATTGCATAGAATAACGAAGAACGGCACAATGGCAGGAAAGCGCATACATATAGTTTCATTCCAGGTACCCTACCCCGCCGACAGCGGAGGAGTAATAGACGTATACTACAAGGCAAAGGCCCTTAAAGATGCAGGCTACTACGTTGTTTTGCACACTTACGCTTACAGCGGAAGAGACTACTGCTGTGAATTGCAGGAAATTGCGGATGAAACATACATATACGAGCGCAAGACCGGCCTGTGGCAATTACTCTCACTCACACCATACATTGTCAACAGCCGCAAATCGGACGAATTGCTGCTGAACCTGTTAAAAGATGATGCACCAATTCTATTCGAAGGAGCACATACTACAGCCTTATTGTCATCGCCTATGCTGAAAGGCAGGAAAAAGTTCGTAAGGACACACAACGTAGAAAGCGAATACTACAGGGAACTTGCGCGCGCATCAACGTCACTGTTCAAAAGGTTGTTTTTTTTAGCGGAATCGTGGAAGCTCAAACACTATGAACCTGAACTGAAAAATGCAGATGTACTATTTGCAATAACCGACAAAGAGAAAAAGACATTCAAGGGTATATGCCCGGAAACAGAAGTGGAGTTGTTGCCATGCTTCCACAATGGTCTATCATCTGAAATCAGAACCGATGAAATAGGCAAAGGAGAATATATCCTTTACAACGGGAACCTGAGCGTCGACGAGAACATCAAGGCTGCACTGTTCCTGATAAATGAAGTAGCCATAGCCACCAAAGGCACAAAGTGGATAATAGCAGGCAATGCCCCGGCCAAATGCCTGTACGAAGCCGCAGAAAGAGCTGGCAATGTAGAGATTATCGCAAACCCTACAAACAAAGGAATGACACAGCTCATTACAGGTGCAGCCGTCAACATACTTACCACATTTCAGGCAACCGGAATAAAACTGAAGTTACTTGGAACGCTCTACAAGGGTGGTTACTGCGTTGTAAACGACAAGATGATTGAGAGTACCGGACTCGACGCCCTATGTACAATCGCAAACAGTGCTGGAGAGATGCGTAATGCTATAATCCAATTGTCAAGTAAGAAGATAAATGCAGAAGAAATTGAAGAGAGGCGCAAAGTTCTGCTTGACAAATATAACAACAACAAGAATATCACCATACTGACCTCACATCTTTAAGAGTTCCACAAATTATGGGAATCTTTAGATTTTCCCGGAGATATTTAGTATTTTTGCCGAAGTAAATAGAATACAGAATAAAATAACAAATATAAGATGACCGTAACAAACGAAACTGAAAAGAGCGAGAAGAAAAGCATCAGCTTTATCGAGCAGATTATAGTAGATGACCTGACCAACGGCAAGAACGGAGGAAAATTACAGACACGTTTCCCGCCCGAACCCAACGGCTATCTCCACATAGGCCATGCCAAAGCAATTGCTATAGACTTTGGAATGGCACAGAAATATGGAGGCGTATGCAACCTCCGTTTTGACGATACCAACCCGCAGAAAGAGGATATGGAGTTTGTACGTGCCATTGAGGAAGACATCAAATGGCTCGGTTTCGAGTGGGGAAAGGTATGTTATGCCAGTGACTACTTCCAGGAACTGTGGGATTTTGCCGAGTGGTGCATAATGACAGGCCGCGCATACATTGACGAACAGACATCGGAGGAGATTGCGCAGCAGAAAGGCACACCGACAGAGCCAGGCCAGAACAGCCCTTACCGCGACCGTCCGGCCGAGGAGAGCCTACGCCTTTTCCGCGAGATGAACAGCGGAAACGTCGAGCCCGGAAAGATGATTCTCCGCGCCAAGATAGACATGACAAGCCCCAACATGCACTTCCGCGACCCAATCATGTACCGTGTCCTGAACATGCCACACTGGCGTACAGGCAACAAGTGGAACGCATATCCCATGTACGACTTCACCCATGGACAGAGCGACTACCTCGAGGGTGTGACACACTCTATCTGCACTTTGGAGTTCGTACCCCACCGCGACCTCTACGACCTGTTCGTAACATGGATAAAGGAGTGGAAAGGCGACGAAGGCGACATTCAGGACAACCGCCCACGCCAGTACGAGTTCAACAAGCTGAACCTCAACTACACACTCATGAGCAAGCGAAACCTGCTCATTCTCACAAAGGAGGGAGTGGTCAACGGCTGGGACGACCCCCGTATGCCGACAATCTGCGGTATCCGCCGTCGCGGTTACAGCCCACAGGCTATCCTCAATTTCATTGACAAGATAGGATACACCACCTTTGATGCCCTCAACGACATAAAACTGATGGAGGCTGCATGCCGTGAGGACCTCAATGCACGTGCCCTGCGTGTCAGTGCGGTAGTAGATCCCGTACGTCTCGTCATCGACAATTACCCCGAAGGAATGGTTGAGGAGATGCAGGCCATCAACAACCCCGAGGACGAGAATTCCGATTCACACATCATACGTTTCTCACGCGAACTTTACATCGAGCGCGAGGATTTCATGGAAGACGGCGGAAAGAAATTCCTGCGCTTGGGTCCCGGTAAGGAGGTGCGTCTGAAGAACGCATACATCA